>OGCI01001671.1_pt1 | contig 17513 bp, 15 predicted proteins | sample 1570021 | NCBI WGS metagenome assembly OGCI01 (sample SAMN06264664, study PRJEB24512) | hot springs metagenome | isolation source: Hot spring water | place: South Africa: Tshipise | collected 2015-06-21 | reverse complement strand
GGCCTTCTCCGCACCCATCCCCCGCAAGGGAGGAATCCCTCCTTCTTCCGGCCCGGGCCGCCGTGCAGTGGCCTCGCTCCGCGGGCTGCGCTGCGACCAACTCGGCCCTTCCCGGGCAAGTCGGGCGGAGAGACATATCATGGGGTCAAACCGCGTTCATGTCTGGGAGGGGTTGTTCCTGGGGAGGGAGTGCGTCTCGGCCCTCTGGACGGGCCTTCGCCGCACCCATCCCCCGCAAGGGAGGAATCCCTCCTTCTTCCGGCCCGGGCCGCCGTGCAGTCTTCGCGAACTCGGCATGGCCTCGATGCCCGCACAGGAGGAATCCCTCCTTCTTCCGGCCCGGGCCGCCGTGCAGTGGCCTCGCTCCGCAGGCTACGCTGCGACCAACTCGGCCGTTCCCGGGCAAGTCGGGCGGAGATCCGTACTTCTTCCGGCCCGGGACGCCGGGCAGTGGTCTCGCTCCGCAGGCTGCGCTGCGACCAACTCGGCCGATCCCGGGCAAGTCGGGTGGAGATCCCTCCTTCTTCCGGGACGGGCCGGGGGATAGGGCTCGCTCCGCGACGCGCGGAGCTCGCGAAGGAGCCTCCTTCTTCACATATATGGGCGGGACTGACCCCGTTCGTGGCTGTTGGTTATAATGGGATGCGAATTGCCCTGTTGCGCGGGGAGGTGGAGATGGCGACCTTGGAATTCACCCTGGATGCGGGCGGGACAGCCATACGGGGAAAAGTCCTCGTGCCGGGAGGGAGGAAAAAGGCGCCCCTGGCTGTACTCTGTCACGGCATACCCAGCGGAACGCCCGTGGAAGGGGATCCGGGGTATGAAGCGCTGGCTGAAAGATTCAACCGCAACGGGGTTGCGGCATGCATCTTCAACTTCCGGGGAACGGGGGACTCGGACGGCGATTTTTCCCTGCCGGGTTGGATACAGGACCTGGAAGCGGTACTGGACGCGGCGCGCGGAGCAGAGGGCGCATTTCGGGATTGCGACCCTCGCAGCATCGCCGTGATGGGGTTCAGCGGCGGAGGAGCGGTGAGCATGGTGTGCGCAGCCCGCACTGGCGGCTTGCGCGCCCTGGCCTCCCTTTCCGCGCCGGCGGATTTCTCCCATCTCATCACCCGTGAGGGGATCGGGGGTTTCATAGCTCATGCGCGCAGCATAGGGATCATCCGCGACCCTGATTATCCCGCTTCGGAGGAAGAATACTACGAGGGGATCCACGCCTGTCGTCCCGTGGAAGTGGTGGCGAGGATTTCCCCGACACCAATACTAATCGTGCATGGGGACGGCGACGACACGGTGCCCGTCAGCGAGGCGCGGCTCCTGTACGAGGCCGCGAGGGAACCCAAGGAGCTCTTCATCATCCCGGGTGGAGGGCACAAGCTGAGACTTGATCCCGTGGCCATGGACAAGGCCGTGGGCTGGATGCTGGAAAGATTGCGGTAGGGATCGCGGCGCAGGGCTTCTCGGGGGGAGAGGGTTTGACGGGCCCCTCACATGCTCTCGGGGGCCGAGACCCCCAGCAGGGACAGGCCATTGCGCAGCACCTGCAGGGTGCAGCGGACAAGAAATAGCCTGGCAGTGGTGAGGTCCGCGTCGTCGCTTATCACGCGGTGCCTGTTGTAGAAGAGGTGGAAGGCGGCGGCGAGCTCCTCGAGGTAGCGGGTAAGGCGGTGTGGCGCGCGATCCAGGGCTGCGTCACGCACCAGCTCCTCGAACTCGAAGATCTTCAGTGCCAGGTCCATCTCCTCCTCGGCACCGAGCAGGCGCAGGGTTTCCGGGCCCGGGACCTCCTCGCTCAGCTCCATCCCCCGCCCCAGTCCGTAACGCAAGATGCTGCAGATGCGGGCGTGCGCGTACTGCACGTAGTAAACGGGGTTTTCCATGCTCTCCTCCACCGCGAGCTGGATGTCGAAATCCAGTGTCGTATCCTGGCTGCGGGTGAGGAAAAGGTAGCGGGCGGCATCCCTACCCACCTCGGACACCAGCTCGTCGAAGGTGACCATCTCTCCAGTGCGCTTGGACATGCGCACCGGCTCGCCGCCCCGCTTGAGGTTCACCAGTTGCCCCAGGATGACCTCCAGGACGCCAGGGTATCCCTTGGCCTCCAACGCGGCCTGCATGCGGCGCACGTAACCGTGGTGGTCTGCTCCCCAGATGTTGATCAGGTGCCCGTACCCCCGGGCGAGCTTGTCCAGGTGGTAGGCGATATCGGAGGCGAAATAGGTGGGCGCGCCGTTGCTGCGCACCAGGACCCGGTCCTTATCGTCGCCGAAACGGGAGGTGGCCATCCACACGGCGCCTTCCTTGCTGTAGGCGAGCCCCTCTTGCAGCAATTTCGCAACCTCGTCCTTCACCGCGCCGCTGCGGTGAAGCTCGCGTTCGCTGAACCAGGTGTCGAAGTGCACCCCGAAGGCGTCCAGGGATTCCCTGATGTGGGCGAGGGCCAGGAGGTAAGCCCTTTCCCCCAGCTCGCGGCGGCGTTCCTCCGGGGTGGCATCCGCCAGGCGGCCTCCGTCCTCCTCGATGAGGGTTCTGGCGATGTCCCTTATGTAGCTGCCGTGGTAGCCTTCGGCGGGAAACTCCACCTCGCGGCCTGCCAGTTCCAGGTAGCGGGCTTCCACTGAGGCGGCGAAGACTTCCATCTGGGCGCCGTAGTCGTTGAGGTAGAATTCGCGGCCCACCTCGTAACCCACGGCTTCCAGTAACTTACAGAGGGCGTCCCCCAGCGCCGCCCAGCGCCCGTGCCCGACGTGCAGGGGCCCCACGGGGTTGGCGGAAACGAACTCCACCAGCACGCGCTCGCCCCTGCCCAAATCCCAGCGTCCGTAACCCTCGCCCTCGCCCGCCACGCGCACTAGCTCCGAGAGCACGCGGTCCCGGTCCAGGGTGAAGTTGATGAACCCGGGGCCGGCCACCTCCACCGCGCTCAGCACGGCCACCCCGCCCGTTGCCACCTCTTTGCCTGCCTTGCCCGCGCAGGCGCTCTCCTCCAGGCGCCGCACCAGGACGTCGGCGATGTCGCGGGGGTTGCGCCCAGCCTTGCTGGCAAGCACCATGGCCACGTTGGTGGCCCAGTCCCCGTGGGCCTTGTGCCGGGGTCTTTCCAGGACGAAGTCTACCTCCCCCGCGCTCGGTATCTCCCCGGAGGCGGCGGCCTCCATTAAAGCCTGCCGGATAAGCTCGCGCAGCTCCTTGACGATCAACGGCCCTCCTCAACGGCTTGTCGTTATTCTCATCCCTGCGCCCGTGTCCTCGCTCACATTAAGATTTCCTTGAGGAAGGATGTCCCTCCTCCCCCGGCTTCCCTCGAAACATTTCGCTAGATCATGACGGCCGCCACGGCCTCTTTTTGCCCTTCCTTCGGGCGGAAAGAAGACGCCCTTTCATGGATCACTATCCTTGCAGGACCGTATAACCGCGCGCGGCGCCCGTTTTGCAGAGCCGTTATTAACGAGAGCCGCTTCCCGGTCCCGTCCCGCGCACGTCTATTGTAACCGAAACACTGTGACCAGATTGCCCGTGCCTTCTCCGCCGTCCCCCATGCCACGAAGGGGAAGGCCTCTATCGCGCGGTCGTGGCCGTCCCCTTCCGCGAGGGAAGCAGCCGGGATCAAAGGTTGCCTCCCGCGGATTCAATGCCTTATGAGCGCCGGTTTTCCATGCGGCAGAGGTGATTCGCGGTTGAACCCATCTTGTGGCGGCTACGGCGGTCGCGATTTTGGAGAACTCGCAGGCGTGGATGCAGGATTTTCGGCTGCGCCCATCTTGTGGCGGCTACAGGGGGGTGCAATCCGGCCGCCCGGGGGCGGTCGGATTGTTTGGGGGGTGCACGGGGAGAGTCCCGTTTTACTCAGAGCCCGGGCGCCGGAAGGGCGGTGACATGCGGCGCAGGCCGTCATGAACCAACATGGAGGCCAGTGAAGTGGACCTGGCCTTGATGCGCTCTGCCTGCGTGGTGGTTATCTCCCCTTCCGCGGCGAGGCGGTCGGCGATCTCCTCGATCTTGGCGGCGACCGACTTGATTAAATCCTCCGTGGAGAGCCCCTTTTCCTCGGCCAGGTCGGCAACGGTCTTACCGCCCGCAAGCTCTTCCTTGAGGGCGTCGGTAGACATGCCCAATGCGCCGGAGAGGAATTCCGCGAGCTCTTCGCGGCATGTGACCAGAATCTCCAGCCTGTCAGGCTGACCTTCCCGCAGTTCATTGAGCGGCCCCCCTGGAGGGCTTGCCCGCATTTCCCGCCAAGGTCCCGCTTGCCCCGGTGCCCCCTTGGGGCTTCCGTCTCCCGGCCTGCCCACTGCGTAGCCAATAGCGAACATTCCTCCCAGGAGCAGGATGGCCAGGATCCCGATGGCTATACCGGCAAGCAGCCTATGCCGCCCAAGCCAGTTGGCGGACCCTCCGGACGAAGGGGCGGCGGGAGGCGCTCCGGGCTGCACGGGCCGTGTACACGCCGGAGCCGCATCCCCTTCGCCTGAGCCCGCCGGTTGCTTATCTCGTGGGATTGCCCCGGTTTCGGCTTCCCCGCCCGCCATGTATGGCTGCGATGTTTCCGCAGGAGGGAGCTCTTCTCCGCCCTGTGTGTCTTTTCCCTTCTCGCTCTCCATATAGCTCACCTTCCTTTCCTATGCGGCCTCGCCTGCGTTTTCAAGCTTCTGATGCGCAACGGGCTCAATATGATCCAGCGGCTTCCTAACCCCTCACCTCCATGCCCTTTAGTCTCCCGTCCCGCATCTGGTAGGCCCAGTCGGCTACCTGGAGGATGCCCTCGTCGTGGGTCACTATGAGCACGCATTTACCGTCCCTGCGGGCTAGCCCGGCCAGGATATCCACCACCACCTTCCCTGTGGCGGAATCAAGATTCCCCGTGGGCTCGTCTGCCAGGATGACGTCGGGGTCGTTCGCCAGGGCTCGCGCGATGGCCACACGTTGTTTTTCTCCTCCGCTCATGCGGTTGGCCTTGGCCTTCTGCAGGCGGTGGTCGATGCCCATCCTCTGCAGCAGCTCCTCCGCCCGCCGGTGCTGCTCCGCGGGGCTGATCCCCTCCAGGTCCATGGGAAGAACGACGTTTTCCAGCGCGGTTAGGGCGGATATGAGGTTGAACATCTGGAAGACGAACCCCACCCGCTTGCGCCGGTACTGTATGAGGTCCGCGTTCGGCCTGCAGATGTTCTCGCCGAAGACGTTGATCTCGCCCGTGTCCGGCCGCTCCAGCGAACCGATGAGGTAGAGCAGGGTAGTCTTCCCGGAGCCGGAAGGGCCCACGATCACCGTGACCTCGCCCTTGCGGGCCATAAGGTCGACGCCGTCCACGGCTTTCACCTCTCCGGACTTTACGCGATAGGATTTACTGGCATTTTTTACCTCTAAGAGATCGCGCATCTGCTGATCCTCCTGTCTCGTGGTATCGATGGATTGGGAGCCCATCTTGCGCCTCATTCCATGGCCAGGACCCGCGCTGGGCGCAGCCTGATTATCCAGATCACCGGCACGGTCATCCCCAGAAGGCTGATCCCCAGGAGGATGAGGATTCCGTAAACCAGCATGCTCCCCCGGTAGATGACATCCAGCTCCACGCTTTGCTGGTTGCGATTGCCAGGGGAGAACCTCCCGCCCTGCTTGTACAGCCTTTCAGCCCCTATGCCCATCATGGGGGGTGCGCCGGTGCCGCCGGGGGACTCGGCCTGCTCCACGAAGGCCGCATTGCCCGCGTTGCCCTGGAGCAGCCAGTTTCCCATGCGCTGGGAGATAAGGGCGGAGGCGCCCGCGGCAAGGACGATGGCCACCAGGCACAGGCATAATATCTCCGTGGCGTATTGGATGAGCACTTGGCGGTCGGTGGCGCCGATAGCCTTGAGCACTCCCAGCTCCCGGGTACGGCCTCCCACGATGATGGCCATGGCCAGGATGATGATAAGGGCACAGGCCCCGAGCGCTCCTGCCAGCCCAATGGTCGAGGTCTTGCTCACTTTCTGCAAGGGGTCCGAGATGGACTCGAAATCGGAGTAATCGGTGGCAAGCTCGTACTTGTCACCGCCTTCCAGCCCCTCTACCACCAGCTCCTGAAAGGCCTCCTGCACCGCAGCACTGCTGTCCGCGCTGTCGAGATAGAAGTAGCCCAGCTCCACGTAGCCGGCCGTCCCGTTGAGCTCCTGGACCACGGAGAGGGGGGCGAAGAACTTGTTCCCGGCGGGGTTGAAAGCCTGGGGGTCTTGGGCGTTGCCCTCTTCCGCCTCCACCGTCTCGTAGATGCCTTTTATGGTGAGCTCCATCTCGGAGTTCCTGCCCTCGGCGCCGGTGACGGTGGCGGTCACCGTGTCGCCCACCGAGAGGCCGTTCTCCTCGGCGAGGGTCTTCTCCACCAGCACCACGGGGTTGGCATCCAGATAATCCTGGTAAGTGTAGAAGGAGCCTTCCACCAGCACCTTGTTGCCCAGCATGAAGTCGGATGCCGAGGCGCCGTTGGTGTTCCCCTCGAAGGCGAAGGTGCCGGAGCTCGAGGTAGCGGAGGCACCGGGAGCCCTCTCCCTCATGGAGAACATGGTTTCCAGTTCGGTGCCCGTGATGTCCTGCAGGGATACGTGTGCCTCCAGCACCTTGTCGAAGCTTATGATCTCCGGCAGCAGGGAAAAATCGTCGGTGATTTCCTCGGGCACCAGGGTGTTGGTGCGTTCCTCCAGAAGCTCTTCCTCGGACATCTTGCGCGCCTCCGCCTGGCGCTTGGCGGGGTCCTGCTCTCTCTGTTCGGAGAAGAGCTGCATCTTGTAAGCGGAACTTACCCGCAGCTCCGCGTAGTTGCCCACGCTGCTCTTTACCTCTTCCACCTGTCCGTCGGCGGCGAGCTTCACGGCCAGCATGGACAGGGAGAGAGTGAGGCACACGAAGAGGAGGAGTACCACCACCAGGTTGGCCAGGGGGTGACGGATGAAACTACGCAAGCCTCTCTTTACGGAGCGCATCTCTCGCCACCCCCTCCCTTTCCTTGAGCCGGGTGCACGTCCGCCACCCGGGCAGGACCCCCGTCCCGCGTCCACAAGCGCTCATCCGGGGCGCCTCTCCGATCCGCGGGAAGGAAAAGCGGAAAGGGGGCTGGCAGTCCGGGCGTGGGCCCGGCGCCCGTGTCCCCCCGGCGGTCGCTTCCATTAACCATCGCCGTACCTCCATGTCTCCGGAACTCAATCCGCGAAACCGGCCAGGTTTATCTCCACCTTCTCCCCGGTCTCGGTATCGTAGATGACCAGGTTGCATCCCTCCTTGGTGAACCCCTCGTTCTTAGACACGCTCAAGGGGTTGAGGTCGAAGAAGAGGAAGACGTCGCTTACCTCCTCGCCGATCCTCAGGGTTTCTGCTACCTGCTGCAGGGTGGCATAGTCGAGGAGGGAGGCGGAAATGATGTTGGTGGACACGTATCCGCCGTAGGTGGTCACGTTGCCGTAGTAATCGTCATAAGCCGAGGCCGCGATGTAGGGGTTCCAGAGACGGAAGGAAAAGCGAGAGAGATCCAGCAGGGAATCACCGCTGTTCTTGATGACCAGCTCGACCTCCAGGAAGTCGCCGCCCACCTCCCTCTGGCCTGACGACGAGACCAGGCAGTTGTTGTCCTGCCGCTTGGCGGCTGCCACGGTGAAGTCCGCGCTAAAGCCCGAACCCGATAGGGTTACCGATTTGGCGTTCGAGGTGGTGGCAGCGGAGACGGCGTTCTCTTCTGGTACACTGTCGCCGTTTGAAGATCCATCACCCGTAGTGTTCCCGGAGGTGGTGTAGTAAGGGGCACCGTCGCCCGAGGTGGCCCCGGCGGCGGTGGCCAGCGACGAAGAATTCCCCGCGCCCGCCTCTTCTTCCGTCATGCCCGGAGGCAGCTTAGCGGAGGACTCCTTGCCGGCGTCTTGCGCGTTCCCGGCGCCGCAGGCGACCACGGTCAAGGCCAGGGAGAGCAGAACGGGCAGCAGGATCAGTACCCTGGTGGGGTTCGCCTTTGCCGTCTTCATTTTCCGGCCCTCCTTTCCAGGATTTTTCCGCACACAACACAACGTTAGCGGGGGCCGGTTAAGGCTTTATGTGGAAAAACTGAAGGAATTGTAAAATGGGAATCCGGCGGTCAGGCTTTCAGCACAAGCACGGGCCGCTCGCTCCCGCGCACCACTTTCTCCGCGATGCCTCCCAGCAACGATCCCGTGGTCCGGTAGCCGAAAGCGCCGATCATGATAAGAGAGGCGTTGATCTCGTCCGCTACCTTGAGGATCCACGAGGCCGGGCTCCCCGTTACGAGTTCTGTCCGCACCTCTTGGCAGGCAGGCCTCAGTTCGCTCGCAAGCTCCTGCATCTTTCTCAGGTTCTCCTTCGCGCGTCGCTTGCTTGCTTTGTAGGCCGTATCCCATCCCCAGGTGGAGCGCCCCTCCTGCACGTGCAGAAGGGTCACGGGGGCGCAGAAAGTGGTGGCGAACCCTACCAGGGTAGGCTTTATCTTCTCCGCGTAATCGGAAAAATCGCTGGCGATAAGCACATTTTCCAGGAGGCGGGAACAAACGTTCTCGATGGCATAGCCGCCGTCTTCATCGCTGATCCTATGCTGTTGGATCAGCACGGGCCTGTCGGAAAGCCTGAGGACCTTTTCGCTCACGCTGCCGAGGATGAGGCGGTTGAAAAAGCCCTTGCCGTGAGCACCTATATAGATAAGGGACACATTTTCCTCTTTGGCGGTCTCGATGATGGACTGTGGCGGGTTTCCCACCGAGATTATTTTTTGCACTGAGACGTTGTCCCCGGCAAAGCTCTCCGCCAGCTGTTCCAGCTTCTCTTCCGCAGCACTCCGCATCTTGGGAACCGCTGGGCTTATGGAGTCGCCGTAATCCGCATACCCTTTCGTGTCGATCACGTGCAGCAACACCATTTCCCTCATCCCGGCGGTTGCGAGTTCCCCCGCGCATTCCAGCATCTTGTCGCTGAAGGGCGAGAAGTCCACCGGAAGCAGTATCTTGCTCAGCATCTGCGCCTCTCCTTTAGGCTCTTTTCAGGGTTTTGCGAGCGGAAACCTCCTTTCGCTGGAGATATTTTACCCTGATTTTTCACCGCTTAATCACTTTGTTCGCATGGCCTTGACATGTGCAGGTGCGGTCTTCGGCTGTTGCTCAGGAAGAAGTCTCCTTGCCCCCGGGACGCAGGATGTCTTCTAACGAGCGCGTGTGGTTTCAGCGCTGGTTAAGGGGAGGGTGAAGGAGATGGCGGTTCCTTTTCCGGGCTCGCTTTCCGCCCACATGCGCCCGCCATGCGCCTCCACAAGGCTCCTGGCAATGCTAAGGCCCAGGCCGCTGCCGCCCGACTCCCGCGCACGGGAACGGTCGATGCGATAGAAGCGCTCGAAGATCATGGGAAGCTCCCCCTCCGCGATCCCGGGACCCTGATCGGCTACGGAGACAACCACCCCCTCGGCCTCGCGCCGCACTTCCAGGACAATGCTTCCGCCCTGTGGAGAGTGAGCCAGGGCGTTCTGCACCAGGTTCCCGATCACCTGGGTCAGCCTCTCCCGGTCCGCATGTACTTCTGGAAGACCCTGGGGAACGGAAAAAACCATGCGTACCCCCTTTTCCTGGAGGCTATGCTCGAAGCCGGAAACCGCCTCACGGAGCACTTTCCCTACGTCCAGCGCCTGCGGGTGCAGCTCCAGTTGCCCGGCGTCCGCGAGGGCCAGCTGGCGAAGGTCCTCTACCAGGCGGGAGAGCAAGAGGTTGTTCCTGGAAAGGACCTCCAGGGAGTCGAGGTTGAAGTCAATCACCCCATCCTCCAGCGCCTCGAGGTAACCGCGCTGCGCGGCCAGCGGGGTCCTGAGCTCGTGAGAGATGTCGGCAATCAGGTTCTTCCTCAGAGTCTCGTTGCGCGCCAGGTTCTCGGAAAGGTAATTGAAGGCGGAAGCCAGCTTTTCCGCCTCCTGGTAGCCACAGATGTCCACGCGCTTGCCGTATTTTCCCTCGGCGATGTGCTGGGTGGCATCGGTGAGCTCCGACAGGGGTCTGGAGATACGGTTGGAGAGGTAATAGCTGAGCACGAAGGCGAGGATGAATCCGAGAAGCCCGGTGACGATGTAGCTGAGATCAATATAGCGCAATCGGTGCTCGGGCGGGCGTGGCGGCTCGACGGCCTTGCCTTCGGGATGAGGCAAGGGGTTGGAGGCAAGCCCCTCTTCCTCGAAGGCCCGCCTGAACTCCCTTCTCACCAGGAAGTGAGACATGAAGGCGAAAAACAGTATACATGCCAGGGTGACCCCGAGGATGGCCAGAAAAAGCTCCAGCCTCAGGCTAAACCTTCCTCTTGGCCTGGAAGCGGTACCCGATCCCGTAGACCGTTTCGATGAAACTCCACTCCTCCGCCACATCTTTGAGTTTCCTCCTGATGTTCTTGACATGCGTATCGACGTTCCGGTCGTATCCTTCGTAGAAATCGCCCTGCGCAGACTTGAGTATCTCGTCGCGGGAGAACACGTTCCCGGGACGAGAGGCCATGGTGGCCAGGATGGAGAATTCGGTGGGGGTGAATGGCACCTCCTGCTCGTAGAGGGTGACCCTGTAGTTACCCCTGTCGATCAGCAGGGGGCCGGCGGATATAACATCCTCCTCCCCCGGAGAGCCGCGGCGCAGGATGGCCCTGATCCTGGCCACCAGTTCGCGGGGGCTGAAGGGCTTGACCACGTAATCGTCCGCCCCTAACTCCAGCCCGAAGATCCTGTCCTGCTCTTCCGCCTTGGCGGAGAGAATGATGATGGGGACGCGGGATACCTTCCTCACCTCGCGGCAGAAAGCGTAGCCGTCCATCCCGGGCATGAGGATGTCCAACACCACCAAATCCGGCCGATGTTCCTGCCAGAGGCGCAGGGCGGTTTCCCCGTCGTGTGCCGCCAGGGCGGGATAGCCTTCTTTTTCCAGGTAGGCCCGCACGAAGTTGACGATATCCTTTTCGTCATCGACGATGAGAATGCGATCCTTTCTCATCCCTCACCTTTCGCGAGTCGTGCGCATGTTCCCGGCTCTGCGATTACAAGCCTAGATTACAATTATTAAGAAAATGTGAAGGCGGAGGCCCGCTCCGGAAAGGGCTGCGAAAGCGTGAAGCGCCCGCCGCTATGGGCGGGCACTTCCGCTCGGGGGGTGTTGGGGTCCTTGCGGGCCGTGCCTGCAGCTCATGTTAAAGCGAGGACGGCTTCTCTTCCAGCACCGCCTTGACCTGCTTTTTCTCCTGGCCGCGGTAGAAGTCCACGGTGACCTCGTCTCCGACCTGGTGCTTACGCACCTCCAGCATCACCTGGTCCATGGAGTCAACCTCCGCCCCGTCGATGGCCACGATGATGTCCCCTGCCTGCAGCCCCGCCTTATCCGCGGGGCCGTTGGCGATCACGCGGCGCACGATGGCTCCCTCCTCCACAGGCAGGTCGTACGCCCTGGCGGTGTCCGGAACCAGGGTGCTTCCCATGAAACCGAGCCAGGGATGGGTGGCACGCCCCTTCTCGATAAGCTGTTCGATGACCGGCTTGGCGTTGTCGATGGCGATGGCGAAGCCAAGGCCGTCATAACCGCCGCTCGCTGTCTGGGAATATATGGCAGTATTGATGCCGATCACCTGTCCCGCGCTGTTGCAAAGGGGGCCTCCGGAATTGCCCGGATTGATGGCGGCGTCGGTCTGGATGACGTCGAGCAGGGGCGTGTTGCCGATGTAGATGTTGCGGTTAAGGGCGCTTATGATCCCCGAGGTAACGCTGCCCTCGAAGCCTTCGGGGCTACCCACCGCCACCGCCAGTTCCCCCACTACCAGATCGGAGGAAGTTCCCAGGGGGGCAGCCGGTAGGTCCGAGGCTCCTATCCTGATCACCGCGATGTCCGTGTCGGGGTCTGTTCCCACCACGTTGGCTTCGTAGGTGGATCCGTCACGCAGGGAAACTTTGAGCCTGCTGGCGTCCTCTACCACGTGGTTGTTGGTGACGATGTACCCGTCAGAACGGTAGATGAAGCCGGAACCGACGCCGGCCTGGAGACCGCCGTACTGCACCTCGATGTTGACCACGGAGGGCAGGATCCTCTGGGCTATCTCTACCACGGCCTCCTGCCCTGCCTTGACCACCCGCTCCTCCACTGTCTTGATCTCCTGCACCTGCGTGGCGACCTTCTCCTTGCCGCTTAACATGTCCACAGGGTTGCTCCCGAAGATGAGGGGAAGCAGAAAAATCGCCGCCACCGCGACCAGAAGAGAGATGGCAGCCGACGCCAGGACGGTTCTTCCCCGACCACCGTTTCGCGGCAGAGTGGTCGCGAGAGGGGGTTCCGTGGAGGGGGACGGCGGCAAGGGCGGTGGCGCCGTCGGAAATTCCGTGTTCTCCGTCATTCTCATCACCTCTTGCGATGCTCTCTATACATAGATAACGATAAGGGGCGCAGTGGGCCTCTCCCGGCCCCTTACCCCAGCGCCATGGAAGTGACGCTCAAAGATATTCTCCGGTTCCCGGGCTCATTCCTCAACCTTAAGATACCCGCTCTTTACAATAAATAACTGTGTTCTGTTAAGAAAAGATTAAGGAATTTTGGGGGTTTGCAAAAAAGCCGGGTCTTGCGGCCTTTCGCTCTCCTGCCGTCCATGAAAGCCGCGAGCCCCGGCTGGCTCTTTCTTGCCGTTGCGGGGAACGGCGGTTTTCAATTCAGGCTATCCTGTTGATAAAGGCAATGACGCGGGAAAAGGAAGGCTACACGGTTTCATGCCAGCCTTTGAGCGGCGGCTTAAATTGTTGGTAAAGGTAATGACGCGGGAAAAGGAAGGCCACCATGGCGTATAGAATGATAGACCGATGGAGGTGATGGACATGAGTAATGACGAGATGGGAGGCCCGCCGGGATCGGGGATCCCGCAGGAACCTGCGGTCCCGCAAGTGCCGGAAGGCGTGACGCCACGCGCGGGGGGACCCAGGGTCGAGAAAAAACGCCGCAAGGTAAGCCTCATCGCGGCGCTGGTGGTGAACGTGGTCACGGTGATCATCGTGGCCGTCATCATCGTGGCCATCCTCCTGCCGGGATACCGGAGGTCCTTCACGGCTTCCAGGGCGCTGAAGGGCGCGGAAGAGGTGTGGGTGGTGGTGCACACCAGCGAAAGCACTATACGGGAGAACAGTACCGATTTCACCCGCGCCCAGGACGGGCTGAGGAACTCCCTCCAGGAACTGGTGGGAACGGGGGGCGAAAACGTCTACGCTTTCGTGCGCGACGGTTTTCCGGACCGGGAATGGGTGGAAGAGCACCTGCCGGAAAGCATGAGGAAGTGGTTGCAGGAGCTCTATCCGGAGGTGGCGCCCAAGGAAACTGGCCAAGCACAGACGGGAGCGGAGGACAGGGACACCTCAAAGGAGGTGAAACCCTAAGTTGCTCCTCGCCAACATCGTGGTGGACGCCTTCAGGAAGTTCTGGGAGGGGTTCATCGACCGCCTGCCCTCCCTGGCGGTTGGCCTCGCCGTGTTCGCCTTCTTCTACCTGCTTGCGCACGTGGCTAGGTTCCTGGTCGGGCGTTCCATCAACAGGCTGAGGGCTTCCACACACGCCGCCCAGGTAATCTCACGGCTAGTCTTTATCGCCGTGATAACAGCGGGTTTCCTCGTGGCGTTGGGAGTGATGGGAGTGAACCCAGGCGCCCTTGTTGCCTCCCTGGGCCTGGTTAGCGTGGGCATCGGCTTCGCCCTCAAGGACGTTATCGAGAATTTCCTGGCAGGAATTACGATTATACTGCAGAGGCCCTTCGTCATCGGGGATACCGTGCGTTTCGGGGACATGGAGGGCGTGGTGGAGGACGTGCGCGTGCGGGACACCGTCATACGCATGTTCGACGGGAGAAAGGTCTTCGTGCCTAACCGCTCCCTCTTCTCCGGAGCGGTGATCAACGCCACCGTCAACCGGCGCAGGAGGCTGGATTTCCAGGTCGGTATCCCCTTCGAAGTCGATCCCGCGCGCGCGGCGCGGTCGGCGGCGGAGGTCTTGCAGGTATTGGACGGGGTGCTTGCTGACCCCTCTCCCCTGGTGGTGGTAGAGGGGATGGGAGAGAGCGCCGTGAACCTGCGCGTCTATTTCTGGATCGATCCCGTGTGCACCGGCGTTCTCGAGGCCAAGTCCCTGGCCATCGCGGCGGTGAAGAGGAGACTGGAGGAGGAGGGTATAAAGATTCCTCATCAGATTATTTCCGTGCTCCCCGGCCCCTGAGCGGCGCGCTTGAAACCCGCGGGTTCCGCTAGGAGAGGGCGATGCCCAGGCGGGCCGCGATTTGCAGGGCCTCGCGCTTCTCCTCCCCGCTGGGCCTGCGGTCTATCTCGGGAAAGAGCGCGGCGCGGTACTCGGGCCGGTACTGGAACATGAGGTTGAAGTACACGCCCGGCATGTTCTCCGCGACCCATTCCATGATCCTGGCGGTGCAACATTGCAGGTGCCCCGGCAGCAGCAGCTGCCGCAGCATGATCTCGCCGCTCTGGTGGGCGAGGAGGAAGTTGCGGCTGACCACGCGGAAGTAATCATCCACGTCGGAGTAGCGGCTGGCGCATTCGTCGTTACCGTAGCGGAAGTCGGCGAGGTAGACGTCCATCACCCCTTCCAGGAGGCGCATGGCCTCAAGCGAGGTGTACATGTTCGAGTTCCAGACCATGGGAAGGCGCTTGCCGTCGCCTCCCAGGGCCAGGATGGTGTCGATGATGGTGTGCAGGTTGGGGTCGGGGTTACCGCCCACGAAGTTGGCGTTGCGGGAACCCTGCCGCATGCCCTCTCTCAAGCCGGCTGCGAGGAGGGCCGGATCCGCGGGGCTGCCGCCGCGGGCGTCCATGGCGATGTCCCAGTTCTGGCAGTATACGCAGCGGAAGGTGCATCCGGCGAAGAAGATGGTGTGCGAGGGGACCAGCTCGGGCTCCTCCCCGAAATGGAGAAAAACGGAAGCGACGCGCGAGACGTCGCCCACGCCGCAATAGCCCCTTTCTCCGCGCGTGCGATCGACGCCGCAGCGGCGCTCGCACATGCGACAGGCTGTCAGCATGCGGCGTGCCAGCAGTGACTTGAGGTCGAGCAGGGAAGGTCCATCCGGAGCGGGCGGCTGGCTTCCTTCGCGCCACGCGAGCCGGAAGCGCTCCATGGCCTCGTCGTGCACCTCCCATAGCTCCCCCTCACCCATGTTTTCCAGGCCGGGAGCATCGATGCTCAGGCGCGACGCGACCCAGTGCCGGGCAGGTCTTTCCCCGTTAAGGATGGAAAAGTAATCGTCAAGCACGACCGTCCCTCATATCCTCCACATGCTCGGTGCGTCCCCGACAATTGTACCCTTAACGCAGGGGGGATGGCACGTACAAGCGCACGGGGATCGCTCGCGGGAAGCTCTCATTTCTGGCGAATGGCGGAGCGGCTGCGGCGTCACCGCGGCGCCCCTGCGCCGGGAAAAGCAGGGAGAGGTCGAGGGAGCGTGAAAGGTGAGGATTACGGCAGCCTGCGGGCAATCGTATAATGCAGTTATCGCGGCGGATACCGCGGCTCTCGCGAGGGATAGGAAGCCCTTGGAGAGAAGGAGGAAGCAAGCGGCATGATGCTGTGTGCCCGGCGTGCGCCCGCAATGCCCTGGAGGTGAGATGGCTGCCTGGGTAATGTTGCTGGGAATGATCACCCTGATCAACGTGATGCTCGCCAACCGCTTCAGCGAGGTGTCGCGCCACGTCGTCTCCAACGACTTCGGCGTCGGCATGGACAAGATCTTCATTGGCGAGCGCTCCTGGGCGCGTCTTTCGGCGCAGCAGCAGGAGCTGTTCACCCGCACCTTCAACGAGATGCACGAGGAGGGGCTGGTGCAACGCCCGATGCGCTCGAAGCAGGAGGACATCGCCCGCTGGCGTGCGGCGAACGGCCAGAACAGCGTGGTGGATCTCGACCAGGCCGAGCTCGAGCGGATCATGGAGCCCCTGGCGCGCCGCCTCGTCACCGAGGTGTTCGGCCCCGGCGCCTACGAGCAGATCAAGAACGCCTGATCCTCTCCCGGGCCGGGGCGGCAAGCTCCGGCCCTCCGTCTTCCGGGATCCCGTATGGACAATCCGCACGACGCCGAGACGGGCGGCCTCGACACGCGGGGCCTCGTCCAGCGTTTCCTCTACACCGCGAGCGCGCTGTGCCTGATCGGCATCGTGTGCATCGTGTTCTACGCCACCATGGCGCGCTACTTCTTCCACGCCCCGCCCTTCTGGGGCGAGGAAGTGCCGGTGTTCCTGTTCGTGTGGATGGGCTTCCTTGCGGCGGGGCTCGCCATCGTCTCCGGCTGGAACGTGCGCGTGCAGGGGATCGAGTTCATCTTCCGGCCGCGCACCGTGCTGTGGGCCCGCTTCGTCACGCATTCGATCGTCGTCGCCTTCCTCGCCGTGCTGCTGTGGCATTCGCAGGACGTGCTCGATCTCGCGATGTTCGGGCGCATGCAGGCCACCGGCTGGCCGCGCTGGGTGCTGGTGGCGGCGCTGCCGACCGGCCTCGTCCTCATGCTCGGGTTCCAGATCGTGCTGTGGCTGCGCACGCTGCGCGCCCTGCGCGGCGAGGCGTGAGGCCATGCTGCTGCTGCTGCTGATCGGGACGATGCTGGTGCTGGCGGCGGCCGGCATGGAGATCGCCTGGGCGATCGGCGTCGCCTGCCTCGTCTATCTCGTCGCGGCCTCGATCGTGGATTTCGGCGCGCCGCTGTCGCTGCTGCCGCAGCAGATGCTCTCCGGCGTGCAGAGCTACACGCTGCTCGCCATCCCGATGTTCGTCTTCGCCGGCTACCTGATGTCCGCCGCCGGTGTGACGCAGCGGCTGATCCGCTTCGCCTCCGCCCTCGTGGGCCACATCCACGGGGGCCTCGCGAACGTCGCGGTGACGACGAACTTCATCATGTCCGGCATGTCGGGCTCGGCGGTGGCGGATGCCGCGGCGACAGGCGCCGTGCTGGTGCCGGAGATGGAGAAACGCGGCTATCCGCGCGATTTCGCCTGCGGCGTGATCGCCTCCGCCGCCACCATCGCGCCGATCATCCCGCCCTCCATCCTGTTCGTGCTGCTGGGCGCGATCCAGAACCTCTCGATCGGGCAGCTCTTCCTCGCCGGCATCCTGCCGGGCGTGCTGATGTTCGTCGCGATGTTCGTGCTGACCTACGTGATCAGCCGCAAGCGGGGCTATCCGCGCGAGCAGCGGGTGACGCGCGGCGAACTCTGGCAGGCGACTTTGGGCGCGCTGCTGCCGCTGGCGGCGCCGCTGATCGTGCTGCGCGCGATCATGGTCGGCCTCGCCACGCCGACCGAGGCGGCGGCGATCCTCGTCGTGTATGTCGCCTTCCTTGGCCTTGTCGTCTATCGCACGCTGAACCTGAAGAGCGTGATCGACTGCGCCGCGAAGGCCGCGGCGGCCACCGCCGTGATCATGCTGATGGCGGGTGTCGCCAGCATGTTCGCGCGCATCGCGCTGCAGGAGCAGTTCGGCCAGATCCTGACGGACGCGATGCTCGCGATC
>OGCI01001666.1_pt1 | contig 17567 bp, 20 predicted proteins | sample 1570021 | NCBI WGS metagenome assembly OGCI01 (sample SAMN06264664, study PRJEB24512) | hot springs metagenome | isolation source: Hot spring water | place: South Africa: Tshipise | collected 2015-06-21 | reverse complement strand
AGATTCTCGATTATGGAAAATACAAGTTCGAGCTAGAGAAAAAGAGCAGAGAATCGAAGAAAAAACAGAAACTGATCAAGATCAAAGAAATACGGATGCAACCGAAAATCGAGGACCATGATCTGCAGTTCAAGAGTAAACACATTCAGGAATTCCTTGCGGAAGGAAACAAGGTGAAGATTACTGTGCGGTTCCGGGGCAGAGAGTTGGCCCATACAGATCGAGGATTGTTGGTATTGAACAAGGTATTGGAACTCTTAGGGGACACCTACGTACTGGAAAAAGAGCCAAGTATGGAAGGAAGATTCATGTCCATGGTGATTGCCCCCAAGGGGAAAAAATAAAATCGTAGAAGATAGAGGGGATACTATGCCAAAAATGAAAACTCGAAAATCAGCCTCAAAACGGTATTCGATTACTGGAAATGGAAAGGTAAAGTATAAGAAACAAGGGTTACGGCATATCCTTACAAAAAAATCCAGTAAACGGAAACGCCATCTTCGAAAAAGTGGAATTCTCAGCAAGGTAGAAGTGAACCGGATACGGACACTTCTCCCGTATGCCTAAAGGTAACCATTTGATTCGTTAAGTAAGAAGGAGAACATACATGCCCAGAGCAGTAGACGGAACCCGACGAAAGGAAAGACGAAAGAAAATTCTAGAACTGGCTAAAGGGTATTGGGGCAAGAGAAGCAAACTCTTCCGTACCGCCAAAGACCAGGTAATGAAATCCCTCGTATACGCTTATCGGGATCGACGAAGAAAAAAGCGGGATTTCAGATCTCTTTGGATTGCCAGAATCTCGGCCGCTTGCAGAGCGGAAGGAATCACTTACTCGAGATTCATAAACGGTTTACAGCAAGCCAATATCCTGATCAATCGGAAAGCCCTATCCAACCTTGCCATCCAAGATCCTTCCGCTTTCAAGCTCTTGGTGTCCAAGGCGAAAGAAACATTGAAGGTTTAGCCCCATGGTAAGCCTCGAGCAGATCCGAAAACTCGAAGCCAGGGTATCTCAAGCGGTTTCCACCATTCTGGAACTCCGGGAGGAAAACTCGAACCTCAGACAAAAGCTTGAAAAGTACCAGGAAAAGATCGATCAACTGGAACTTCTCATTGCCCAGTATCGAGACAGTCAGAAGGAAATCGAGGAAGGGATTCTCAATGCTCTCCGTCAACTAGACCACCTAGAGGACGATGCTCTGCGAGCATCCTCCTCCACCCTTTCCTCTATTTCCCAAGAATCCCTTTTGGAACAAACCGAAACTGAAGACATCGAAGGGAAGCCAGTCATTCCCGATGAAGATAGTGCTGAAGAAGCCGAAAAGGAAAAAAAACCTGGAGAGTTGGATATTTTCTAACTATAGGGAGAACGGTATATTCCCAAGAAACAGTCTGAACTAAGAATCGAAATTCTCGGAACCACCTTCACCATTCAAACCGATGAAAGCCCTCAGTACGTGTCTAACCTCCTAGAATATTATAAACGAAAGGTAGGGGAAGTAAGATCTTCTGCTCCTACAGCAGATGCATTGAAAACAGCTGTCCTTGCGGGTCTCCTCTTAGCAGACGAGGCCTTACGGAAAAAAGAAACCCTCGTATCACCTCAGGAGGAAGCAGAAATTTCACTCCTGACAGAACGACTTATTCAGACGTTGGACGAGTGCTTAGTGCCTCATGCTAAGGATTCCAGTTTAGAGTAATCGCAACCATACACCGATACGATTCCTCCTGCCAATCGGTTGGCCAATTCTCCGCATTGGGTTGGGGTCTTCCCCTGAAGGAAGGCAAACAAGTATCCCGCTGCAAAAGCATCCCCCGCACCTGTGGTGTCCTTCACCTCTGCTTCCACGGCAGGTACTCGAACAACGGTTCTTTTCGTACTAATCAAACAACCTTCCTTTCCTGTTTTCATCACCACCGTAGGCACAGAGGTTGATAGTTTCGTTAGAATCTCTATATCTCCCTCGGTTTTGGTTAGTGCCTTCAATTCATCCCTATTCCCGAACAGAAGGTCCACCCGTCCCTTCATCCAATCCAACAATTGTTCCCGATACCGGTGGACCAAAAAGGGGTCTGACACATCGAGAAAGATCAATCTTCCTGCCCGTTTTGCAATTTCAGCCGCCCGTTGCACCACTTCTCGCTGGTTAGCCGTGTCCCAATTGTATCCGGTTATGTAGAGGACATCAGCTCGTTGAATAGTATCCTCGGGGACATCCTCCAACCGCAACTCTCTGCAGGCCCCTAGATACGTACACATAGTGCGTTCATGGTCTGGAGTGACAAGGACAAGGGATGTGCCAGTCCTGCTTCCTTTCTTGCTGACTAAAAGAGGTTTCACTCCTGCTTCTTTCAGGAGGCGGGTCAAGGTTTTCCCTTCTGGATCATCCCCAACCGCACCAAGGAAGTATACATCCAGTGGATGGAAGGTTTTCTTCGACAACCACGCGATTCCTCGGGCGGTATTCGCACCGCTACCTCCTGGAGTAATCGCAATAATCCTACCTTCCCGCTTGATCTTTTCGATGAGAGAATATTCCACGAGATTCATGCTTCCTGGTGTAATATCCCACTGTTGGATTTGAGGGTAATCGGAAGGCACAATGGTGTCACTCAACGGATTGCAAATGATGAAAACGCTGGCCATCTAATTCCTCGCTTCAGTTGACTTTTCTCTGGATCCCATCATACTATGGTGACACTGCCATGTCTATCATTACGAGTCAACAAATACACCATTACTATGATACCTACGCAAACATAGAGGTAACGTTCACTAAAGAAGTGATTCAAGCTACCCAATTGATATCCAAGAATGTATTCCTCAAATGCCTTGGTTTTCAGTATCCCTGCATCTTGTACTCTAGCTCTATGGTAGGGGCTAAGATCATCCTGAATAGCTCCCCATCCTTCCAGGAAACCCTCCGAAAAGCTAACAATATCGTATACCTTAGGTACTGCTTTCAAAAGAATCCGAAAGGGGATCCATTAACCTTTTTTGTTCCTGCAAAGGTCGCGGGCTCCTCTCCGTACGACAAGAATGGCGGAAACTTGTATTTTTACTCTCTTACCTTCACTCAAAAACCAGCGGATACATTGATCGAAATCCTCGGCACCCTGCTGGATGCCACCCTAGCTTCGCAAAAGAGAAGGGATGAACGGATCCTTATCACAGCAGAGACCCTTAGAAAGTTGGGCATTTCCAGTAAGGAGCTGGCTATCCTCATTCAGGGCGTTCCCCGGAAAGGGATCCTCAGGGACCTGTCGTTCGGAGGAGCCAAAGTAATTCTTTTGGGATTAGCCAAGTTCATCCTGAACAAAGAAGCCGTACTGCGATTAGAAATAGAAGAACCTCGACAAGTACTCGAAATCCCCGGCACCATTATCCGCCACGAACCGGTTGAGGGAAGAAGAGACATCTCTGCGTTTGCCATTAAATTCCACGAAGACAAGGTGCCCATGACCTATAAACTCCTTCTCAGTGATTACCTGAAACAGCAGGACAAGCGAAAAGAAATCCCAACCCTCTAAAGTTTATAGACCTCCTGTCGATAAAAAGAACAGGGGGAATAGAAATTTTGTGCATGCCAAAATTTTCTTCTCTCCCTTGTCTCTCTAAATTTCGGAATAGTTTATTCCGAGTTTAGCAAAACCTTCGGCAAGGACGCCGAAACTCAAAATCAGGGAGGAGTGTATGATTATCAATCACAACCTAAGTGCCATGTTCGCTCAGAGAACTCGGGGAGTCACGGAGATAAACCTCTCCAAGAACATGGAAAAACTATCATCCGGGCTCCGGATCAACCGGGCTGGGGACGATGCTTCTGGGCTGGCCGTATCGGAAAAAATGCGGTCTCAGATTCGAGGACTACGGCAGGCCTCAGCCAACGCCATGAACGGTATCTCTTTCATCCAGACAACCGAAGGGTACCTACAGGAAACCCAAGACATTCTGCAAAGACTCCGAGAACTGGCCGTGCAATCCGCAAACGGCATCTACACACAGGAAGATCGGATGCAGATACAGGTGGAAGTCTCCCAGTTGATCGACGAAATCGACCGGATCGCTTCCCATGCCCAATTCAACGGCATGAATCTGCTTACCGGTAGATTTGCCCGCGCCGCTGGAGAAAACGTGGTAACCGCCTCCATGTACTTCCAGATTGGAGCTAACATGGACCAGAGGGAACGAGTGTACATCGGTACAATGACAGCCGCAGCTTTAGGGGTGAAACAAGTAGGAAGTGGAAAACTCCTCTCCCTCTCCACTCCGGATGACGCTAACCGTTCCATCGGAGTGATCGATGTTGCACTGCGGACAGTCAACAAGCAGCGAGCAGATCTCGGCGCCTACCAGAACCGTCTCGAGCATGCCATGAAAGGAATCGATATTGGTGCAGAGAATTTGCAAGCGGCCGAATCCAGAATCCGGGACGTCGACATGGCGGCAGAGATGGTTGAGTACACGAAGAACCAGATCTTACTGGAATCAGGCACTGCCATGCTAGCTCAAGCCAATACCAAGACACAATCCGTATTGCAACTCCTACGATAGAGTAGTATCATATAAGAGAGTGAAAGGCTTTGTTCTTTGACAAACACCCTCCGTATGCAGCTGCAAAGAGAGGTTTCGGTCTAGATCCGAAACCCTCTCTTTGTTGCTTAGGGGGAGCGGAACGGCAGGGAAGCGCGATGTGGCCCTGAAAAATTCCCCTGCAGGCATACAAAACGAAGGCGAGGGATGCCTTCGGTACATTTCAAGGAGGGTTATCCAATATGATCATTAACCACAACATCAGTGCCATGTACGCCAACCGGGAACTTAGTTTCCGAAACGTGGATGTATCCAAGAACATCGAAAAGCTGAGTTCCGGGATGCGGATTAACCGCGCAGGCGACGATGCTTCCGGATTGGCGGTCTCGGAAAAACTCCGGAGCCAGATTCGGGGTTTGAATCAAGCAACACGCAATATCCAAAACGGGATCTCTTTCATTCAAACAACAGAGGGATTCCTGCAAGAAACTCAAGACATCCTTCACAGGATTCGGGAATTGGCCGTGCAATCCGCGAACGGTATCTACACCCAGGAAGACCGACTCCAGATCCAAGTGGAAGTGTCCCAGTTGGTGGATGAAATCAACCGGATCGCGTCCCATGCCCAGTTCAATGGTATGAACATCCTAACCGGTGCCTTTGCCAAGAACTCGGCAACCGGAGCAGTGATGAGATTCCAGATCGGGGCAAACATGGACCAATCCGAACAGATTTACATCGGGACCATGACAGCTCAAGCACTCGGTCTTCAGGCGGCTCAAGGTGGACGCGGTATGATTTCCATTTCCACTGTGGAAAGCGCTAACCAGGCAATCGGAATCCTCGATGTAGCGCTGAAAACTGTAAACAAACAGAGAGCCGATCTGGGTGCATACCAGAACCGTTTTGAAATGGCCAGCAAGGGAGTGGCAATCGCGGCTGAAAACCTGCAAGCTTCCGAGTCCAGAATTCGCGATGTGGATATGGCAAGTGAAATGGTTTCTTTTGTAAAGAACCAGATCCTTACCCAGGCAAACACCGCGATGCTGGCTCAAGCCAACATGCAAACCCGATCCGTGCTTCAACTCCTAGGTTAACACAACAACAGTATTCCATTTTTCCGTTCCGCCCATCATCGAGAGATCACTGGACGTCATCTCTCGAACAAGTTTCTGGGAGGAAGGGTTCGCGCTCCCTTCCTTCCAGCCCTTTACAGGGAGGTAATTGTATGTCTATGGAAGTGACAGGTATCCCCTTTAAAAACATTGAAAGCCCCCAGTTAGCCTCACAGTTTCTCTCCTCAGGAACTCCACCCGCAGAACCTCAGAGTCCACATACACTGGAGGCAAATACATCGTTGGGAAAGGTTCCCTTTCCCATTGTGGAACAAAACCTAAAAGAACTAGAAGGATTGACAAGATTTCTAAACCGAAGACTAAAATTCTCTTTCAACGAAGAGCTCCAACAGGTGGTGGTCAAGATCGTTGATGGAGAAACCGATAAAGTAATTAAGGTACTTCCCCCGGAAGAAGTACAAAAACTTCACCTACGGATCCGGGAAACTCTCGGAATCCTATTCGATCAACTCATCTAAATCCATATAGGGGGAAATAGGGGTACTCGTGGCCGACATATCCATACCAGGGATCTCCAGTAAATATAAAACCGACGAATTGATTAAGAAACTCGTCGAAGTGGAAAAGATCCCCCTCAAACGGATGGAGGAGTCGGTATCGAATCTCAAGACCCAACAATCTACCTGGAGAGAGATCCAACAGGGATTAAGCCAACTACGGGAAAGAGCTAGAGGTCTCTTTGGTTTCCAATCCCCTTTTAATGAGCGAACAGCTAAATCCTCCGATTCTTCCATCCTTACCGCTACAGCGACTCGGGAGGCAGTAGAAGGTACCTATGAAGTGGAAATCCAGAAAATAGCCTCGGCAGATAAATTTCTATCCGATTCTCTTCCTCTAGATACCGAGATTCCGGCAGGTCGGTACGGGTTTAAGGTAGGAAACCAGGAAGTTTCCTTCCAATTTCGTGGGGGTAGATTATCGGCATTCGTGGAACTCCTGAAAGAAAAAGGGAAGGATCTGATCACTGCAGGAATCGTTAAGGATACAGCCCAAACGCAGGTACTCTATATCGAGTCCTTAAAACCAGGCAAGGAAAACCAGCTTGTCTTTACAGAAGCTTCCACCGAACTAGGGGAACGCCTAGGAATCCTGAGAAAAGATTCCTCAACCTCCAGAACAATTAAAATTGATCAAGCCTTACTATCTACTTCCAAAATAGTAAAGAATCCCTCTGCCATTCGAATCGAGGGAAACATTCTTCGGGTTGGCCCCGAAGGGGAACTTGAGATTCCTTTAACCCCACCCTTAACAATAATACCTTCGATGGTATTAGAAGCGGAAGTTCGTTTACGGAAAATCGCCGAAGGCCCTCCCCCCCCACCTCCTCCCCCTCCCGGTCCTGCGATCCCAGAAAGAGGAGGCGTTACCCTATCCGATGTTACCGTTCTTAATAGCCCTTCAAAAGTGGTTCTTCCGGAGTGGAAGCCTCCACCTCCTCCCGAAATTATTGAAGACTTCAATGTTCTATCTCTCCGAAGCGATGGAATCTCTAAACCTCTTCCTCCCGTGGAAGAATCTCTAGAGTTCCGAACAATCCAAGTCCCTCTGGAAGCCATGGGGAACAGGGTGGAATCGATTCTATTAAAGAATAGAAACTCCCTCCGTGAGTTGGAGATCAAAAGTATTCGATTGCATGATCCCTCCTCTAGGGGTGAGTATCGTCCCCTCCGTGCCGTTTCCACTGCTCAGGATGCCGAGATCTTAGTCAACGGCATTCCTTTGACTAGAAGTTCCAATACCATCGATGACCTAATTCCTGGAGTTACCCTTTCCCTTAAAAAACCTGGGGAGGGAAAGATCAAACTCTCTGTCGAACCAGACCGGGAAAAAGTGAAGGATGCCATCATCGCTTTCGTGGGAACCTACAATAGGCAGATGGCTCAGATAAACATCCTCACCCGAAAGGATGACGCTGTCCTGAACGAAATTACCTATCTAAAGGATGAAGAACGAGAAAAAGCCAAGGAAAAACTAGGTCTTTTACAAGGTGATGTAGGGCTGATGCAACTAAAAAATACCTTTCAATCCATCCTGATGAACCCCTATCCTACTCGTTTGGGGAGAGACCTATCTCTCCTTTCCCAAATTGGTATCTCGACCAATGCTCAAGCAGGGGGGGGAAAAGGGATCGATGTGTCCAAACTTCGGGGATACTTGGAAATAAATGAACCAGTTTTAGATTCCGCGTTGCAGAAGAACTTTCAAGCAGTGAAGGATCTCTTCGGTTATGACTCGGATGGAGATCTAGTACCCGATTCAGGAGTAGGAGTTTCCATGGACACCTTCCTCCGTCCGTATGTGCAAACGGGAGGAATCATCGCCATGAAGCTGAGCACGCTCGACACTCAGATTTCCTCTACCAATCGAAGAATCGAATCTTACAATCAATATTTAAACCGGTACGAACAAGATCTCAAACGAAAATATGGAGCCATGGAAAGCACCCTCAATTCACTAGAAAAGAGTTCTGCAGCGATCGAAAGGTTTAACAGCGGAAACCAAAACAATCGATAATGTGAGTAAGGAGCTATCCGTGAAGATTACCCTTGACGGCCAACCACTGAACTATACCCTCGAAGGAGAACAAAACCTCTACCAGGTTCTTGCTAGTATCGCCCAATGGTTGCGTCCACAGAAAGCAGAAATAACCCATCTTTCATTGAACGGCAAACCGATCGATCATTGGGATCAAAAAGAATTCGAAAATATTCCTATAAAGGAAATCGACCAACTGGATATTACCACGGCCACAGAAACCGAACAGGAGTTCAATGAATTGGAAATTCTTCTTCACTACTTTTATGTATTGAAGAACGCATTGGAAGGGAAGCAACACAACTCTTTGATGGAAATCCTTAAAGAGTATCACCATGTACAACCCCCATTGGAGCATTATCTCCGTAGTGTGTTCATGACAGAAGGAAGCGCTCGCTTTCCCATCCAAGGGGTTCCCACGAAGGAAGAGGAATGGAAACAAGCAGAACAGTTCGTTCAAAGAATTGTATCTTTGCTCGAGTCTCGCTTGTATGAAATCACTCATCCTTATGAAGCGTGTGAAGCTCTAATCCCTATCTTGGAGCAAACCAAGCAGGAGATCGAACATACCTCCGTACTCCTACAAACCGGTCGAGATCGAGAGGCTATACGAAACGTTCTTTCCTTCATTGAGATCCTATCGAAAAGTCTTCGAATTCTTGCTCGTTTGCGCTCATCGGATATTCGGGTACAAGAGATACATAAAACCCTCTCCCAACCCTTGAAAGAACTGAACGAAGCTTTTCTCCATAGAGACTCGGTCCTCATTGGGGACCTTTTGGAGTATGAAATTGCCCCCAAACTGGAAGAACTCCGCACTCTGTTGTCGATGACCCTAACGGAACGCACGTCATGATCCTCCTTCAGACCCAATACCAGTTTTTTGCGAAACCAGACCCAACCCAAAGTCTAATCGCCATTATCGTTCTGGGAATCCTATTAGGTTCCTTTCTGCTCTGGGCCATTCTTACCTCGCGCACCAGTAGTAAATCCGGAGCCTACAGCAGGAGAGCCTTTCGAAAGCGGGCAAAGAAGTTAGGATTATCCCGGGCTCAGATCCATCAGTTGGAATACTATCTGAAAGCAACAAAATACTTGAGTCCTCTACGAGTTCTAGAAAACAGCAAGGCTCTCGATGGTTTTCTTCGCAAAGCTCTTTCATGGATCGATACACAGAACCTATCGGAAGAGGAAAAGGAAAAACGGAAGTTTAACCTTTACCAGATCCGACAGACTATCGAAGCAAATACTCGGGAAGAAAAGATCCTCTCCTCCACCTTGAGCCTTCCCCTCCATACCGAAGTTACCATCAAGACCCCATCGGGAGAATCCTACCCCAGCTACATTACCTCCAACATGCAAAGTATGCTTGGCTTGGAATGCCCGATCGCGGAAGAAAAAGGGAAAGGATATCCCTGGAAAAAGGACGAAGAATTGGGAATCGTGATTGTGAGAGGGGGAACTGAGGTCTATGCCTTCAAAACAAAAGTCCTTGGATACAAACGAGTAAGAGGGGTGCTATCGGTCTTCGTGGCCCATGGTCGAAATTTGAAACAGATCCAGAAACGAAAGTATAGACGAAAAGAAATCTCGAAACCGGCTATCTTCTATCCTGTGGAAGTCGTTCAAACGAACAAAGGTAAAGAAATAGAAAAACAAGCAGTGGTGAACAGGAACCGCAGAGGCCTAGGAACGCTACAGGACATCTCAGCAGGAGGGTGCGCTATCCTTACCCGGAGCCCCCTGGCCGCAGGCACTTTGATTCGGATTGAGTTCGAAACCGAACGGGGAAAGCCAATTGTAGGGTACGGAAAAGTGAAAGGGGTAACGAAGATACCTCGTGGAGGAATCATGCACATCCAGTTCACCAATGTGTCTCGACAACATTTAACTAAAATTCTCGACTACATCTATGAGTACACTCCCACGACTACGAGTGCAGGAATATCAGCTTGACCTTCGTCTCTTTTTCTCGTAAACAATTTCTATGAAAATAGTGGAGTTGAAAGAGCTGGAAAGAAAGAATGGGGAACTTCACTACCGAAAAGTCTACACCGCAAAAGCAGTACTGCAATTCCCACAGGAAACAATCGAACGTCCTATCGAAATAATCATCGAACATACCCCATTAGGCCAGGTGCACACGAAGGTGAGTCTTCAAGAACCGATCAGTTACCCTTTGCTACCAGTCTTGAAAGATCTTTCTTCTTACGCTTCAGACTTATACAGAAAGGGGCAACTACCCTGATCCAGTATCTTTCCATATCTCCCGAGAATACCCGTGAAATCGGGAGAAACATCGCTTCTCATCTACAAGGAGGATCCATTCTTCTCCTGGAAGGGAGCCTAGGGAGCGGAAAAACCACTTTCGCCCAAGGAGTAGCAGAAGGGTTAGGCATCACCGAACCGATTCTGAGCCCTACCTACCTGTATGTGGTCGAATACGAAGGGAAAATTCCTCTGTACCATATAGACCTATACAGGGTAGAAGAGGAGGATTTTTTGGATGAGTTGGGGCTTCGGGAACTGCTCTATGGAAACGGGGTATCCATCGTGGAGTGGTGGACCAAGTTCCCCGAATTCTTCCCCGAAAAGGCGATCCGCGTAACCCTTGCGATTCTTGCAGAAGGAAATAGATCCATTAAGATAGAAGGTTTGAATCTATGAACCTATTGGCTATCGATACTTCCACTGAGGTCCTTTCCATTTTCGGCTCTACTGGATCAAAAACGATGGAGCTCACTCGAGACATCGATCTACGACATTCCGAACAACTCATCCCCCTGGTAGATTGGGTGCTTGGACAACTCTCCCTCAGACCAAAGGATTTAAATCTGGTTATAACAGCGGGTGGTCCGGGTTCTTTCACGGGACTGCGGATCGGGATGGCCTTTGCCAAGGGACTTGCGGGAGGTATTGGATGCCCCTACGTAAGCGTGTCGATTCTCGATGCCTATGCAACCCGTTTTTCCCTGGTTTGTAATTCTTTCATTGCACCGATAATCGACGCCAAAAAGCAGCGTTTTTACACAGCTCTATGGAAAGGGCCCCAGCGGGTCTCGGAATACCTGGATATCCCCCCCAAAGAGTTTCGTCTCTTGATACCAAGGGATCAATCCTGTATCCTTACCGGACCTCACGCACACCTTCTAAAAACGCATCTCTCCGAAGATACCTTTCTTCTCGATCCTTCGTACCGTTGCGGAGCAGCCCCCCTATTGGCTAAACTAGGGATAGAAAAATTCCAACTAGAAGGTCCCGCCCGGGATGATGAAGGGCCCCTCTATGTAAGAAAGAGTGATGCGGAGATAGCAAAGAACGAGCTATGAACGAAAAGAATACAAACGAAGTAGAAGAATTGTCCGAACTGGAAGAATTGATTCCTGAAGAAAGCATTGCTCCCGATTTCGGGGTCAGAGATTCAGCAGAGGAGAACAAATTCCTACTAGAAAATCCCTGCGCGAAAGGATGGTTACTCTCCTTTCAAGCCCACAGCATGCCTTGGATCCTACTAGATAAGAAGTTGAATCTTCTCTGGCGAAATAGAGCTCACGAGACTTTGTATCCGGACTTCAAACCAGGGGATAATTTTATTGCCTATTTTTACAAACACTTGGGAGAAGAAGAAATCGGTAGAATCTATCGATCTCTCCGATCGAAGGAACAAGGGTATAGCTACCAGGGCAGATTGGAATACAAGACAATAGAACGGGCAAAAATAATTGCTAATATTACACTGTCTCCCCTCTTTCTCGAACCTGAGGGAAAGGATGATCCGATAGGGTTTGCCTGCCATTTCGATGATGTCACTTCCGATATCCAGAATATCCTCAGGCAAACCTTCAAGAGTTTACTGGAAGCCTCGAAACTGAAAGACAATGATACGGGGAACCATATAGAACGGGTAAACGCCTATTCTGCCCTGTTGGCCGAGTACCTCTTTCACAAAAGGTTGTTTCCCCAGATCGACCAGGATTTCATAAACGATATCGGGTTCCTCGCAGCTATGCACGATGTAGGGAAAATCGGTACCCCCGATGATATCCTAAACAAGAAAGGCCCATTGGAACCATGGGAATGGGATATCATGAAGGAGCATACCAAGAACGGAGCTTTCCTCCTCAGCACATACCCAAACCCAATGGCCAAAGAAATTGCTCTCTCCCATCATGAAAAATGGGATGGTACCGGATATCCCTATGGCTTGTCAGAAGATATGATTCCCCTTTCTGCTAGGATCGTAGCTCTATCGGATGTGTACGATGCCTTGCGTTCCAAGAGAAGCTACAAGGAACCCGTGGGACATGAAGGTACGATGAACATCATCCAAAAGGGAATCGGTGCCCACTTCGATCCCCGGATTGGAGAAGCAGCTCTGCAGTTACAAAAGGAATTCAATGCTATCTATACCCGCTTAGCTGATCCATGATTCACTAGGTTTCATCCTCTTGCTCTTGCTTCTTCTGTTCTAGAAAAGGTTCTAATGAAGGCAATGCGCCCGTGCTCTGTAAGGCTTCGCGGTTCTCCCTCTGTATATTTTCATATACCTCTTTCCGATAAACCTTTACCTTCTTTGGAGCTCGGATTCCCAATTTTACCTGATCTCCCTTAATATCGACGACGGAGATTTCAATGGAATCTCCGATCATGATACTCTCATTGGCCCGTCTGGATAGTATCAACATACTCAGTCCTTCAATGCCGCCAATTCATCCAGAATCACGTGCTTCACCCTCCAATTGGGATTGAGGGATATGGATTGACGGCCGATTTTCTTCTTACGATTGATCAAGACAGGGCCTTGAAGGTTGGCTGTCATCCGATTCTGGTTCTCTGGTATGGTTACAATAGAAAAAACCAGTAGATCATCGGGTTGGTCCAACTGGAGGTCCTCCAAATCTTCCTCCGCTACATCAGGGGTATAATCTGGTCGGAATACGAGTGGGTTGATAAGAACAAAGGCAATTTCCGGAACATCGAGAGATTGTAGCCAGTAGAATGGTTGTTGACTGGCATCCAAGAGAGCAAAAACCTTGAACTGTTCGAAACCAATCAATCCATTGGGGAATCGGATCACTTGTCTTTCATCGATTTCTAGAGGGCCATAGGCCTTTGTGACGATCTTCATATCACCTCAAGAAATCTAGGAGGGTAGGTTGTAAGATCCGGGCTGCAGTCGACAGAGCAGCCTGATGGGTATTTTCCATCAATTTTAAATCGATTATAGCGGCGGTCATGTCTAGATCCTTCGTTTGAGAGTACATTTCTTTCATGTCTGGAATCTCGGTTTGTAATCGAGCATAGGTATACTCTAACCTCTTTCCCTGTGCACCAATATCCCCCAATGTAGCGAGAAGGCTATTTAGAGCGTTATCGATCCCCCGTAATGCCCGCCCCCCCACATCGATGGAATTTCCTTTAAACAGTTCATCCCTTAACCTGATCACCATATCGAATACCGATCCCCCAAAGGTTCGAACGGTGGGATCCAAATTCGCGGGGGGTGGAGAAGCTCCATCCCGCAAAAGCCCAAGTTCCTGTAACACCCTACCATTTGGAGTATCCTGCAACCAGATCTGATGAGGGGTGGTAGATTCTATCACGAGGCTTCCTCGAACGGGATCCAATCTTGCCTTTACCGGTGCTTCCGAATCGTTGATCTTTGCGATGATGGCATGAATCGAGTCCCCTGCTTTCAGATCGATTCCCACCCCATCGATGAAGATCCTTGCATCTTCTCCGAGAACATACTCAGTAGCATCTACGGCTGAATAAATCTGCTGATTCTCTGCCCAGAAGACCCGATTCCCGGGATAATTCAACCGCATATAGATGCCGTCGGAGACTTCTGCCCGGTTTTCTGTGATTGTCCCTATATATTCCACCTGGGTGATGACATTTTCCCCCATACCCCCTACGTTGCCGAGCACTGCCCTGAACGGTAACGAACCTGTCTTATCTCCCGAAAATAGGGTAGTCCCATCGCCATTGCGAGCATTGGCGATCTCTACTAGTTGATTCAAGAGTTGATTCACTTCTATCCCCAGAGCTCTTAGGTCTTCCTTTGCATAGACACCGTTTGCTCCCTGGACTGCAAGCTCTCTCACCCTTTGAAGGATCTCCACAGCTTCTCGCACTTTGTCTTCCGTGATTTTTAGATTCCCTTGGGCATACTCCACGTTTTTACTGAACTGTTCCAGCCGATGGATGGTTGATTGGTAGCGAACGGCGTGGGCAGCCGCAGTAGGATCATCCCGTAGATTCAGAATTCGGGTTTGACCTGCCATTTTATTCTGCACCGAATTCATCCGATATTCCCGTTCTCGCATATAGAACTGCATATCGGTGTTGGGCATATGGGTACTAATCCGTTTCATTCTTTCTTTACGCTCCTATCCTATTGATAATGGTATCAAGCATCCGGGTAAACTCGGAGATGAATCTAGCCACGGCAGCATATCCGTGCTGGAACTTGATCATCTCCGCCACCTCTTCGTCGATATTCACCCCCGAAAGGGATTCTCTCATGTCCCGAAGATCCTTCATGATCTGTTGTTGAGTGCGAAGCATGATCTCTGCCTGCTCTCCTTTGAGACCAATCCCCGCAATAGCATCTGCAAAGTAGTCATCGAAAGTAGTCTTTTTTCCAATCATCACGGGATGGTTCCTTAAAGAGGCAATGGCCAGTGCGGCCGCACCATCCCCTGGTTGACCCGGCCTTCCAGCCGTTCCAAAGGAAGCTACGATGGAGGCAGGTTCCAGAACAAGTTCTCGGTTCACTTCGATCCATCCACTGGGATGCGATAGAGGGGCTACAGCATACGAGAGACCCCCTCCCTGGAGGGAAAACACCGCATCCGCCCTACCCCAATCGAAAGCGCCCTCGGGACCGGATTGTCTAAGGATCCCTGAGTATCCCACGAGGAACTGTCCCGTATCTTCCAAATGGCGAATAACAAAATCAGGAAACGCCACATCGGAGGAAGGGGTCCCTTTCAAAGAGAGTCTCCCATCTCTATCCAACCGCGCCGTGATTTCTGCTCCGGAAGTATTGATTCTCTGGATCACATCCCCGACGGTATCGGTAGCATGGTAGGGCACTCGAATGCTCCCTTTAGGGCCGGGAAGAATCAATTCTCCCGAGATTCCCAGGATATCTTGTGGATTGAGTATGTGGGCGCCATTGATCCGGAAGATGTAACTAGAATCGTACGCTCCATCCCCATTCTGGTCATAGTTGCCGGCTAAATTATTTATGGAAGGATACTCGGTAAAGAAATCATTTCCCGTTTTTTGGTTCAGTCCGTACCCCGCCCTATGGATTTCGTTTACTAGATCTATGAAATTTAGGGTAAACGTATCGAGATTCTGGATCTCGCCCCGCACATCTCGATCCCGTAGTTCGAAAAGAGCGGCGAGTTTGCCTCCTCTTAAGAGCACATCCTCCCCATCCCTCTGCCAGAAGATCCTGCTATACCCTTCATTCCGTGGATCCCCTTCGATCCCCAAGGCCTGATATTTGTTTCCCTGAACGATGTGATATCCACCCGTATGAAGGATGAACTCATCCGGGTCCCGCCTTTCCACGGTTATATCCAGGTAGCCTGAAAGTTTTTCTACCAACAAGTCTCTCCGATCCAACAAGTCGTTGGGATTGTCTCCCATCGCTAAGGACTTCAAGATTCGATCGTTTAAGGCCGCAATATCCTTTAGAAGGGTGTTCACTTCCCCCACGCTAACTTTGATCTCATCCTCGATCATGGCTCGTGTTTGCTTAAGAGAATGGTAACGAGCGTGGATGGCATCGATTAGGGTTTTTCCCCGCTCAAGAACTGCCATCCGAGCCGCCATCTCCGAAGGATGGATGGATAGTTCCTGCCAGGCACTCCAGAATCGATCCAACTGGGATCGAATAGATACATCCATTGGCTCGTTGTAGATTTTTTCCACCATAAGGAGATACTTGTCTCGGGTTTGCCAGTAGGTCTCACCATTTGCCTGGGCAACGATTCGGCTTTCCAATAGATCGTCCCGAATCCGTTCGACTTTTGCTATGTCGGTCCCTTGACCAATCTGTCCGGGAGTTTCCTCTCTAGTCAGACCTGGTACGTAGAGGGGATCGGTAGGCTTCAACTGAACTCGTTGACGTGAGTACCCTTCTGTGGAGGCGTTACTTAGGTTATGGCCGATCGTGGAAAGCCCCTGGGTGTGGGAAATTAATCCCCGTTTTCCCAGTTCGATCCCAGAAAATGTAGATTGCATCCCTTGCCTCCTACAAAGCCTGATTCACAAGGAGAGGTTGGGTCGATTCTTTCGGAACCCCCTTATGGGAATACACGCGGTGCTTCCAACCTGGAACCAAGGTATCCATGAATTTCCCCATGGTAGATAAGGTAGAGGCACAGTAAGTATCAATTCCACTTGTGAGTCCTTCCACAACTACAACGGCATGCTTCAATTCCCGGTGCAAGCTAAACAGTTCTTCCCTCGTTTCATTGGAAAACCGGAAACAAAAATCGTAAAAGGACTCCCCTTCTCCTACCCCTAATAATTCCTTCAACTCCCGATACATTGTTTCTCTCTTTTCGTCGAGACTAACCAGTTCCCTTGCAGTGGTCTTTAGAGATTTCAACATGGGATTAAGGTCTTTCCACTTTCTAGATAGGATTCCTGCCTGAAGTTTTTGTTCTAAATCGATAAACCTATGAAATGTGGCTATTTCTTCCCGCAAGATGTTTTTCAAACCTTCGATTTTCTGGATACTACTTTCCATTCTACCCCTTCTCCTCTAATGGAGATTATCGACGGGTTTCCAGAGGAATTGTAGATGTTTTCCTTCGTTGCAGAATTCGCCATTTCCTGTTATTTTATAAAGAAAAATCCGCAAAGGAGAACGTATGCCTAAACCAGACAAAGACTTGATTATTATTGGCGGAGGAGCAGCAGGCCTAACTGCAGCCCAGTATGGGGCAAGGGCAAACCTTAAAACCCTCCTGATTGAAGAAACTGCCCTAGGAGGGCAAGCTCTCATCATCGAGGGATTAGAAAACTATCCTGGTTTTCCTGAACCAATTTCAGGGTTCGAGCTGGCCCAGCGGTTTGAACAACAAGCCCGCAATTTCGGAGCGGAATTCCTAACCGCTTCTGTCAAGAAAGTTCAAAAAGCTGAAGAACTCTTTAAGATAGAAACCTCCTCTGGAGTATTTACCTCCTATGCAGTGATCATCGCAACAGGAGCAAAACATAGAATGCTAAATGTGCCAGGCGAAAAAGAATTGGCAGGGAAAGGGGTCTCCTACTGTGCCACCTGCGATGGTCCTTTTTTTAAAAACCAAAAGATGTTGGTAGTAGGAGGGGGG
>OGCI01001664.1_pt1 | contig 17591 bp, 18 predicted proteins | sample 1570021 | NCBI WGS metagenome assembly OGCI01 (sample SAMN06264664, study PRJEB24512) | hot springs metagenome | isolation source: Hot spring water | place: South Africa: Tshipise | collected 2015-06-21 | reverse complement strand
GGTTCGGTGTGATTTTGTACCCAACGCCTGTACCCTCGTCAGGAGGGGATGGGGGGTGAGGGCTACATCGTATTTTCAAACACTCTCAACCTACCTTGACAAGCAAACGCTACCCGCCTCGTTGCTCTCTGACGGCTCGGTTGAGATAATCGCCCTCATCGTGGCGTTATATTTCAACTCTCCTTTTGTAAGCACCCTGATTTTTGAAGAGCCTGAGCGCAATCTTCATCCTGCGCTGATGCCGAAGCTGATGAGCCTATTCCGTGATGTGCAAGATAAGCATCAGATTATCCTGACCACTCACAACCCTGAGCTGGTAGAACAGGCTGAACTTAAGGAGCTGCTCTTGATAGAGCGCAACGAGGAAGGTTTCTCTATCCTCAAGCGTCCTTCAGAGCAGCGAATGGTTCACGAGTTCATCAAGGAGGAGCTGGGCTTAGGGGCGCTCCATAAAATGCATCTGCTCAGCAACTGATGAAGGGAATCTACCTATTCGTAGAAGGTGAGGATGGATATTGCCCTCACGCGCAACGGTAGGAGTGTGCTTGAAAAATCGTGGCACGGGCATCCTGCCCGTGAGCAAGAGAGTCGTGGCACAGGCATCCTGCCCGTGAGCAAGAGAGTCGTGGCACAGGCATCCTGCCCGTGAAGCCCAAACAGGGGGCGGACGTGGTAAGTACGCTTGGGCAAGATGCCCAAGCCACGAGCGGGCGTCTCGCCCGCTCGTGGCATTTTTCGAACACTCTCCTTACAGCAGGGAGAAAGCGCTTCGGCGTGAAATAGGGAGCCTATGCACGAAGAGCATCACTTAGAAACCGCCTTCCAGCGCTGTGGCGAGGAGGCACTCTTCCCGTTCGGGGCGGTGGCGCCCCCGATTTTCCAGACCTCGCTGTTTGAAGCGGAAACCTTGCGCGACCGCTACGACCACGGCGGGAGCCAACGCTTTCACTACTCGCGCGCCAGCAATCCCACTCTGGAACTCGCTGAGAAGAAGCTGGCGGTGTTGGAAGGCACCGAGCGTGCCCTCTGCTTCTCGTCGGGAATGGGCGCTATCAGCAGTGCTATCCTCACCTTCCTCAGCGCAGGCGACCATGTGATTTGTGTGGAGACGGTCTATCCCCCAACCCGTGAACTTTTGGCGAACTGGCTTCAGCGCTATGGAATCACGGTGGACTTCGTTTCGGGCGAGCATCTGGACGAGTTTGAGCGAGCGCGCAAGCCGAACACCCGAATGGTCTACTTGGAAAGCCCGTCCAGCATCTATTTTCGGTTGCAGGATTTGGGCGCGGTTGCGGAATGGGCACGCCAGTATGGACTAATGACCCTGTGCGACAACAGCTGGGCAACCCCCCTCTTCCAGAATCCCCATGCGCTGGAAATCGATTTGGTGCTTCATAGCGCCAGCAAGTATCTGGCAGGGCATAGCGACTTAGTGGCGGGTGTGGTCGCGGGGCGTGCGGAGCATCTGGAAGCGATTGCCAAAACCCGCGAACTGCTCGGAAGCACTTTAGAACCGTTCGGCGCGTGGCTCCTCATTCGGGGACTGCGCACTTTGCCGTTGCGGATAGAGCGCGCTCAACGACAGGGGCTAATCGTCGCCCAGTGGCTGGCAGAGCGTCCCGAAGTCGCCCAAGTGAACCACCCCGGCTTGCCCACACACCCTCAGCACGAGTTGGCAAAGCGCCAACTGCGCGGGTATGGGAGCCTCTTCAGTTTTGAGACCTACCCCATCACCGCTGAGCAGGCTTACGCCTTCACCGATGCGCTCACCCTGTTCCGATTCGGACCGAGCTGGGGCGGTTATGAAAGCCTTCTGTTGGGATGGCAACAAGGCGAACCTGATGAACAGGGCAGATCGCCGTGGCTGTTCCGCATCTACATCGGGCTGGAACACCCGGAAGACCTGCTACGCGATTTAGCTCGTGCAGTGCCCCATTTGGGAGCGGTTTGAGGGCTTTCTTAGAAAAAAGCGGAATTCCAATCCGAATGATGTATAATTCACGACGACTGTGGGGCGATTCAAGCCCTGTTAGTGTGGCGATGAGTTGCCGATAATTCAGTCAGGCAGGTCGGCGGCTCCGCTGTCGACGATGATAGCGCGGGACAGATGGTGGTGGACCCCCTGCAGTAATGGGGCTGCGGGCAATCTTATCTGACTCAGGAGGTAAATCAAGTGAACGGTATGGCGAAACCGGGGTACCCCCCCAGAGGATTGTTGATTGTGCTTTCTGGTCCAGCAGGCGTGGGCAAAGATACGCTGATTGACCAATGGCAGATGGTCGCGCCGAATGTGCGCCGACTGGTGACCTACACCACGCGTCCCCAAGCCCGCACCGAACGCCACGGACTGGACTACTATTTCGTGACCGAAGAGGAGTTCAAGGCGATGATAGCGGAGGGCGCCTTCTTGGAGTATGCCGAAGTCCACGGCAACTGGTACGGCACGCCCCTGCAAAAGATGGAAGAACTGCGCGACGCAGGGCGCGATGTGGTGCTCCGCATCGATGTGCAGGGCGCGATGCAGGTGCGCGAACGCTATCCTGAGGCTATCCTGATTTTCGTGGCGCCCCCCTCCTTAGAAGAGCTGGAAAAACGCTTGCGCAAGCGCGGACGCGACGACGAAGAAGCCATCCAACTGCGCCTGCAAAACGCCCGCGAAGAGATGGAATATATCCCGCAGTACGACTACTTGATTGTCAACGACGACCTGAATCGCGCCTTAGAGACCCTGCGATGCATTCTGATTGCGGAGCGCCATCGGGTGAACCGATTACGGATGAGCGCGGTCGTCACCGCGCAATCTGCCTAAGATGCCACAGAACCGAACGACTTCGTGGAGCCATAGCGCACGGGGCAACACAACCCCCCAGTATGTGGAGCATCGGCTGGGGCGATTGGTCAAGGTGGCACGGGGAACGCCCATCCACCGTGCCCCGAATCTCTACGCCCCCCTGTATTGGCAACTGCCGAAAGACTACTACCTGCTGATGCAATCCCAACAGGGTGGGTGGTGCGGTATCCTGATGCAAAATGGGAGGCTCGGTTGGGTGCCGCGCCAGCGTGTGCAAATCACCGAGTTCAATGTGGTCTACACCCTGCCTCAAGGGGTCGATCCGAACCATGTCACGCGTTTAGCCCTTCAATATCTCGGCGTGCGTTATAAGTGGGGGGGCAACTCGCCCCAGACTGGGATGGACTGTTCGGGATTTGTGAAGCTCATCTACGAGCAGATGGGGGTCTCTCTGCCCCGCACCTCACGGGAGCAGGCACGCAGGGGTGTCCCCATCACCCGCTTTGAAGACCTGCGCCCCGGCGACCGACTCTACTTCGCGGTCAAAGGCGGTCAGATTGACCACACGGGCATCTATATTGGGGAAGGCTACTTCATCCACAGTGCGCGCGAGCGCAAAGGCGTCGCCATTGACCACCTGAGCCGCCCTATCTATCGTCGGAGCCTCGTCTGCGCACGGAGGTAGACGATGTGGGAGCGGATACTTCGCTGGGCACCAGTACGATTTGGGTTTCGCGTGGCGCAACTTTGGTCTGAAAACGCCGTCCCACGCCATTCCGCTGCGGTCGCTTTCTTCTCCATGCTCACCCTCGCCCCGCTCCTAATGGTGCTGGCGGGCGTCGCGGGGCTGTTGTTGGGGAGCGAGCGTGTGGTGGAGCAGATTCTCAACGCTGTGCGCACTCAAGTGGGCGAGCAAGCCAGTCGTGTGATTGAAACCCTGATTGAGCAGACCCTGCTCAGAGGCTCAGGAGCCACCGCCACCCTTGTGGGGAGTGTGTTGGCACTCTGGGGCGCATCGGGACTTCTGCACACCATCAAGGACTCGCTTGACCAGTTCTGGAAGTCGCCTCCGCATTCCGAAGTGGGGATTGTGCACTGGGGAGTGACCCGCCTCGTTGGGATTGGTGCCGTCTTTTTCTTGAGCCTGTTGCTGGTGCTAAGTGTGGTGTTGGATATCGTGTTGGCGACGGTTTATCGACAGCTCGGGCAGGAGTTGCCTGGTTTCTATTGGATTGGGCTGGCGTTGAACCGTTCGGTCGCCCCGTTGCTGTTGATTTTCGGCACGGCGACCCTGTACTGGTGGCTTCCCAGAGTGCGGGTGCGATTTCGGTATGCGCTCGTGGGGGCGTTTGTTTACACGATGCTTTGGATGGGCGCACGCGCCTTGATTAGCCTGTACATCAGCACCAGTGGGCTTGCCACGCTCTACGGTTCGGCAGGCTCGGTGGTGGCGTTGCTGATATGGGTGTATCTTTCGGCGCAGCTGTTTTTCTTGGGGGCGCTGATTACGGTAGCGCTCCAACGCAAAGAGGGAGAGGATTGAGGATTCTTAAGGAGGCACATTTCAAAGGGGCAGACCCTGGGTCTGCCCCTACAGTTGGGTTAGCCTTTCACCTGCTCGCCCAGCTTCTGTGCCTCGTTCACATCCACACGGACGCCCGGTCCCATCGTGGTGGAGAGGGTGATTTTTTGGAGGTAGCGCCCTTTCGAACTGCTGGGTTTCGCCTTGAGCAGGGCGCTGAGCGCCACGGCGAAGTTCTCCAGCAACTGCTCAGGCGAGTAGGAGGCGCGCCCGATGGGCATATGCACAATCCCGTTCTTGTCCACCCGATACTCCACGCGCGAGGCTTGCTTGATTTCCTCCACGACGCGCGCTGGGGTGGGCGAGACCGTGCCCGACTTCGGGTTCGGCATACGCGCCTTCAAAATGCCACCCACACGGCTGATAATCGGCATCATATCTTGACCGGCGACGATGAGGTCAAAGTTCTTCCAGCCTTTCCAGCCCTTCTGGATTTGCTCCACGATGTCCTCTGCACCCACCATGTCGGCGCCCGCCTCACGGGCGAGGTCTGCCTGCTCGCCCTTTGCGAACACCAGCACCTTCTGCTTTTTGCCAGTGCCGTGGGGCAGGTTCACGACCCCACGCACCATCTGGTCGCTCTTGCGGGGGTCTACGCCGAGGTTGATGGCGACATCCACAGCCTCATCAAACTTGGCGGTCGCCGTCTCCTTCACCTTCTGAATGGCTTCAGCAGGCGGGAGTACGCAGTCCTTGTCTATCTGCTTGGCAACGCTGAGATAGCGCTCACTATGTTTCTGTTTCTTGTTGGTTTTGCGTCCTCTCATGGTTTACCTCCTGTGGTCGTAGCGGAGCGCGAGTGCCCCTGCCACTGGCTCGCGGGGATTAGTCGACGATTTCGACCCCCATCGAGCGTGCGGTTCCAGCGATGATTTTCATCGCCGCCTCAATATCGTTCGCGTTTAGGTCGGGCATCTTGCGTTCGGCTATCTGGCGCAGCTGCTCTTTGGTGATTTTGCCGACCTTGTTGCGCAGGGGGTTGGACGACCCCGACTCGACGCCCGCCGCTTTGCGGATGAGGTCGGAAGCCAACGGCTGTTTCACCACGAAGGAGAACGAGCGGTCTTTGTAGACCGTAATCTCAACGGGTAAGGTGTCGCCAATCTGGCTCGCCGTGGCTTCGTTGAACTTCTTCACGAACTCCATAATGTTGACTCCTGCCTGACCCAGGGCGGGACCCACTGGGGGCGCGGGCGTCGCTTTGCCCGCAGGCAGGTTCAACTTGATATTAGTCATGATTTCCTTAGCCATAATCAGCCCTCCTTAGGAAACTTTCTCCACTTGGTCCACTTCCAGTTCCACGGGCGTTTCGCGCCCGAAGATATTGATGAGGATTTTGACCTTACTGCGTTCGGGGTCGACGCTTTCCACTTTGCCGTTGAAATCGGCGAAGGCGCCTTCCAGCACGCGCACGGTGTCGCCGGGCGAGAAGGCGATGCGCGGTCGCACCTTGCTCTCCACGATGGAGCGCTCAATCTCTTCCACCTCCTCAGGTGACAGGGGTACGGGCTTGCCCCCCGACTCTACAAAGCCCGTGACGCCCGGCGTGGTGCGCACAAAAGTCCAAGTTTCGTCATCCAAGATCATCTCCACCAGCACATAGCCGGGGAACACTCGGCGGGTGACGGTCTGCTTCTTGCCCCCTTTGGTGCGCACCTCCTGCTCAATCGGGATGAGCACCTGAAAGATGCGGTCATGAAAGCCATGTGCTTTGGCTCGCTTTTCAATCGCCAGCTTGACCTTGTTCTCATGCCCCACGAGGGTTCGCACGACATACCATGCTCTTCGCATCAGAGACCTCCTATTGGGTGAGGGCGCGAAGCCACTGGTCAATACGGGTCAGCACGAAGTCCCAGAAGGCGAACCACAGCCCGGCGACAATCACGAAACCGATGACCACCAGCGTCATCTGGTTCGTCTCGTCGGGGGTGGGTTTCACCACGCGCTTGAGCTCCGCCGTCACCTCACGATACCATGTCTGGATGCGTCCAATAAGCCCTGTTTTGGTGGGCGATTTCGTATCTACAGAAGCCATCGCTTATGCCTCGCTCCTAATTACCTTAATTTTGAGCCTAATAAGTATACCCTATCGTAGGCTGGAATATCAGGGTTCGCCTTCGCGCTTTTGGGGCAGGCTCCAAGGGGGCTTGAGACGCCCATCGGGTTCGCGTTCCAGCAAGATAATCGTGGGCGAACGAGTGCTGACATGTCCATCGGCGTGGAGCACATTCACGCCCTTGCCGTGAAAGGCACGCAGGTTGCCCTCGCGCCAGCCGTCTTCCTCGCGTAGGCGCCATACTGCCAAGCGCGTGATGTAGCGTGATTGCGCTGTGGGGAAAAAGGGCGCATCATCGTAGCCCAGCAGGAAACCGTCGTTGCCGTTGAGCAGGGGGAGCGGGTTCAGCGTTCCTCGCTGTCCGCCCGCCACGCTGTCGGCAATCATCACCGTCAGCCCCGGATTGAGCAGGTCTTCCACACGACGCCCTGAGAGCGGGGCATAGAACCCATACGAGATTTGGAGCGTTTTGCCCCGCTCGCGCGGATGGCTAATCAGCGTACTCCCGCGCAGAGGGTCGGCAGGACAGCGGAGCGTGCGCTGGATATCCTTGCGTAGATAACTGCTCACACACAGCACCCAAGTGAGCGGATAGCCCTGCGAGTCGAGCTGGGGCGAGCCGTCGGGGTTCGCATAGTACGCCAACGGCAGAGTGTTCTGATAGTCCAGCTGGTACAGGTTGATGGCGTCCGCAATCTCCTTGAGGTTGCTCAGGCAGTCGGAGGTGTACTTGAGGTCCACCAGTTGGCGATAGAGCGGAATCAACACCGCAATCACGGCTAACACCGCCACCGCGATTGCCAGTTTCTCCAGTTTAGTCAGTCCCAGTTGGTTCATCGGGCGTAGGTGAGTTGGTCGTCATCCCAGAAACCGAGTTCCCGTATCAGCGCGCTGGCTTGCTCGCGCTGGACGATGAGTGTGGTGCCGACGCCGTTGCGTACGGGCAGGGTCTCGGTGCGGATGTTCTGCTCAGGAAGTTGGCGAGCGAACAGCGCCAGCGCCAACAGTTGCTCATATTCCATCGTGGTCCTGGTGTGCCTCAAACCCGCACTGAGGGCTTGAGGGGCACGGAGCCACACACTGGGGTCGGTCAGGCGCGCCTTGAGCGCGCGCATGAACTTTTGTTGACGCTGAATGCGCGCGAAGTCGCTGTCGGAATGGCGATAGCGCACATAGCCCAGCGCCTGCTTACCGTTCAGGTGCTGGATGCCGGGTTCGAGTTCAATATGCAGGTCGCCCCAGTTGTCGTGGTAGCGCATGCGCTTCTCCACCTCAATCGTGACCCCGCCCAGCGCGTCTACGGCTTCCTCGAACGCCTTGTAGCTCACCATCACCACCTCGTCGATGCGAATGTTGCCCAGCAGGGTGCTGACTGTCTCCACCAGGAGCGGGGGACCGCCGAGTACATGCGCCGAGTTGATTTTGCCCCAGCCGTGGCGAGGAATGCGCACGAGCGTATCGCGTGGAATAGAGATTGCATTGATACGCTGGTTGGTGAAATCAAACTGAGCGACCACAATCGTGTCGGTGCGTGCCATCGTTTGCACGACGCGCTTGCGTCGGTCGCGGTTCTCATCCGCCCCCACGAAGAGCACGGTGAGTTTCTGTTTGCCCGGGAAGGCATTTTCGGGCTTCACCTCGCCTGTGATGTAAGCCACGACCGCACGCCGAACCGTGCCCTCGCCTGCAAAACTCATGTAACCCAAGAAGGTGCCCAACACCAGCCCACCCAGCCAGAACACGCTCCAGAAGAGCCAACTCATCAGCCTGCGGGCAGAACGGCGTCGCGGTGGACGGGACTCTGAGTTCGCTTTTCCCCTTGTCGCCATGTGTGCTATAGTGTACCCTTAGGTTCCCAGTTGGCGGTTGCGTGCTGCGGCGTTCAGGGGCGCGTCGATGAAGGCGTAGACCCATAACAGAAACAGCACCAGCGCCAGAAAGAGCTGAAAGGCACTAAGACCACCCCGCACGCGTGCGGGGTTCACTAAGAACGCCAATAGGTTGTTGATGAACTCGCTTCCGCCAGGTGTGAGCATGAAGACAATCAGCCCCACAATAAACGCCCCCAGCACCACTCCGCCCTTCACAAACTGCCCGTTGTAGAGCTGTCCCACGCCGGGCATCAGGAACGAGAGCAGGAACGCCAGCCCGGGATTGCGCCGTATCATGAGTCCATCGCCCTGTCCTTTGCCGGAGAGCATCTGCTCCCACTGCTGATACTGCATCTGTTGGCGGGTCATCTCCAGCACCGCTTGGGCGTACTTGCGTTCGATGAGAGCGTTTTGGGGGTCCAGTTCGTGGGCTTTTTTGTAGGCGTCGTGCGCCTCTTGGAGTTTGCCCGCCTCGCGCCAGAAATCGCCGATGGCGTCCCACACCTGAGCGTCATCGGGCAGGAGCTCCTGCGCCTGCTGGAGGTACTGGCGTGCCTGCTCGGTCTGCCCGCGCATCTTCGCAAAGTGGGCGTTTCGCAGGAGTTTCTCAACCTCGTCCCGCTTCGGGTCTAACTCGTCTTTCGGTCTCATCCGCGTACATATTCGCGCAGGCTTTCAATCAGGGGTGCATTCTGCCAGAACGCCTCCAGCCCGTAATGTTCGCGCTGTTCGCGTCGCATAATATGCACCACGATGTCGCCATAGTCTAACAGCACCCAAGTCGCCTCGCGATACCCCTCTATTCGAAGCACGCGCTCGCCCTCTTGTTCCATCGCCTCTTGGATTCTGTCTGCCACTGAGCGGATATGCACATCGGAAGTGCCCGTGCAGACCACGAAGTAGTCCGCAATTAATGTTTTCCCGCGCAGGTCGAGCGCGCTAATATCCTCTGCTTTGGCATCTTCTGCCGCTTCTACAATTCTAAGACGCTTCAGTTCGGTATCCATATCACCTCGGCTCCGTGTAAAGTTGGTGTTGGTGAATATATTCTATCACATCGGGGGGCATGAGGTATCGCAGGGAACGCCCTTGCGCACAGCGTCGCCGCGGGTCGCTGGCGCTGATGCCCAGTGGGGTCATCGGCACTGCCTGCAGGTTCGGGCGCACCCATTCGGGCAACGAGGCGAGCGTGGCGTGCCAGTCGTGGGTTGGGCGTATGCCCACCAGCAGTTGGCACACTTGCAGAATCGCTTCCACCTGATACCAGTGGGCGAACCCTGCCAGCGTATCCAGCCCCATAATCAGGTAGAACTCTGCATGAGCATACTGGGTGCGAAAGGCGTTCAGCGTGTCAATCGTGTAGGAGACACCCCCGCGCTCGATTTCTATCTCCGATACCCCAAACGCAGGGTTGTCTTGAGTGGCGAGGTGGAGCATCTGTAGGCGGTGGTGCCCCTCAGCGTGCTTCTCGCTCGTGCGGAAGGGTGAGAGGTGTGCGGGCACAAAGTACACACGCTCTAAGCCCACATGCTCGCGCGCCTCTTCCGCCAGCCGAAGGTGCCCATAATGCACGGGGTCAAAGGTTCCGCCAAACAGCCCAATCCGCATGCTCATTCGGGTAAGGGTTTGCCCTTTGTTTCGGGTGCGAAGTAGAGTACCACAAAACCGAGCAAGAACACGCTGGACAGAATCGTCGCCGCCCACTGGATGCCGTAGGAGGCGCTGAGGAAGCCGAAGGTGAACGGCGCCGCTGCAGCGAGATAGCGCGCGACATTGTAGCAGAAGCCCACTCCCGTCGCTCTCAGGCGTGTGGGGAACAGCTCGGGGAAGTAGACCGCGAAGCCCGCAAACAGCGAGGTGGTGAAGAAGCCCAGCAGGGGATACATCAACAGCGCCCGCTCGAACGAGGTGGTCAGGAAGAAGGTCGCTGGCACCACCACCACACACGCCGTGAAGGTCAGTGCAAAAGTCGGGCGACGCCCGATTTTCTGCGCCAGATACGCCCAGCCGAGCATGCCGAAGAAGGCGCCCACCTGCTGCATCATCACGGCGTAGGCTTTGCGCTCTTCCACCAGCGCGTTCAGAGCGGGGTCGTTCGTCGGGTTGATGGCTTGCTTGAGCAGTTCGGGCGACCAAGTGCCGATGCCCCAGAAGCCGATGACGCCAATTGCGCCCAACCCCACTCCCACCAGTGTGTGGTGGCGCCAGCGCGGGTTGCGGAACAGCTCAACAAACGAGCCGAGCTTCTCGCCCACTCGACGCGCCTCCTGCCAGCGCTCTGGCTCGCGTACAAACAGGCGTATCACAAACACCAAAATCGCGGGGAAGAAGCCTATCGCAAACACCCAGCGCCAGCCGAAGTCGGGCGCCACGAATCGGAAAATGACCGCCGCCATCAGGTTGCCGATAGCGGAGCTCGCCTGCATAATGCCCAAGGCGGTCGGGCGGGCGTGGGCAGGGAAGGTCTCGGCGACCAGCGCCGCACCCGCAGCGAACTCACCCCCGATGCCCAGCCCCACCAAGAAGCGCAACAGTGCGAACTGCTCCCAAGTCTGGGCGAACGCGCTCAAACCCGTGAAACCCGCATACATCAGCACCGTGATTGCCATCGTGCGCGTGCGCCCCAAGCGGTCGCCGATGATGCCGAACAGGAACCCGCCCGTCGCCCAGCCGATGATAAAAATCGCCTGCACAATCCCCGAATAGTAGGCGACATCTTGAGGGGTCGCCGTGGGACCCAGCAGGTCGGTCATCGCAGGCTGGCGCGCCAACACATAGAGCCACTGGTCCATCGTGTCGAACAGCCAGCCCAGCGACGCCACCACCAGCACCAGCCAGTGGTAGCCCGTCAGACCGTGATACCAGTGCGTGGGTATGGAGTCGGGCTTGGTGTCCATGCTTTAGAGTAGCCCCGCCTTGCGGAAGAACTCGGCTAACTGGGGATATTGTTCAATCTGGGGGCGGAGCATCTGCATTTGACCCCGCACCATCTCGGAGCCACCCATTTGGTTCACGATTCGGCGCAGTTGCTGGATTTGGGCGCGCTGGATGGCTGGGGGCACGAACTCGTTGAACGAGCCACCGAAGGTCGGCTCTACGGCGACCTTCCAGTTGCCCTCTACCTTGCGAAGCACATAGGTAGGATTAATGGTCAACTTCTTTCCATCGGAGGTATTGACCACCATCTTTACCTTCGCCTTCGCCTCTTCGCCCTGCACGCTGACCTGACCGACTTCAACGGACTCGGTCGTTCCTGTCGGCGTTTGTGCATACCCCGGATAGATGAGGGCAACGGGGTCTACCTGCCGAGCGACGAGAGGGATTAGTATCCCAGAAGTGTCCGCCAACTGACCGACCTTTTCTTTGTCTCCTGCCTTAGCCGCTGCGAAGAACTGGTTCAGGGTGTATTGGGGCGATTTGGTGTAGATGAGAAAGTACCACCCGGCGACGCCAGCACCCGCTATCAGCACCAGTGCGATGAGCACTCCCAGCACTCTACCTGATTCTCTGCGTTTCATTGAGTTCACCTCGCTTTAGGATTTCTACCTAACGGTTGAACTCCCTGCCGATAGGTAATCGGTTGGCGTGAAATTGGGTATCGACGGCGTCGGTGGCGTGTGAACCGAAGCCAGAATAGCCCGCCTAATGCCCCGACAAACAGCAACCCGCTCGCCCAAGTGCCCACAACGCTGGGCTTCTCCTGCACGGCGCTCGTGGCGACAAGAGGCACTTTGAGCAGGGCAGTATCGCCCTTCCACAAGACTGCGTAGCCAACAGGCTGGTTCTCTTGGATGGGCGCGGTTTGGCTCGGCAGGTCTAACTGCCAACGGTACTGCTGATGCAGTTGGGTAGGCACCACATACAGCGCAGGCTGGGTAAGGCGCACAGGCACGCTATCTGTCATACCCCCCTCTATAGGAGCCTTGCCGACCACTGTGCCCTTATCCCCCAAATGGAGCACCATCCAGTCGTTGAAGCCGTGTTCCATCAGTGCAATCGTGTCTTGCTCGCGCTGGTCGCTGTTGAGCACAATCGCAATCAGCCTGCGCCCGTCCTTGAAGGCGGACCCTGCGAAGCAGAAGCCTGCGGGACGCGTGTAGCCCGTCTTCAGCCCCTCTGCGTAGGGGTACATCTGCAGAAACTTCGCTTTGTTCACCATCCAGAGGTCGTCTTGATTGATAGAGCGTTCCACGATGTAGTAGCGTTCGCCCACGATTTGACGCAGGGTCTCGTTCTGCATCGCTTGGCGCGCTATCAGCGCAAGGTCATAGGCGGTGGAGTAGTGGTTTGGGGCGTGCAGTCCGTGCGGGTTTACAAAATGGGTCTGGTTGGCGCCCAGCTCATTGGCGCGCTGGTTCATCAGTTGGGCGAACGCCTCCACCGAGCCTGCCACATGCTCCGCAAGCGCCACCGCAGAGTCATTTGCCGAGCGGAGCATCAGCGCATACAGCAGGTCGCGCACCTTCACTTGCTCACCCACGCGCAGGTTCATCGAGCTGGGTTGGGTGTTCACTGCGTTCTCGGAGGCGGTGACGACCTCGTCCAGCTCACAGCGTTCCAGCACGATCAGAGCGGTCATGATTTTGGTGAGGCTGGCGGGGGGCAGGGGTTTGCGCGCGTGCTTGGCGTACAGCACTTGCCCGTTGCTGGCTTCCATCAGCACTGCGCTCTTCGCTTGGATGGATGGGGGCTGAGCCAGTCCCAACGCGCATGCCAGCACGCCCAACCACAGCATCACCCTGCGCATAGAGTGGTTCTACGCTCTTGGTCGGGTTTCTCCTGCTTGCTGGAAGTTGGGCAGTCCTGACAAGAGTACAGTTGTTGAGTTCAAGTTAGCAAAACGCCTGCCACTTTTTAGACGCAGGCGGTAGCACCAAACAGCGAGCTTGAGTTCAACCTGCAAACCCCATCCTGTCACCCTGAGCGTCAGCGAAGGGTCTGAGCTTTGGGTTGCACCGAGATTCTTCGCTGCGCTCAGAATGGCAGAAGAGGGTGTCAGAATGACACTCTCTACCTTGTCACCCTGAGCGTCAGCGAAGGGTCTGAGATTCTTCACTGCGCTCAGAATGACAGTTTCCCCGCTTTGTCACCCTGAGCGTCAGCGAAGGGTCTGAGCTTTGGGTTGCCCCGAGATTCTTCGCTGCGCTCAGAATGACAGTTCACAACCCTACATCTTCCACCAGTCTAAATCGATCTCTCTGAAGGGGCTGTCGCGTTCGGTGCTTTCATAATAGAGGGCGAGCGCTTCGGCGTCGGGTTCCTGTCCGTTCCCGATGGCTTCCACGACCCGCGCTATGGTTTCAAAACGGCGCAGATGGTCTTGCAGGCGCACCTCGGCGTAGTCGCGTGCCGACTGGGTCGTGATTAGGAAAGTCCAGTCCGAGGATTGGAGAAGCATTAACTCGCGCGCCAGTTGCTCAAGATAGGGCTTCAGAGCGGGCTGGTCGCCATAACGGCGTAGCAAACTCAGGAACTGGTGTTCTGACCGATAGATTGGTTCCCATGCCCAAGCGGTCTGGTCGTTGAGCCACACATAGTGATAGCCGCCCTCGCCCCATGACCCTTCGGGCAGGAAGAGCGTCTCTTCGGGGGGACACTGCTCCAGCACTTGGGAGCAGGTAAGCATCTCCAAGTCGGGGTCGCTTGCGATTCGGCGTATCACCTCGTATAGCCAGTGAGGTCCCTCGTGCCACCAGTGCCCGAACAGCTCGGTATCGTACATAGAGACCAGCACGCCCGGTTCGCCCGTCTGTGCTCGATAAGTGCCCAACACATGCTTGAGTAGCCCCACAAAGTGGTCGGCGTGGGACATCGTCGCTTCCATCGCCTCGTAGAGCGAGTAGGGTTGCTTGGCGCCTAAGTCCGCCTTGTTCTGGCTCACACGCCAATAGCGCAGGCGTCCAGGATAGTGTTGCTTATGGAACTCCAGATAGCGCGCATCGCCGGGGTAGCCATGTTCCCCGCTCCAGACCTGCAGGGTCGTGGCGGGGTCGCGGGCGAAGACCGCCATCGGGCTGGGTGCAGGCACTTGGTAGGGCTGATAGGGCGTGCGGTCTGCCTGTTCGCCCCGATAGTGGCGCACGAACTGTTTGTACAACTGCGCCAGCACAGGGAACCGTTCCCAATAGGTGCCCAACGGCGCGCCCCCGCGTATCATGTGGGTGTCCACGAAGAAGTAGCGTACGCCCCCCTCCGAAAGGAAATACTCTATGCCGTAGCGATCGGTTGTGGGCGCCCACTCCGAGCCGACAGGCGGACTCCACCGATAGCCCGGTCGGTAGGCGCATTCGGGGAGCCAGAACCCCTGTGGGTTGCGCCCGAAATGGTGGCGGTAGGTGTGAACACCCGCCAGCACCTGTGCCCGCACGCATTCATCGTGTCCCAGCAGGGGCAGATAGCCGTGGGTGCCTGCGCTGGTGATGACTTCAATCGCCCCAGCGTCCTGGAGCTGGCGGAACCCACCCAACACTGAGCCGTTCAGCGCCTCAAACCCTTCGTGCTGGGCGGCGTAAAGCCGTTGCCAATAGTACGCTTGCCCCGCCATTAGGCGGTTGTCGTGCTGGAGGAAGTACTGAGCATCGTCGCGTGCGAAGGCAAGCCGTTCCTCCAAGTAGCCCCGAAACTCGCCAACAAAATCGGGATGGGCTAACTGCTCCTGCAGGATGGGGGTGAAGCCGATGGTATAGCGGGCGGGAATACCGTCTTTGAGCAGGCGGGTGGTCAGGTCGTAGAGCGGAATGTAGCATTCCGCCGTGCCTTCCACCAGCCAATCGGTACCGTGGGGCGATTTGCCGTGCGTGAGCACATACGGGATGTGCGTGTGGAGCACCAGTGCCCAATAGCCCAGCGGACGCGCCATACGCTCAGTATACCCCGCCCTAAGGCTCTATTTGAACCTCCAGCTGGTCGCCCTTCAGGTAGACGCGCACCTTTCTGCGTTCCCTGCCGAGCGTGTCAATAATCAGCGGAACATTGGGCGCCAACAGCAACAGCAGTTCGCGCTCGATGGTGCGTTCCAGCTCGCGCGCGCCAAAGCGCTGGTTGTAGCCCATCTCGGCGAGTTTCTCAATGACCGCGTCGTCCACTTCCAGCTCCATCTGACGCTGACGAAAGATACTGTGGATGCGAGGCAGGAGGCGTTGCTCAATAATCTCCTTGATGGTCTCCTTTTGCAAGGGTTGGAACACGCAGATAGCGTCCACGCGGTTGATAAACTCAGGCGAAAAGTGTTCCGAGAACGCCTGACGCCAACTTTCCAACGAGAGGCGTCCATGCAGAAAGCCCATTTGCTTCTCAGGCTGGAGGTTGGAAGTCATGATGATAATCGTATCGGCGAACGAGACCCGCCGTCCCTGCGCGTCGGTCACGGAGCCGTCATCAAACAGCTGTAGGAAGAACTTGTGGACATCGGGGTGTGCCTTCTCAATCTCGTCCAATAGAACGACGCTGAAGGGGTTCTCTGGCACGAAATCAAGCAAGGGGCTACCGCGTTCAAAGCCGACATAGCCGAACTCGGCACCCAGCAGGCGCGCTACCGTGTGGCGGTCATAAAACTGGTTCATATCCAGCCTGAGCATCCGCTCAGACGAGCCGAAGAAGAACTCGGCTAAGGCGCGGGCGGTCTCCGTTTTGCCCACGCCCGTCGGTCCAACGAACAGGAATACCCCGTTGGGTCGTTCGGGGCGCAGGTCTAATCGGCGTATCTTTAAGCTAAACATTCGTACCAGCGTCTCAATCGCCGCATCTTGTCCCACAACCCGCTGATTGAGGAACGGCTCCAGCTCTTTGAGGCGCTCAAGCATCGTGCGCTCGCCCTGACCGATGGGCAGCCCCGTCACGGCGCTGGCGACCTCCCACACGACCGCTGGCTCCACCAGCGATTGACCTTGGGTCAGGGCGCGCCCCGCCACATAGTCCATCAGCAGGATTGCCTTATCGGGGAAGGGGCTGTGTTTGATATGCTCGTCGGCGACCTCCACAATCAGTTTCAGCGTGTCGTTTTGAAACACGAGGTTATGTTGCCTCTGGAACAGCGCAGCGATTTCGGTGAGCACCACCAAAGTCTCCTGTGCATTTAGAGGGTGAACCGGGACGGGTTGAAAGCGTTTGAGCAGGTCAGGGGCTTGCCCAATCTGCTGGCGGAACCGATTGATACTGCTCACCGCCCCGATAATCGGCACACGCTGGCTTACCAACGCTGAGAGGAAGTTGATTCGTAAAAGTTCCAGCTGAGGGGCAGGCGCGGACGAAAGAAAGGTTTCAAACGGCTCAAAGTACAAGAGAGCGCGATGCTCCACCGACTCTTTCACCAGCGCCATGTAGTAGTCGGGGTGGTCAATAATTTGAGAGAGTAGCACGACAGGGCGGTTCGCCAGATGGGGGGGCACTTTGCCTGCGACAATCCGTTCGGCGAGACCTTGCACTACGGCACGCCTGCCCACTCCCTCCAGCCCCACCAGCACAGCGTAAGGGTTGATGGGGCGTGCCAGCACCTCCACTAAGGTATCAATCTCGTTGTCTCTGCCGACTACATTGGGGAGCTCGCCCGAGCGCGCCAACTGGGTCAGGTCAATGCCCAACTGGAGCGCGCTGGGAGCTTTGGGCGCGAGTTCCTGCGCTCGCTGTGCTCGCAGTTCCAAAGCGGCTCGCGCCAAGTGGTTCACATCCACCGTGCCCCCCGACTTCTCAAAGGCGTGCTGTAAAGCCAATATGACGACCAGATCTAAGGGTGCAGCACGCTCTCGGTTATCGGCCGCCAATTCGTTCTGGATTTCAGCCTGCAGTTCACTCAGCATCTCTGCGGGAAGAAGCGACTGGAAGACCTGTGGAAAGTTTCGGATGAGAGCAAGGAGGAGATGGCGGGAGTCGGGTTCCTTGCCCGCAGCGATTGCCCTAGCCTCGCGAATCGCTTGGGTGGCGTTTTCGGAAAGCCGAACCTGGTTTTCGCCGTCCATAGCGGTATTTTACCTTCCCTGAGTATTGAGCGCTCCTGTCACCCTGAGCGAAATGACAAATTCCCCACCCTGTCACCCTGAGCGTCAGCGAAGGGTCTGCGCTTGGGGTTCCTTTGAGATTCTTCGCTTCGCTCAGAATGACAGGTCTTGCCTCGTCACCCTGAGCGTCAGCGAAGGGTCTGCGCTTGGGGTTCCTTTGAGATTCTTCGCTGCGCTCAGAATGACAAAGAGGGGGCGCGCAGAATGACAGCACCCCACTGGTCACCCTGAGCGTCAGCGAAGGGTCTGCGCTTGGGGTTCCTTTGAGATTCTTCGCTGCGCTCAGAATGACAAAGAG
>OGCI01001663.1_pt1 | contig 17598 bp, 21 predicted proteins | sample 1570021 | NCBI WGS metagenome assembly OGCI01 (sample SAMN06264664, study PRJEB24512) | hot springs metagenome | isolation source: Hot spring water | place: South Africa: Tshipise | collected 2015-06-21 | reverse complement strand
ACCTCCAATGAACATGATCGCGTCAGGATAGTCCGTTTCGGCCTCTTGTCAACTCAGAATAAGACGCGATTGCCCTAAATGTTAAGGTACACTACCTTGACATGATACTAAAAACCTGCTACTATAATACCGAAAAAATTCTATATTTAGAAAAGACTAACCATGCCTAACATCGGTTTTCGTCTCCGTGAGCTGCGCCTGGGGCGCGGCCTGACCCTCGAACAGGTCGCCGCCGATACCGGCCTGTCGGTCTCCTTCCTGAGCATGCTGGAGCGCGATAAAGTTTCCGTCAGCGTGGATAATCTCGAAAAGTTGGCGCGCTATTATCAGGTGCACATGGTGCACTTTTTCAGGACGCCTCAGGAAGACAATGTGTTGATCACCCGTCGGGCCGACATCCTCCAGCGCCTGGCCGAGAACGGCGCCAGCCCGGCTTCGGTCACCCTGCTGACCAACCGCCCGAATGCGCGCATGGAGCCGCTGCTGGTCAACGTCGCTCCGGGCAAGGAGGAGCCGCACTTCCGCCAGCACGAGGCCGATACCCTGGTGTACATCCTGGAGGGCCGCGCCCGCCTGGTGGCCGAAACCGGCGAGGAGGTCGAACTCGCCGCCGGCGATCTGGCTTACTACGTTAACCTGCCCCACCGCCGTTTCGTCAACGCCAGCCCGAGCGAGCGGCTGGTACTGGTCATCGTCACCGCTCCGCCTACCAGTTCCCTGGATGAGTTGCTCAAAGCCCGTCAGGGCGCCTGGAAGATGGGCGAAGAAGCATAGCCCTTGCGCCGCGCATCATGCGCGGCGTTATTTTTTCGACAGGAGGACGGATGTATTACGACGAATTCCACAACCATAAATGGGCGCGCAACCTGAAGCACGCCCGCAGCCTGCTGGCCGAAAACCGCCTGTACGAGTTCTATCACGGCGAGGACCTGCCGGATGGCGATGTCTATCCGGGGATGCGCGTCATGGCGGCTTACTGGGTTTCGGTCGAACACGAGATGAAATTGCGCTTTCGAGCCCTGCTGGAGGGCGCCGATCACACTGAGTGGACGGACGACCCGCAGTTGACCGCCCAGGCAGCCGAGTTCTTCGCCCGCTACCTGGCCGATATGCGCGAACTGGTCGTCCGCGACGGCATCGTCCCCGCCGAACGGCTCGACACCCTGGCCGCCGCCGGCTGGGAGACGCCCGCCGACTGGGCGGCGCAGATGAACGCCTGGCAGCAGGCCTCCCTGGCGGCCATCGAAGCCAGAGCCTTCCCGCCCGACCTGGCCGAAAAGTGGTTCGCCTCCTGCCTGCGCTCGGTGGCCAATTACAACCGCTACCTGATCGGGGGCGGGGTCAACGCCGCGGCGCTGGTGCGCCGCGAAGGTCCTGAAGCGCTGCGTCAAGCCGTGGACGCGACCGCGCAGGATTTCATGTGGGCGGTCAGCAAGGAGTTCTTCGCCACCGTCCTGCCGGCTGCCGGTTTCGAGGACATCGGCGACCTGATGGAACTCGGCCTGCGCGGCATGTACGCCGACCAGTTCTACGTCAAGGGCGAGGACCGCGAGGAGGGCGAGAAGACCATCCGCCAGAGCATTCTCAAGAATTGCGAACTGGCTGGCATTTACCGGCGCGTCGCCGAGTGGAACGGCCTGCCCAAACTGGCCCTGGGTTACGGCATCTGCCGCTACTGCGAGGTGCATGGCCAGGCGACGATGATGATCACCATGCCGCCGATGGTCTCGCCGCAGTATCGCCGGGTCGTCTCGCTGGGCATGGATGACCAGGCCTGCCTGTTCGAATTGACCACCGTCCCCGCCGACGACATGGAGCGCATCTTGATGGTGCAGGAGAGAATCTTCGGCGCGGTGGAATGAGTTCTTATCTTCACCTATCGCCTGCCCTGGCCGGATGTGTTTGCCAATCCGCCCGGCTGGTAGATTGAAACCCAAATTCCCGAAAGGAGAATCAGCCATGTCCACGATCAAGGAAGTCATGTTGAGCCTGCCCAGCCTGTTCAAACCCGAAAAGGCCAAAGGTTGGAACCGCGTCATCCTGTTCGACCTGCAGGGACAGGAACCCTCCCGATGGACGCTCATCATCCAGGATGGCACCGCCACCGTCGAGGAGGGCCAGACGCGCGAACCCAAACTGGTCATCACCGGCAACAGCGAGCATATCGTCCAAATGTTCACCGGCGAAGTCCCGCCGATGAAACTGGTCAACGCCAAACTGCTGAAGATGAAAGGCCCGATGATGGACGCCATCGCTTTCTCCGGGCTGTGGAATTTGCCGAAGAAGTACTAAGGATGAAGGATGAAGGACGAAACAAGTGCGGATTTTCATCCTTCATACTTCCGCCTTCATCCTTTGACTGAGGAGGTCCATTTGAACACAGGCATTCTCTCTTACGGCGTGGCGCTGCCCAGATACCGCATCGAGGCCGGGGAAATCTGGAAGGTGTGGAAGAATCTCTCACCCTCCTTCTTCGACCTGCTTTCGATCGGCGAACGCGGCGTGCTCGGCCCCGAAGAGGATACCCTGACCCTGGCGGTCGGCGCGGCGAAACAGGCCCTGCAGCGCGCCGGGGCCGGACCGGAGAAGGTCGGGGCGCTCTTCCTGGGCAGCGGCACCAGCCCTTACGCCACCAAAGCCGCCGCCACCGTCATGCTGGATGCCCTCGGCCTGCGGAATGACATCCTGGCGACCGACATCCAGTGCGCCGACAAATCCGGCTCCACAGCCCTCTGGCTGGCGGCGGGCTTGATCGAATCCGGCCAAGTCGAGACCGCCCTGGTGGTCGCCGCCGACACCCTCAACCGCCACACCCAGCCGGGCATGGTGCTGGAATACGTCGCGTCGGCCGGGGCGGTGGCCTTCCTGCTGGGCAAGGAAAATCCCATCGCCGCGCTGGAGGCCTTCTCCACCCACAGCCACGACCAGAACGATTACTTCCGCGTCGAGGGCGAACGCTTCATCCAGCCGGGGGCGGGATTCTACGGCTGGGTTGCCAACTGGGGCCTGCTCGATCACGTCGTCCCGGCGGGCAAGGCCCTCTTCGCGAAGACCGGCCTGACGCCGGCCGATTTCGCCAAATTTGCCGTCCCGCAAAAGACCGGCATCCGCCCGCTGATGACGATGGGCAAACTCGAACTGGACATGATGCAGGTGCTGCCCTATGTGCTGACCGCCCAAATCGGCGACTGCGGCGCGGCAGGCGTCCCGCTTTCGCTGGCGCACATCCTCGACTTTGCCGAGCCGGGCGAACGCATCGGCGTGATTGACTACGGCGCCGGGGCCGGCTGCGACGCCTGGTCGCTGATCGTCACCGAGGCGGTCAACGAGCGCCGTCCACAGAGCGGGCTGGTCATCCAGCAGCTCGAAGACAAAATCATGGTGGACTACGCGACGATGAGCAAGTACGAGCAGAAGTACATCCAGTCGCCGCACCGCCTGTCGAACTTTTATTAAAGTTTGAAGGATGAAGGATGAAGGATGAAGCGCAGGATTTCATCCTTCCGATTTCATCCTTGGAGGAACTATGGGAAAAATTCTACGCAGAGTGATGATGATTGGCGGGGCCATCACGCCCCCCAATATCCCGATGGATTGGACCTGGCGGCAGATGGCGGCCGAGGCCTTCTGGAACGCCCTGCAGGACGCCGGCGTGCCGGTCAAGGACGTGGACCTGGTGGCCTGCAACTACAACGACCGCGCCATTGCCGATTCCTCGCCCGGCGCGCAGATCGCCGATGCGCTGGGCATCCTGCCCAAGCCGGTCATCCCGATTGCCAACGCCTGCGCCGGCAACGGCATTGCCTCGTACACGGCCTGGAACGCGATTGCCTCCGGCCGCTGCGACGTGGTGGTCTCGCTGGGCTTTGCCCGCTCCGACAACTACGACGCCATGGAGGCGATGAACTCGCAGGGCAACTATGTGGACTTCGATTACATGATGGGCCTGACGCACATCAACTACGGCGCGATGCGCGACTCGTACTACCGCCGCAAATACAACGTGCCGCTGGAGGCTGCCGGTCATTGGGCCTACTGGTGCAACTGGTACGCCCGCCGCAACCCGCTGGCGGCTTCCTACTCCAAGCCGATGCCCGTCCTGGAAGAACTGTGCGCCGACACGCCCGAAGCCGAGCGCGACCGTCAGGCCACCAACCGCGGCGGCGTGGCCAGCGCCATGGTCTTCGTCGGCGAGGACGTGGCCCGCAAGTACACCGACAAGCCGGTCTTCTTCGATGTCGCCTACGCCTTTCGCCCGCCCTACATCGGCAATTTCTTCCACTATCCGGTAGAAAGCATGAGGGAGTACGACATGGGAGAATTACCCGGCCTGATGGTTGCCGCCCGGGAAGCCTACCAGATTGCCGGCATCAAGAAGGAAGACATCAACGTCGTCCAGGTGCATGACCTGACGGCCTACGAGGGCATGATGGCGCTCGAAGCCCTGGGCCTGTGCGAAATCGGCCGGGCCAAGGATTACGTCCTTTCGGGCGGGATGACGCTGGAGAGCAAATGCCCGGTCAACACCTACGGCGGCGGCCCGGCCTTCGGCCACGGCTCGGCCGGCTCGGATTTCCAGGCCGGCGTGCTGGAGAATTACTGGCAGATCCTCGGCAAGTGCGGCGAGCGGCAGGTCAAAGAGGCCCGTGTCGGCGTCAACACCTCTTACGGCACGCACCACTCGCTGGACGTGGTGGGCGTGGTGCAGAAAGGCTGGTGAGCATGAGCGAACAATTTACCGACCCCTTCGTCCGCTGGGACACATTTTCCTCGGCCCTCTGGTATCGCACCCGCGCCGCCCGTTACCGCCTGGAAGGGACGCGCTGCACGGCCTGCGGCGAGAAATTCTTCCCGCCCCGTACCGGCCTCATCTGCCCGGCCTGCCACGCCCGCGCCATGGAACCGTACCCGTGCGCCCAAAGCGGCGAGATCGTCGCCGTGGCGCTCGATGACCTCGGCTTCCCGGCAGTTGGCTATGGCGATTACATGCCGCGCATCCAGGCCATCGTGCGCCTCGATGACGGCATCCACCTGATGGTGGACATCATGCAGGTCGCCGACCCATCGGAGGTCCGGCCCGGCGCGCGGGTCAAGATGGTGCTGCGCAAGCACAAGCGCGAAGATACCGGCGCCTGGGTCTATGGCTATGGGTTTGTCCTCGATAAAGGAGAATGAATTATGGAGGCTTATCCCCTTTCGCTTGCCCTGTTCGACTTCGTCCCCGTGACCTTGTTCCTGGTGGGGGCCTTCTTCCTGGTGCGGATCGCCATTCAGATGCGCGGTTCGCCCTGCGGACGGATGGCCATGGCCGGTTCGCTGCTCGTCTTCCTGGGCGGCTTCCTTAAGGCGACCTGGAAGTTGCTCTACGCCGCGGAGCTGGCCGACATCCGTTGGATGAGCGAGGTGCAGTTCGCCCTCGTCGCGCCGGGCTTCCTGGCCCTGCTGGTGACGGCCATCCTGATGGCACGCGGCCGCACGCAGACCGCCGCTCCGCCCGTGATGGCCATTGCGGCCTGGAAGATTCCCCTGCTGGCCATCATGACCCTCTCCAGCATGGGCGCGCAGGGCATCCTGGCTTACCTGTCCTTCAGGCGCAAGGCGCGGTTGGCGGCGGTGGGCTTCATCGTCGCCTTCCTGTGCCTGGTGGCGATGGGCGCCATGGCCTCCGGCGAGCAGACGGTGGCCAGGCAATGGGTCGAAGAAAGCATCAACACGTTGGGGCAACTGGGCTTCATGGTCGGCGCGGTTTTGCTCCATCGCAATGTCCGTGCCCTGGGCTGCTGAAGAGAGGCCGCGATGAACGAGAAGAAATTGAAAAAGAAGTACGGCAAGCAATACGGCTACGAGGTGCTGTTCAAGAACCAGCCCACACAGGTGACCGGCAAAGTCGGCGTCATCATCGGCGAGCTGGGCATGCCGGAGGACTACGAGCCGGAGTTCTACAGCCGCTTTATGAAGCATGTTTTCGAATACATCATGCCGTCCTTCCTGGTGCGGTTTGTTCTGGCCGACCGTGGGACAGGTCTGATTGACCCCGAAAACCCGCTGGCGCGCGAGCCGTTCCAGCCGCGCCGGTTGATTGACTCGGATGGCTCGTTCACCAACAGGGATGGCAAGCCCTATGCGAGCTGCAAAGTCAAATGGGTCAACCCCATCAAGAAGAACCCCTGGGATCACGGCTACTTCCTCTACAAGGGCGACGGCCCCAACGGCCGGCCGGATGTGTGCGACAAGGTGGGCGCCAAGGTGGTCGGCTGGTATTACGGCCATCTCTTGCCGGAGAAGAAGGTCTCCTGGCGCAGCCAGTTGCACAGGGTCTATGACGAGGCGGTGGCCGAACTCGCCAGGCGCTTCCCCGGCGTCGAGTTCCGCAACGCCTACTACATGTACCCGGAGACCATCCATCAGGTCGTCGAAGAGCTGCTGGCTGCCGGCTGTGAGACCATCGTCTATCAGAACATCAACAATGCCATCTACTGCGACTTCGAGGACTACGGCTACGCGCTGGTGACCGTCCACGAGGCGGTTGCCGGACGGGCGCGGGTGATCATGGCCGATCAGCTCGGCAATCAGCCCTCCCAGCGGGAAGCCTACTGCCAGATTTTGCGCGACCGGCTCAAGGGTCTGGAGCCGAGCGCCAGCGTGCTGGTGATTCTCTCGCGGCACGGGCATCCCTTCAAGAAGGAGACGCAGGACGAGCGCGCCCCGCTGTACCGCGAGCCGCTCGAGGCGGGCATCCGCCAGGTGATGGCCGACTGGCCCGGCAAGTGGGAGGTGGTTTGGTCGTTCGACGAATACGCCGACGAGTATTGGGACCCCAAGCGCACCAAATTCAGCACCTACGACGCCTACCGCAAGGCGATCGAGGAAGGCTACGATTACGCCATCGAGCTGCCGACCGAATTCCCGGCCGAGAACACCGACCTGATGATTTTCCACGCCATGAAGAAGTTCTGCGCCTTTGCCGAGTACGACCGCAACGCGCCTATCCCCTACCCGGACTGGGAGCAGCCGCTGGTGCGCACCTTCCGCGAGGGTAAGACGACCGGCATCTACGCCGGCTGCCCGGTGGGGCCTTATCGCAAGTATATCGTCCAGGCGGTGGTGGATTCGCTCAGTCAGGTGCTTTCGAGCAGGTAAGGAGACTGCCATGAAGTCCGCTAATGGCTTTCGTCCCTGGCTGAAGGGCTTGCTGTTCTGGGCCACCTTTCTGTTGCTGTATGTGCTGCGCAAACTCGCGCCGGTCATTCCGGTTACCCTCATCAGCGGCGTGGATGAGTCGAACTTCCAGCACTACAAGGCGACCTTCTTCGCCTATCTCATCATCTCGCTGGTGGAGTATCTCATCTTCCGCAAGCGGGTGAGCGAGCGCCAGCCCTACTGGTACGCCCGACTGCTGGCGGCCATCTTCGCCCCCTGGATGGTCTTCCTGATCTGGTACGGGATGGCTGCGCTGGCCGGCCGCCTGTCGCTGCCGCTGGAAATCATCTGGGGGAACGTCGCCACCCTGCTGGTGGGCATCCTGGCGGCGACCTTCGAGCGCGGCTTTGAGCAGATTTCGTATGGCAGGCCGCTCCAGGCGTCCATCTGGGCGCTGTTCGTCCTTTCGCTGATTGTCTACATCGTCCTGACCTTCCGCCTGCCGTGGGCCGATGTGTTCACCGAGCCGGCGTGGCAGGACCATTCTCGCTTGTTGTGGAGGCTGTATGTGTAAACGCTTCGAGAACAAAGTCGCCATTGTCACCGGCGCGGCGTCGGGCATCGGCCGCGCGACTGCGGTGCTGTTCGGCCGTGAGGGCGCCAAAGTGACCGTCTGCGACGTGAACGAGGCCGGGCTGGAGGAGACCCGCAGCCTCGTGGCCGCGGAAGGGGCTGAGTGCCTGGCCGTCAAAGTGGACGTCCGCTCGCAGGAGGAAATCGAGGCCTGCGTTAACGCCACGCTGGAGAAATTCGGCACGGTGGACATCCTGGTCAACAACGCCGGCACGGGGCAGTTCGTCCCCTTTGCGATGATGGAGAACGAGGAGTACGACCGCGTCATGGACATCAACGTGCGCAGCATCTTCTTCTTCTGCCGCGCTGTGCTGCCGATTATGATGGACAAGGACTACGGCAAAATCGTCAACATCACCTCCATCATGGGCGAAGTCGCCGGGCAGGGACAATCCATCTACAACACCAGCAAGGGCGCGGCCAAGATGATGACGCAGGGCATTGCCGTGGATTGCTCCGGCTACCACATCAACGTCAACGCCGTGGCCCCCGGCATGGTGCTGACCGGCCTGACCAAGAACATGCTCGGCGACCCCGACCAGGTGGGCTACTTCCTGGAGAAGATTCCCCAGCGCCGCATCGGCGAGCCGGAAGATATCGCCCACGCCATCCTCTTCCTGGCCAGCGACGAGGCTTCCTACATCCACGGCGCCACCCTGCACGTGGATGGCGGCATGATGTGCACGCGCATGTGAGCGACGGTGGGATCATTTAAAGGCCGGAGCGTAGACGCTCCGGCCTTTTCGTGACAATGAACTGCGATCGCGTGTCCGGACGGATGCCATCCGCCCCTACCTTCGCCCGCCTTGTCGGGCGGACGGCGTCTGCCTCGGACGTCCGCCCGCGCTTTTCGGGCGAGCGATCGGCCAGGCCGTTGCCTAGGCCCGGATCTCCACCCGTTGAAACAGCAGGTAAGCCACCGCGAAGAGCACGATCGGCGCGAGCGCGCAGGCCGGGCTGCGGCTGAGGGCCGGTGGGACGGCATCGGCTGTGTCGGTCGGCGCAGATGCGGGGCCAGAGGGCAGGGTAGAACAGGCAGCCAGCAGAGCCAGCGACTGCAGGGCTCCGGCCAGCAGCGCCCGACGACTGAACCCGGCTGCCCTGCCGCGGAAGACATGCCGGATGCCGGGCGATGCACTCGGCGCGCCGGCGGAACGCAGCGGAAGGGACATGGTCGTCTCCGTGAGGATGGACTCGGTCGCTGGCAACACCTGACCCGATTGTACCGCAGAAGCCGGCAGCGGCCAAACGACAGCTGAGCGACCAGAACGGACACCAAGCCGCGCGGCCTGCGCCCGGCTCCCTACATCGGCCGGGCCGTGTAGCCCAGCCGCTCGACCGCGGCCACGATCTGCGCCTCGCTCACCGCGGCCTCATCGAATGCGACCGTCAGCAGCCCTTTGCGATAGCTTGCCTCGATGCTGACGATGCCAGGCAGCCGATCCTCCAGGCTCTCGAGCCGCAGCGCACAGTTGGCACAATGCATGTCTTCCACGCGGAATTGTTTTTTGATCATCGGCAGCCCTACCCCTCGAACAGAATGCGGCCCGTGTACATCCCCATCGAACAGGCGAAGCGCAACACGGTGCCCGGCCTCTGGGGCGGAATCTGCACGGTGACGCGACCGGTCTCGGGCAACAACCGGTAATACTTCAGCGCCGGAATCACGAAATCGCGCGCACACGAATAGGTGTTGCTCGTCACCAGCGCCAGCGTGACCGGCTGATTGGCCGGCGCGCGCAGCACCTGGGGCGAGTAACCGTTGTTCAGCACGCGCAATTCCAGCGTCACCGCAGCGGCGGCCGACCTGTCCGCGCCGGGCGCGGCCACAGCCGCCGGCTGGGCGCTCACCTCGCCGGCCGCGCGCAGGCTCGTCGTCAGGTTGGCCAGCGACAACGGCGAGCCGAGCAGGTTCAGCCCATTCTCGATCGTGACTAGGCCCAGGAGCAGGACCACGGCCGCCACGAAACGCAGGAAATAAGCCTGCAGCCGCGCGCCCAGCTCCGTGGCGAGGTAGGCCACCAGGAAAAAGAGCGGGCTGGCGCCGAGCGTGAAAGCAAACATCAACGCCGCGCCGGCAATCGGGCTGCCCGTGCCGAGCGCAGCGGCCATCACCGCTTGCGTCACGCCGCAGGGAATCAGCACCGTGAGCGCGCCCAGGAACAGCGGCGCGAACCAATCGGTGCGGCCGGTCGCCCGCCGGCGGATGAAACGCCTGATGAAACGGGGCGGCTCAATGGCGAAATAGCGAAAGATCGGGTGCACATCGAACATGCGCAGGCCATTACCCACCATGAAGATGCCGATGCCGATCATCAGCGCCGCGCGCGCGATGGGGTCGAGCGTCAGGAATGAGCCGACCAGGCCGAGGAGCGCGCCGAGCAGCGTGTAGACGATCAGTTTGGCGAGCAGGAAGAGCAGGATCGGCAACACCGTGTTAGGCCGCGACAGCGCCTGGGCGCCGCGTGCAGCAGACGCCGGCAGCAGATCCTGCTCGATCTGACGGGCCAGTGAACCGGCCAGCAGGCTGCCCTGCACGGCCAGACAGCTCAGGCCGCCGGTCGTGAGGCCGGTGATGAATGCGAGGATGATCTGTTCCATGGCCTATCGTTTGCCTCCATCCCACACCACGAACGGCATGTTGACGATCACCCCTGGCTGCGTGATCGTCAGTTCGCCCGCCGCCTGCGCCGCCATGATCTCGGCGACCGATTTCAGCTCACGCGCTTTGGTCAGGTCTGCCCATTTCACCAGGTTGACATTGCGCAGTGGGCTGTAACCGGCGGTGCCCGGCGGATTGTCAAACACGTCGGCCTGGAAACCAAACGGCCCTTTGCCCTTTGGCCCGTTCTCGAACACATACACCTGGGCCACTGCAGTGGCCGGTGCACTTGCCAGCCCCGGCACATAGAGCACCGGCGAGGCCATCATATCGGTCAGCAGTTTGGCGACATCGGGATCCGATGCCTCGGTGTGCACGAAATAGATCTCCCGGCCCTCGGCCCATGCCCTGCCGGCCGGCAAGAGGGCGGTGGGCATCTGTTCGCCTTGCGGCGTGCACGCAACTACGAGCAGAATTACAAATAAAAATGCGCAGATGAGATAAATCGGCTGCGTCTTCTTCACGCTTAACTCCTTTCATATTTTTTGTCGGCGCAGGCGCAGGCTGTTGCTGACGACGAACACGCTGCTGAACGCCATGGCAGCAGCCGCCAGCATCGGGTTCAGATAGCCCAGCGCGGCGGCCGGGATCAGGAGGACGTTGTAGAAAAACGCCCAAAAGAGGTTCTGCCTGATGGTGCGCAGCGTCTTGCGCGAGAGAACAATGGCGCGCACCGCCCCGCGCAGGTCGCCGCTGATCAGCGTGACCGCGGCGGCCGCCATCGCCACGTCGGTACCGGTGCCGATGGCCAGCCCCACGTCGGCCTGGGCCAGCGCCGGGGCATCGTTCACCCCGTCGCCGATCATCGCGACCACGGCCGGACGCCGTGTGCCGGCTGTGGCCTGCAACGCCTTCACCGCAGCCGCTTTGTCGCCGGGCAACACCTCGGCCAACACCTCGTCCACACCGGCGCCGGCAATGCCGCTGGCGGCCAGCTGACGGGCGATGGCCTCGGCTGTACGCCGGTTGTCGCCGGTCAGCATCACCACCCGCAGGCCCAGGCGCCGCAGCGCCGCGATCGCATCGGCTGAGCCCTCTTTGATGGTGTCGGCGACCGCGATCACCCCGCGCACGGCGCCGTCCACCGCGACCAGCATGGTGGTTTTCGCCTCCGCCTGCAGGCGCTCGACGGCCGCTTCCAGGCCGTTCAGCGCGTATCCGTGGCCGATCATCATGCGCAGGTTGCCGATCGCCACCTGATGGCCCTCCACGTCTGCCTGCACGCCGTGGCCGGCCTCGGCCACGAAGCCCTGCGGTTCGACCAGGGCCAAGCCGCGGCGCGTTGCCTCGGCCCAGATCGCCTCGCCCAGGGGGTGTTCGCTGCCGCGCTCAACCGACGCGGCCAGGCGCAACAGCGCATCGGCCGCCAGGCCATCCTGCGTCACGATGTCGGTCACCGCGGGCTGGCCCCTGGTGATGGTGCCGGTCTTGTCGAGCACGACGACGTTCACTTTGCCCGCGCGTTCGAGTGCCTCAGAGGTGCGGAAGAGGATGCCCAGTTCCGCGCCTTTCCCCGTGCCGACCATGACCGCGGTCGGCGTGGCCAGCCCCATGGCGCACGGACAGGCAATGACAAGCACTGCCACCATGTTGACGAGCGCGCGCGTGAACGCGTTCACGTCGGCGTTGATCGGCAGCGGCGGGCCGAAAAAGTACCAGCCGAGAAAGGTCAGCAGGGCCACGACAATCACCGCGGGCACAAAGACGGCCGAAACCGCGTCGGCCAGCTTCTGGATCGGCGCTTTGCTGGCCTGCGCCTCCTCGACCAGGCGGATGATCTGCGCCAGGGCGGTCTCGCGGCCGACTTTGGTGGCCTCGAATTTGAGCAAGCCAAGCTTATTGAGGGTGGCGCCGATCACGGTATCGCCGGGGCCTTTTTCCACCGGCAACGACTCGCCGGTGAGCATGGACTCGTCCACGGTCGAACGGCCTTCGACGACAACGCCGTCTACGGCGATCTTCTCGCCCGGCCGGACGATCACCAGGTCGCCGACGCACACCTCGTCGGTCGGAACGATCACCTCCTGGCCGTCACGCACGACGCGGGCCGTAGCGGCGCGCAGCCCCATCAGCTTCTTGATCGCCTCGCTGGTGCGGCCTTTGGCACGCGCCTCCAGGAACTTGCCCAGCTTGATGAGGGTGATGATGACCGCAGCGGTCTCGAAATAGACGTGGCCCCGCAGCCAGCCGAAGGTGATCGGCAGGCTGTAGAAAAACGCGGCCGATGTGCCGAGCGCGATCAGCACGTCCATGTTGGCAGAGCGGTTGCGCAGCGCCTTGAACGCGCCGACGTAGTATTGCCAGCCGACATAAAACTGCACGGGCAGCGCCAACGCCAGCAGGAGCCAGTTGAACCACGGCTGCGCCTCGCGCATGCCGCCCATGTGCGGCGCGGCCCGCGGATCGTAGAAGAAGGCAGGCAGCAGGCCGGCGTCCTTGCCCATGGAGAGCAGGAACAGCGGCACGGTGAAGATCAGGCCGATGATCAGGAGCCGGCGCTGGCCGGCGATCTCGCGCTGCCTGGCGACCGCCTCGGCGTCGTGCGCATCGCCGCCGAGCTCCAGCGCCTCGAAGCCGGCCGCGGTCACGGCGCGGCGGATCTCGGCCTGGCTGATGATCGTGGGCACGTAACGGACGCGCACCTTCTCGGTCGCATACGTCACGTGGGCTTCGAGCACGCCCTCCAGCCGGCGCAGCGCAGCCTCCAATCGCCGCGCATCGTTGTCGTCGGCCAGGCGGCGGATGACCAGATCGGCCTCGCCGGCCGCGACGCCGTAGCCGGCGCGCTCGACGCGCGCGATCAAATCGGCCAGGCCCAGCTTCGTCGGGTCGAATTCCACGCTGGCGCGCTCCGACGACAGGTTGACAACCGCGGCGTGCACGCCGTCGAGCCGCTTCAGGTTGCGCTCAACCGTGGCGACGCAGTTCGCACAGGTCATGCCGGTAATAGGCAGAGTGAGTTGTCTGGCTTCTGGCATACCCCTACACCTTCGTGGACATCTCGAAAACTTCCGCGATCTCTTTCAAGACGCGCTCACGCTCCTGTTCGCTATCTCCGCGCACGGCCGTGATCACGCACGAGTTGAGGTGATCTTCCAGGATCAATGCGCTTGTCTTGCTGATCGCCGCTTCGATGGCCTGGAGCTGACGAATCACATCAATGCAATATGCGTCTTCCTCGACCATGCGGATGACGCCGCGCAGATGGCCCTCGATGGTCTTGAGTCGGTTCAGGACTTTTTCGCTGTGCATGCTTCTTCCTCATATCCCCCCCCCCCCCCCCCCCCGTGGGGGAGGGGGTACGACACATGATACCGCAAACGAGACGAGTCGTCAAATCACCGATCCGCCCTGTAACCGATCTGCCAATGGTCGCATCTACAGTATATAAAGTATTGACAAACAATAGACACCGTGATATAGTGCGAGTCGCTCTGCACGTGCCAGGCACCCTTCCAGGTGCCTGGCACGTGCCGGGCGGCGATTCAAGGAAGCTCGAATGAAAACTCTCGGACGCATTCTATTGGGTCTTCTGGCGCTGATCATTATCGCCGCGCTGATCGTGCCATTGCTGATACCAATCCCGCCGCTCGAAGGGCTGGTGCCGCCGGAGCAACTGGCCGATCTGGACAGCCGATTCATGGAAATCAACGGCCTGAATGTCCACTACAAGCTGGCCGGCGCAGGTGAGCCGCTCATCATCCTGCTCCACGGCTTCGGCGCCAACACGGAATCATGGCGCCGTGTTCTGCCGGCCCTGGCCGGCGTCGGCACGGTCGTGGCCTATGATCGGCCGGGATTCGGGTTGACCGAACGGCCCGTCGGTGAGGCACTGCGACGCTGGCCGGGCGACAATCCGTATGGACCGGATGCCCAGGCCGAGCTGGTGGTGGGGCTGATGACGGCACTCGGCTTCGAGAAGGCGATCCTGGCCGGCAACTCGGCGGGCGGGACGGTGGCCATGCACACTTATCTGCGCCATCCCGACCGCGTGGCGGCCATCGTCTTCGTGGACGCGGCCATCTACACCGGCGGCGGCGCGCCGGCCTGGATCCGGCCGCTGCTGGGGACTCCTCAGATGAATCGGCTGGGCGTGTTGCTGGCGCGCAACATCCTGCAGCAGGGCGACCGCCTGATCCAACTGGCATGGCACGATCCTACGAAGATCACCGCCGAGGACATTGCCCTCTATCGTCGGCCCACACGCGTCGAAAACTGGGATCGAGCGCTGTGGGAGTTCACGCGCGCCAGCCGCGACCTGAATCTCGCGTCGCGCGTGGCCGAGGTGCAGCGGCCGACGCTGGTGATCACCGGCGACGACGACCGCATCGTGCCGACCGCCGACAGTATCCGGCTCGCCCGCGAGCTTCCTGACGCGCAGCTGGCGGTCCTGCCGGCCTGCGGCCACGTGCCTCAAGAAGAATGCCCGGAGGCATTCCTCGACGTCGTCGTGCCGTTCGTATCTCGTCTCAAATGAAATGCACTCCGACAATCCAGGAGGATGATATGGCCAGAAAACTTACCGGTACCGTGGCAGCCGATTTCGCGCTGCCCGATACCTCGGGTCGCACCGTGCGACTTTCGGATTATCGCGGCACCCGACACGTCGTGCTTGTGTTCAACCGCAGCGTCTACTGACCATTCTGCCGCCGGCACATGGCGCAGTTGCGCCAGGACTATGCTCAATTCGTCGCGCGGGGGGCCGAAGTCGTGGTCGTCAATCCGGACGACATGGCCGACGTGCGATCGTTTGCCCAAAGCCAGCAGTTGCCTTTTCCGATGCTGGTGGATCCCGGCCATGCTGTTGCCAACGCCTATGGTCAGGAAGTCAACCTGTTGAAGCTGGGCCGCATGCCGGCGCTGGTCGTGCTCGACCGAAACAGCGTAGTGCGCCATGAGCATCGCGGGGGCAGCATGATGGACACGCCCAAGAACAGCGACATCCTGGCTGTCCTGGATCGCCTGAACGCCGAAACACTCGGCCGCAACACGGCCGAGACAGAGGAGTAAAAACGCCAATGACGAAAACCGCGTTGATTTGGGGTGCCGCCGGCGGCATCGGCAGCGCAATCGTACGCAAACTCAAAGCGGACGGCTGGCGCATCCTTGCGTTCAGTCGCCGCGGCGACGCGCCGAACGACATGGCCGACCACGTGTTTGCCGCCGATGTGGCCGATCCGTTCGCAGTGCAACGCGCCGCCTTGTCGGCCGGGCAGGAGGCCGGCGAGGCGCATCTGTTCATCTACGCGGCCGGCGACATCGTGGCCGAGCCGGCTGCCAGGATGACACCCGATATGTTTCGCCGAGTTTTGGACGCCAACTTGATCGGCGCATACAATACATTGCACCACAGCCTGCCGCTGCTCACCGCGGACGCGCCGTTGGTCTTTATCGGTGCGGTGAGCGAGCGGATGCGGCTGCCCGGGCTGAGCGCCTATGCGGCCGCCAAGGCCGGCCTGGAGGCGTTCGCCGAGGCGCTGCGCAAAGAGGAGCGCAAACGGCGGGTCATCCTGGTGCGGCCGGCTGCGGTCAAGACCAGGTTCTGGCAAAAGGTGCCGTTCAAGATGCCGGGCAACGCGCTGGCTCCTGAGGCCGTAGCCGAAAAGATCGTCGCTGCCATCGTCGGCAAGCATGAAGGCCAGCTCGATATTGCGTGAAAGATGGCGTGAGGTATGAAGATGAAAATGCGGTGGGTTGGGGTTGGAGTGGCACTGGTACTCATGCTGGTGGCGGCAGCGCCAGTTCTGGCGCACCAGCCATTCTTCGAAGAGGGTGATCTGACGGCTGCCTTCCCGTGGCAGATCAAGGACCCGAGCATCTCGACTGCGATCTACGCGACGTTGAGCGACAGGGATGACGTGGATTACTTCGTATTCGAAGGCCGCCGGGGTCAGCGCATCCTGCTGGAGATCACCATCCCTCAGATCGCGGGGCAGGAACTTTTTGCGCCTGAGATGGTGCTGTTGGGGCCGGGGCTCGGGGACGCGGCACTGCCTGGCCGCGTGGCTGTTCCAGCGGGCATGGGCGCAGAACTGATCCCGGCCTTGACCGGCCCGGCCAGTACTTTCAACGAGCCGTTCTCTCGCACCTCCTACTGGGAGCGGCAATCGCGCAGGATCACGCTGCCCGCCGATGGCCGATATGTGGTTGCCGTGTGGCATGGCCAGGGCGAGACCGGCCGCTACGTCTTTGTGATCGGCGACCGGGAACGGCCAGGGGGCGACCCGGCGTTCGGCAGCAAGCTGCGCGACTACTGGACGCCGGTACCGCAACCGCCCGCGGCGAAGGCGGCGGAACGCAGCGCGCCACAGTCCTCGGCCTGTGGCGGCTATTGACCTGAGCGCCGTATTCACGTGCCAGACACTCTCAAAGATGCCTGGCACGTGGAGAGCGCCGTATTCACGTGCCAGGCACTCTCGAAGATGCCTGGCACGTGGACACGCAGACTGGAGCGATGACCGATGCACATCACAGGACATGCGCCGGGCCGCATCGCGCTTCTGGGATCGGGCGAGACATCGCTGGCCGGCGGCCGGGTCTTCGAGAGCCTGGCGAGGGTGCTGCCGACGCCGCTGCGTGTGGCCGTATTGGAGACGCCGGCCGGCTTCGAGCTCAATTCTGACCGCGTAGCCGGCCGCGTGGCCGATTTCCTAGCCGTGCGCCTGCAAAACTACCGGCCCCAGGTGATCGTGATCTCCGCCCGCGCCCGCGGCACGCGCTTCAGCCCGGACGACCCGGCGCTCACCGAGCCGCTGCTGCACGTCGACCTGACGTTCATGGGGCCGGGCAGCCCGACCTATGCGGTGCGGCAGCTGCGGGACAGCCTGGCCTGGGCGAGGATGATCGCGCGGCAGCGGATCGGCGCGACGTTGGCGTTCGCCAGCGCAGCCGTGGTCGCGATCAGCGCGTACGCTCTGCCAGTGTACGAAATCTACAAGGCCGGACACGACCTCCACTGGCAGCTCGGCCTCGACCTGTTCGGGCCCTATGGCTTGAAGCTGGTTTTCGTGCCGCACTGGAACAACGCGGAAGGCGGCGCGGAGCTGGATACCAGCCGCTGTTTCATGGGCCGGGCCCGCTTCGAGGTGCTGCGCGCCATGCTCCCCGCCGACGCGACGGTGGTCGGCATTGACGAGCACACCGCGCTGGCGGTTGACCTGGCC
>OGCI01001660.1_pt1 | contig 17605 bp, 10 predicted proteins | sample 1570021 | NCBI WGS metagenome assembly OGCI01 (sample SAMN06264664, study PRJEB24512) | hot springs metagenome | isolation source: Hot spring water | place: South Africa: Tshipise | collected 2015-06-21 | reverse complement strand
GGGGCCCAATCTCTTTCGGCTCACCGGGGACCTCTTTCGGCCGGAAGCCGAATTGGGTAATACCATTTATACTTTTAACGCATAATTTGTCATTATAATTTAGAATCTGCCATTGTCAATGTAGTTACGGGGTACCTCCCTGCACTTTCAGGGAAATTAAATCAACTATTAATGGACATTAGGGGATTTTGCTCTCGGGAGGGCTTAATGAGCGCCGAATTGGATAAGGTTTTTCCAGGTCAGAATGTCGGGCCGTATAAGATCGTGCGCGCGTTCCAATCGCGCGGGGGAATGGCACGGGTCTTTGAAGTGGAGGTCCGAGAGAAATACCGCCGCCCCGGATTCCCTCGTCGCCTGGCGATGAAAATCGCCAAGCCGGAATTCCAGGCCTCTCTCTCGGCGGAAGCCGATTTCCTCTCCCGCTTCAATCATCCCCACGTGGTGCGCATCTACCCGATCATCGGCTACCACAAGCCGGTTTGGGCCGCCAGAGAGCAGTTCCCCTTCGGCGAGGGCTGGTATTACACAATGGAACTGCTGACCAGTGGGTCTCTCCAGAGCTGTCTGCACCGCCCCACCACGCTCACCGACCTGTTGCGTACCCCTGCCGACGGCGACGCCCATCCGTTGCATCTGCTGGAGGTCATCGTCATCGCCCGCCAGATCGCGATGGCCCTGGAACATATCCACGAGCGCTTCGTGGTGAACCTGGATGTCAAGCCAGGGAACATCCTCTTCCGCCATCGCTCGTTCCGGTATATGCGGGGTACTGCCCCTCACGCCGTTCTTTCCGACTTCGGGATCGCCCGCGACCTGCGCTACCCCCGTGCCGGACTGTTGGGGGTGGTCACTCCCGAGTACGTTTCACCGGAACACGCTCTGGAGACTTATCGTCCCGGGCAGGTGGTGGATGCCCGATCGGATATTTTCTCTATGGGCATTGTTGTCTATGAAATGGCTACCGGTCAGTTGCCCTTTGAGAACATCGCCTGCATCACGGATCCGGATTATCGTCCCGTTCCTCCGCGGGAGATCCGTCCGGCGATCCCGCCGGACCTGGAATCCATCGTGATGCGCTGCCTGGAAAAGGATCCTGACCGACGCTTCCAGAGCGCGCGGGAGTTATGCATCGCGCTGGAGCGGGTGCCGACGCCGATGGACTGGCCCGTCATTGCCCGCCGGGCGACCGTGGCAGCCGCCCTCTTCGCGTTCAGCATAGGAGGATGGGGCCTCGCTCAGATGATAAACCGGGACAGTACAACTACTCCGGTTCCTTCCACCGTCACTCCTATCGTCGTCACGCCCCCCGTGACGGTCGTTCCGCCCGTTTCCGAGACGCCTCCGACGCCTACTTTGCGCCCCACTTCTACACCGGTGCCCACGAAAACCCCCACCCCTACACCCCGGCCAGTGACTCCGACTCCTTCCCCCGTTTCTGGATCAGGAGGATAGACATTATGAGGCGGTTGATAGGGTGTCTTCTCTGCGGTATCGTCTGTTGGACTCTGGCAGTGCCCGCCCTCCAGGCTCAGGTCAGCGGCCCTCTGCTCTTCGTTCAGGGAAGCGCGGATGCAACCTCTGCTCCCCCTCAGGTTCAGACTTACGTTTCCCTGATAGACCCCACCACTGCCGAATCCATTCCGGGCATTCCGGCAGACCAGTTCCAGGTGTGGGAGGTCGGTACGCCGATGGAGGACCTTTCGGTGGAATATCTTCCGGTGGGGCTGGCGGTCGTGGTAGTGGTAGACCGGGGAGGCATCTCCGCCCCCGGCGACCCCCGCCTGCGCGAAGCGACCGATCTGGTGCGGGAATTGCTGGCCCGCCTCTCCGTGACCGGAGCCCCGAACGATGATATGGTCGCCATCGTGGGTATCGGAGAGAAAGGCGTCCTCTCCCCGATGGAAAACTTCACCTATAATCCCGTGGATATCAATATGGTCCTGAACGCTCTGGTGGTGATGGAAGGCGAGCCCCTTCGGGGGGTTACTCCTCTCTACGAAGGACTGGACGGGGCGCTCTCCCTTCTCATCGCCAACCCCGACGCTCTGATTCGCAAAACCATCGCCCATCGTCGGAAAATCGTTATCGTCTTCTCCGATGGCGTAGACCGGAACTTCAGCAACGCCGCGCGGGAGGAGGACATCATCCGCAAGGCCAACGGGGCGGATATCAGTATCTACACCGTCGGGATGGCCCGTTGGAACCGACCGTTGGCGGATGAGGGAGTCCTGGTGCGTCTGGCTCGTCAAACTGGAGGCATCTATCAGTTACACAACAACGATGCCACCCACCAGCAGGTGCTGGCGTTGATGGACCGACTGGCGACCCAGCGCTACCAGTACATTTTAACCTATCCGACGCGCCGGCCCAAGGGGGATTACACGCTGAAGGTAGAGGCGCGAACCGATATCGGCTCCGCCGAGCGCACTCTCTCCTTCTCTTCCGTCCTGGAGTGCCCTCAGATCGCCCTGATCGCCCCCTCCGATGGGCTGGCGGTGACAGTACCTTATTCCCGAGAGCGACGGGGGTTCGTTCCAGCGACCGTTTCCCTCCAGGTTCAGATCAACCCCACGGACGGTGTGCTCCGGTTTCCCCGCGAGGTCCGCTACCTGGCGAACGGAGTGCTCATCGGCTCCAGCACCGTTTCCCCGACTTTTGAGTTCACCTGGGACCTGAGCACCATCGTTACTGCGACGGAGGAACTGCAAACGCAGGGCTTCACTTTGGTCGCTACCGCCGAGGATGCCTATCTGGGAGAGCCGATGGAAAGCGCACCGGTCAATATCCGTGTCACGTGGGAGCCGATCCAGTACGAACCGCTGGAACGGGTCCTTCTCTGGGCCCGTACCAACTGGTGGTTGCTGTCCATCTGGGCTCTCCTGACCCTGGGCATCCTGGTGTTGCTCGTTCTGCTGATCCGGACGCGCGGAGAACTGGCCCGCCGCGCCATTGTCAGCACTACCGGAGTCCTGCGGGGCATCACCCGTAGGCTGGGAATGGCTCCGCCGCACACCCCCGCAAAACTGGTCGTCGTCCAGGGTACCGGAATCGGTCGGGAGTTCCCCCTCAATGTCCCGTTGGTCAAAGTGGGACGCGACCCCCAGTTCGCCGATTTTGCCCTCTACGACGATTATGTCTCCAATCCCCATTTCTCCATTCAGATGGAGCAGGGTCAGTGTTACATTGTGGACGAGGGGAGCACCAATCGCACCTTCGTCAACGGCGCACCACTGGAGCCGTTCCAGCGGGTGCCGCTTCCCCCCGGCGCGTTCATTGACGCCGGGCAGGTCCGGATGCAGTTGATCTGGGAAAATCATCCCTGGTCGGTTCCGGAAGGTGCGGCGCCGACTCCCGCAGCGGCGGATACCGCTTTTCGCCCGTCGGCCGAGGAGAACACTCACCCGTTGCGGGAAGAGGCGGCGCAGGCGCCGCTGGTGAAGGGCTTTACCACACCTCTGCCGTCGGCGGAACGGTCCGAAAGCGCGGCGCAGGAGGAGGTTGGGGAGACGTTTTAACCTCACCCTCACCCCGTCACCAGGGGGACGCCGTGCCGCTGCTGCTCTGTAGGGCGACGTCCGTGTTGGTACCGGTCAGCGAAGGCCGACCGTCGGCCGGAGCCCCCTGCGGGCGACTTCCAGTCGCCGGAATCTTACGGGAGGGCCAACATTTCATCCGCCAAACCGACGGAACGGGCACCGGTGCAGAAGGAGGATCACCGATGAGCGAGAATCAGCAGATAGAAGAGGGAATCTGTCTGGACGCGCTGATCCGTCCCGGCGATATCATCGGGCCGTATCAGGTTGTGCGGGCCTTTCCTGGCACCGGAGGAATGGCCCAGATTTTTGAGGTGCGGGTGCGGCGCAAATACCGACGCCCGGATGTTCCCGTCCGCCTGGCGATGAAAGTGGCCCGTCCGGAGTACGAGGCCGCTCTCTCCGCCGAGGCCGACTTCCTGCGCCGCTTCGCCCATCCCCACGTCGTGCGCATCTATCCCCTCCTGGGATACCACAAGTCCGTCTTCGCCGCACGGGAGCAGTTCCCCTTCGGCTGGGGCTGGTACTACACGATGGAACTGGTGGACGGGGGATCGCTGGCCCAGTACCTTTTCCGCACCACCCTCTCCGACGGCCTCTTCCGGGCTCGTTCGGCCGAGCGGGCGCGGCCGCTGAGCCTTCTGCTCACGCTGGGGGTCGCCCGTCAGATGGTGGCTGCTCTGGAGCACATCCACGGCCACCACGTCCTCAACCTGGATGTCAAGCCGAACAACGTCCTTTTCCGGCGTCGCCGCTTCAAGTTCCTGCGCAGCACCGTCCCGTATGCCGTTCTCTGCGATTTCGGCCTGGCTCGGGATATGCGCTTCCCCCGCCTCGGCATCCTGGGGGTCGTCACCCCGGAGTACCTCTCCCCGGAGCAGGCGCAGGAAGTGGAGGGCCTGCCGGTTACCGTGGACGCCCGCTCGGACCTCTTTTCACTGGGGGGTATGATTTACGAAATGCTGACTGGTCAACTGCCGTTTGCCGATATGGAGGAGTTGAGGGACCCGGATCATCTTCCTCCTCCCATCCGCCGACTTCGTCCAGACGTTCCGGAGCCGCTGGAGCAGGTGGTGATGCGGGCGCTGGCGAAGAACCCCCAGGAGCGCTTTCAGAGCACTGCCGAGATGCGCCGTTCCCTGGAAGCGATCCCGTTGCCGCGGGACTGGGAAGCGCTGGCCCGGCGGGGGAGTATGGGCATTGCCCTGATCGCCTGGCTGCTCACCAGCAGTTGGGCCACGCAGGGGATCCTTTCCTCCCTTCGCACAAACTCGCCGACCCCGCTCCCCACGCCGGTGGGTGTCCCCCTGAAAACCTCAACCCCGTCCGCCGAGCGCCGGACCCCCGACCCCTTATTCACCGAGACGCCCGCCGCTCCGCGTCCCACTTCCACTCCGGCACCCACACCTCCTCCGTCGGCCCATATATCCCATCCCTCGGCCTCAGGAGGCTGATTGATGAACGTCTCATCTGTGCCCAATCGTTCTACCGGCAATACTTCCCAGAGGCTTTCCTTCCCTCCCCTGGAGGTACGGAGCGCCACCGATAAGGGCCGTCAACGGGAGGGGAACGAGGACGCCATCTATCCCCACACCGATTCCAGCACCTTCCCCTTCCAGCCCGATCCCACCCGGTTGGCCTATATGGGACAGATCCTGGTGGTGGCCGACGGGGTGGGGGGCGGGGGATCGGGCAGCGAAGCCAGCCGCTGGGTCCGTCGGGTGATGGTGGAACGGTACTATGACTCCCCTCCCGATGTCAATCCCGGCTACAACCTCCAGCAGGCCGTTCTGCAGGCCAACGTGGCCCTCTACCAGTATATCCAGAGCACCGGTGCCCGGGATGCCGGAAGCACCATCGTTGCCGCCGTTATTTATGGAGATATCCTGTACGTGGCAAATGTGGGCGATAGCCGCGCCTACCTCTTCCGCAACGGTCAGGTGGACCGCATTACTCGGGATCACACCCTGGCCCAGCAGAAGTACGATATGGGGCAGATCAGCCTGAAGCAACTGGAGATAGACCCCGACCGGAACGTACTGCTGCGTTCTATGGGGGCCGCCCCGACGGTTGTCGTGGACTTGAACCAGCGGCGCCTCGCCCCGGGCGATGTGATCCTTCTCTGCTCCGACGGCCTCACCGATGTGGTGCGGGACGAGGAGATCGCCAGAATTGTCCAGAAATACGCGCCCCAGCGAGCCGTTCGGGAATTGATCAAACTGGCGAACAAACGGGGCGGACCGGACAACATCTCGGTGGTGATCGCCCGGGTGGGGGGCAAGGCGGCGACCGTCCCCAGGCAGCAGCCTGCCCGGAAAGCCCTCTCCCTCTCCGCCCGCCAGCGCATTATTCTGGGGATCATCGGCGGGCTGGCCCTGCTGGTATGCCTGGTGAGCGGCGCCCTGTGGGGGTTGACGGCGATCTGGAATCGGCAGCACACCCCCACACCGCCCGCTCCCGTCCAGACCCGACCCCACACAACGCCGACCGCTGAGGTGATGGCCCCAACGCTCACAGAGGAGGTCAGTGGCACCCCGCGGCCCACGGCGACCCGTGCTCCAGCGCCCACTCCCACCTTCACCCGCGTCCCACCCACCCGCACCCCTCCACCTACCAGCACACCGACCCCGTCGCCGGTCGCGCCTCCACCCGGAGGCGGGGAACAGCCACCACCGCCGCCACCACCACCACCACCACCACCGACGCCCGAAGGGGGATGATTTTTCCGCTCCGGACTGCGCTGTCGCCTTTCGCTTGCCGTTGACCCATTTTTTAGACCTCATCGGAGAGGTTAGGACGATATCCTTCTCCCGCTACAGAAGGTGCTGAAAAAGTCGCTTTGGGGGAACAAAATCCCGGGAAAAGGCGGAAAATGCTCCGAAAGTGGAGCAGAATTACCAGTTTCTTGGTGTCTCGGCGGTTTAGGGAGGAATTTTCTCAGCACCCTCTGCGGCCAGAAAGGGGGTGAGGTTAAAGGGGGACCCGTTCCCTCTCATCAGAGATGGTTAACGTGCATCGTTGGGGATGAAGTGGCAGCAGTTCCATCAGCCAGACCGGCTGAACGGTTATTATCACAGAACATCTGAGGTGCATTATGGGCAAGGATAGGACGTCTGTTCGCGCACTGCTGGCATTCGGACTGGCACTGATAGCGCTGGTCTTATGGATAATCGGCCTGGGCGGACCTGCCCAGGCCGCCCCCGGCACCGGCACCGACCCTGCGATTCGCTTTATCACCCTCAACGCCGACCTTCCCCTCTATGACCCCGCCGACGGCGACGGAGTGACCAAAACCGTCTATTTTTCCAACGCCGTCGGAGGAGTCCTCACCCTGACGGTGGAGATGACGGGAACCCCTCCCCTCACCTTTACCGCCGGTGCGGCGTTCGGCGAGGCGGAGCGAACCTACACCTCCGGGACGTCTCCGAATCTTCCCTGGACGGTGAAGGTTTCGTACACCATCTCCACCGGCCACAGCAGCCAGGAAAACGTCCCGTTTGTCGTGACCAATACCGACGAAATACCGGTCACCGTCGCCATCACTTTTGTCCGGGACATCACCGGCCCGACGGTCGCTATCTCCTCCCTCCCGACCGGGTACTTCACCGGCACTAAACTGGTGGTCACCGGCACGGCGGCGGACAACGAGGGAGGAGCGGGCGTGCAAAGAGTCCGGGTGGCGACCGACACTTCCTGGGTCCAGGCCGATGGAATCTCGCCCTGGGTCTATACGGTCTCTTTCGGGACCGAAGACGGGACCGTATACACCGTCTCGGCGACGGCCGAAGATTTTCTGGGAACGGCGGGCCTCGTCGCCACGCGCTCTGTTACCGTGGACAACCGGCCTCCGGCCAACCCGTCGGTGGTCACAACGACGGACGGCACCCCCCTGGGCACGTGGATTCCCCGCAACTCCGTTCCCATCTCCTGGAGCGCCGTCTCGGACGGCAGCGGGGTAGCGTATTTCTACCGCTGGGATTCCGCTCCCGGCACTCCGGTGGGGGATGGCGATCCCTACACGACCACGCAGGTTGTGACGGCCTCTTTTTCGTCGGGAGATAACTGGTTCCATCTGCGGGCGAAAGATGGCGCCGGAAACTGGGCGACGGATACCGTCCACCTGGGCCCCTTCAAAGTGGATACAGCGTTGCCGACGGTGACCGTTCTGTACCCTGCGGCCGGCAGCGTCCTGACGACATCCCATCAACCCCAGATCGTTATCACCGGCACGGCGGGGGATGAACATTCCGGTGTGGAAGTCGTCTCGGTGACTACCGGGGCTGGGTGGTTCCCGGCTATCGGGACGGCGGCCTGGGCCTATACCTGGACTCTGCCCACGGCCGATAACAAACTCTACACGGTCACGGCGCAGGCGCAGGATATCGCCGGGAACGTCAGCGCGCCAGCCAGCGTCACCGTCAGGGTGGATACGGTGACCCCAACGGCAAGCGCCCCCCAACCCCACCGCGCCCCCTGGGTCACCTCCACCGTGGTCTATACCTGGCCTGCCTCCACCGACGGGGCGGGGATCGCCGGGTACTGGGTGAACATCACCAGCACCGGAGGGTTCACGGACACGCTCTGGGCTTCGGGGACCAGCCTGACCGTTAATGGGGTATCCGAAGGGCAGGGCTACTTTGCCCGCGTGCGGGCGGTGGATGGAAACGGGAACAGAGGCAACTGGAGCGGCCTCAGCCCCGTCGTCACCCCCGACCTCTCCGCCCCGACCATCAGTAATGCCTACGCCTCCGGTCTATCGGACTACTTCTATATTTCCGGCCTGACCCTGTTCTACACCAACACCTCCGGCTCTCCCAAAACGTTCTATGTTGGAGGAAATGCGGCGGATGGAGGCCCCTCCGGGCTGGATAGGGCTACTTTCTCTTCGGCCTTTGGAAGTGCGCCCAACGATGATACCACTCCGGCAGCCTTCTCCGGTTCCTATGACGTGCCGCCGGGGGCGACAGAAAGCGGCCAGATCACCGTCACAGTTTACGACAAAGCGGGGAACCGGGCGACTCAGGTGTATACTTACACTTACGATGGCCTTCCCCCTGCTACGGGCGGGATCACCATCGCCGGAGGTGCCTACTACGTGAGCAGGACGAATGTCTCCCTGAGCCTCTTCGCTGCGGATAACGTCACCGGCTGCGGCGTCGCCCAGATGTGTCTGAGCAACGGCCCTGCTTGCTCCTCCTGGCAATCCTACAGCATCACTGCCTCCTGGACACTGGACGATTCCGATGGGGAAAGGACCGTTTACGCCTGGTTCCGCGATAATCTGGCGAACGCCGCCGGGCCGTTCACCGATACGGTCTTCCTGGACCGGGTCACGCCCGCTGGAAGCATCACGGTCGCCGGGGGAAGCCTGTATACGGTGGGCATCACCGTTACCCTCACTCTGACGGCGGACGATCCGCCTCCCGCCAGCGGCGTCGCCCGAATGCGCCTGAGCAACGATGGCACTTCCTGGAGCGGATGGGAGGATTTCACCTCTACCCGTCTGTGGACGCTGGACGGAGCGAGCGATGGCTTGAAGACCGTCTACGTCCAGTTCCAGGACCGGGCGGGCAACGTCGGTGGCCCGTTCTCCGATACCATCCTTCTGGATCGCCGGGGGCCGACGGTAACGATTGTCTCTCCGAGCGCGGGGCAGGTTCTGACCGGAGTCCACCAGCCGACGTTTGTGATCACCGGCACGGCGGGGGATGAACATTCCGGTGTGGAAGTTGTCTCGGTGACTACCGGGGCTGAGTGGTTCCCGGCTATCGGGACGGCGGCCTGGACCTATACCTGGACCCTGCCCACGGCCGATAACAAACTCTACACGGTCATGGCACAGGCGCAGGACATCGCCGGGAACGTCAGCGCGCCAGTCAGTGTCACCGTCAGGGTGGATACGGTGACCCCAACGGCAAGCGCCCCCCAACCCCACCGCGCCCCCTGGGTCACCTCCACCGTGGTCTATACCTGGCCTGCCTCCACCGACGGGGCGGGGATCGCCGGGTACTGGGTGAACGTCACCAGCACGCAGGGATACACCGGGGTTTTCTGGACCGCACAGGCTGTACTCACCTTCACTCAGGCGACGGTGGAGGGGGTGGGATACCGTGCCCGTGTGCGGGCGGTGGATGGGAACGGGAACAGAGGTAACTGGAGCGGCCTCAGCTCCGTTGTCACTCCCGACCTGAGTGCCCCGACGGTGGTGGTGACGGCTCCTGCCCAACTGGCGGTCGGCCCGATCCCTGTTTCCTGGTCGGCGGCCGATACTCTCTCCGGTCTGGAAGGGGGGTACACTGTTCTCTATAAGGAGGATACAGGCAGCTGGCAGGTATGGCTTCCGTATACTACGCTCACCCAGGCGGATTTCGTTACCGTCACTCTGGGGCGTGTATACACTTTCCGTACTATTGCTTATGATCGGGCCGGGAATGCCGGCGAAGGGACGGCGACAACGGCCTATCGCTCTTTCCACATCTACCTCCCGCTGGTCCTGCGAAACTATCCGCCCGCCTGGAGCCGGGGAAGCGGCACCTCCGGTCAATTCCGCTCCCCTGCCTATTGCAAGTCCAACGTCTGGTACGCCGGTACCTGGGACAACGGGGTATGGAAATCCACAGATAATGCCCAGAACTGGAGTCAGGTGATCCAGGAGAGCCGCAACCCTTTGCCGGTTGTCCCCAACCCCGTTGATTGCAATCAGGGGTTTGTCAGGGTATGGAATGACGGGGTGTACAAAATTACGGGGAATACAGCGACGGCGATCAACAATGGCCTGGGTGAACTCCAGGTCTATGGGTTGGTCCTCAGCGGAACTACCCTCTACGCCGGGACGAATACTAAGGGGGTTTACAAGACGGGTATCAATAATATCTCCTGGCAGGAGGCCAATACGGGCATTACTGAGAAACGGATTCGCTCTCTCTTCGTCTTCGGAAGCGAGATATACGCCGGCGCGCGGGACTGCAAACTCTACATCTCCTCCAACGGCGGGCAGTCGTGGTTAGAACAAACCGTTCTGATGACCGGTTGTGGCGATGCCCAGGTCTGGAGCATCGCTCGGGCCGAGAACACCCTCTATGCCGGACTGGGGCTGAATAAGGGGCTCTATGCCCGCGTCGGCGGCGAAAACTGGAGTAAGGTGACGTCCATCCCGGACCGGACCATCTATGGCCTGGCCCACGATGCGGACAACAGAGTGCTCTACGTGAGCACCTACGGCGCCGGGGTATACCGCTGCCCGCTGGACGGACAGGGGATGGTGACGGGCTGCACACCCCACAACATCGGCCTTTCCACCCTGAACACCTGCGAACTGGGGATCGGCGGCGGTCGGCTGGTGGTTGGAAGTGACGACGGCATCTGGTATCTGCCCCTATTCCGATAGACGATGCGCACCGCCGGAGAAGTCCTGCAGAACCGTTACCGGATTCTCTCCTGCCTGGGGCAGGGTGGGATGGGGGCAGTCTATCGCGCCACGGAGCAGAACATCATCATCCAGCCGAACGGCCAGGCGATCCTGGTGGATTTCGGGCTGGTGAAGTTGTGGGACCCCCGCGACCTGCAGACGCAGACGGCGCTGCGGGCGCTGGGAACGCCGGAATTTGCGCCGCCAGAACAGTACGATCTGGTGGCGGGACACACTGATGTCCGTTCGGATATCTACAGCCTGGGCGCGATGCTCTACTCTGCGCTGACGGGGAGGCCGCTCCTGACGGCGGCGACGCGCATCGCCGACCTGGAGCGGCCTCTTCCGTCCCCGCCGCCGGGGACGGTCAGCGGGCCGGTGTGGGCGGCGGTGATGCGGGCGATGGAACTTCCCCGCGTTCTGCCGGATGGCCGGTATCCTGTGGGGATTGACGGTTCTCCGGACCCGGCCCCAGACCCCCACACCCACTCCGCCGCTCCCGACCGGCGTCCTCGGAACACCGACCGAGGTGATGGCGTCGCCGATGCCCGCCCAGCGTGGCGTGGGCACTCCCTGGCCCACCGCCACTCCGGTCACAACGGCCCCGCTGCGGCCGACGGCGACGTCCATTCCCACCTTCACTCCTACCTTCACTCGCATCCCGCCCACCCGCACCCCGACGCCGACGGCGACGCCCGAGCCGCCTCCGCCGCCACCGCCCGCGCCCGAGCCGCCTCCGCCGACAAATCCGCCTCCTCCCCCCCGAATGGGGTTGAAGAGGGCGAAAGGGGGCTTTCTGCGGCCGAATAGGTATTTCAGGATACGGTGCCTATGTCACGCGTATGCCCTTCCTGTGGCTATGAAGTTCGGAAGCCCGGAGCCCGTTTCTGCCCTACCTGCGGCCGGCCGCTGAGGTCTTCCGACCGGCCGGCCGGGAATGCCCGGCTGATCGTGGCCGTGCCGGGGCAACCCGTTCGGGAGATCCCCCTGAACCGTCCTTCGCTGACGGTCGGTCGCGCCTCCGATAACGACATCGTCATCCCGCAGAGCCACATTTCCAGCCGTCACGGGTGGCTGGACCGGCAGCCCGACGGCGCCTGGCGCTACACCGATCTGGAAAGCACCAACGGCTCCTTTCTGCGCGGGCAGCGGGTTCAGCAGGCGGTGCTCCGGGACGGTGATGTGCTGTTCCTGGGCGGCCCTCCGGCAACGGCCGTGCGCCTGATCTTCCGCGCCAGAGCGCAGGAGACGAATCGGTGCCCCCGATGTGGGGCTGCCAACCGGGAGGGTGCCCGCTTCTGCCGCGTATGTCGGGCTCCCCTGGCGCCGGTAGGGGATGCCCGCAGCATCGGCGGCCTTCCGTGCCCCCGCTGCGGCACGGAAAACCGGGGCGATGCCCGTTTCTGCCGGGGGTGCGGCGCCTCTCTGCAGGACGCCGTTCCGGGCGCCTCCCCGGCGTTCCCACCGGCGCCTCCGCCGGAAAAATCGTCCCCACCGATTGGTGGGCCTCTCTCACAACCGCGGGAAAGGGGGCGGCGCACTTCCCCCCTGGGGATTGTCGCGATGGGCATCCTGGGCCTCTTCTGCCTGCTGGGGGCGGCGATTCTCCTCAGTTGGGTCATCTCCTGGGGATGGATCCCCTCCGCACCCGTCACCGAAGATATCACCCCCACGCCCCCCGCTCCTCCGCTCCCCGAGGCGGGACAACTGCCCAGCCGTCCGGTGGAAAAACGGCTCCACGGATACGTCCATTCCGAGGGGGAATACGGTTTCAACTACCCCGCCGACTGGGAAGGGTACATTGTGCAGGACGATGTGCTGTTTCACCTGACCACCGGCGCCACGGTACGGGTCCACGTGGAGCCGGCCCCGCCCGAACAGACCCTGGAGGAGTACATCCATCAGGCGAACCAGTTCCCTCCGGTAGACGTGCTGGAATCGTGGGAGACCGCTCTGGGCGGGGAGTTTGCCGTGTGCCAGAAAGTTGCCTTCGCGGGCGAGGAACGCCTGCGGGCCGTCGTCTGCTTCACGCGCCATCGGGACCGCATCTACATCGTTTCGCTGACGGCGCTGGACGAACTCCCGGAGGCGCAGCAACAGGAAAGCCTGGACGAATTTTTCGTCCTCCTGCGCTCGTTTATCCTGCAGTGAGGAACCGGCGATGAAAGCCCGAACCGTCCTGGTGCAGATATCCGTAACGCTGCTCCTGCTGGCGCTGGGGTTCCCTTTCCGCCCAACGCTTCGGGCGGCGATCTCCGAGCCGTCCCAGTGGCGGCTCCCCCTTCCGGCGGGAACCTGGTACATCACCCAGGGCCCGAAGGATACGCTGGATTGCAGCCGGCACTCTTTCTCCCACTGTTGGGGGGTCTGGAACCAGTGCGCCATAGATGTCGTGAAGGAGGTCGGGAAGACGGAACCGAACCGCGGGCAGTGTATTCTCAGTCCCGCCGACGGTCGGGTGATCCGGGCGGGGTACGATGCCACCGGCGGCGGCAACTACATCCAGATAGAACATGGGGAAGGAGGACGGAGCTCCCTCTACCTGCACCTGATGAACCCCGTTTACACCGGGATGCATGCCATGAGCCGACCGGTCGTCCGCCAGGGAGACATCATCGGGTACATGGGCTGGGGAGGCGATAGTAAGAACGGTGGATACCATCTCCATTTCGCGGTGCTGGCCAGCGCGAAGGGGGATGCCTGCATCAGCATGGCGGGCATTGATGGGAACTCCGTTCTGAGCACTGGCTCCGCCATCATTTCCACTAACCAGCCCAGAGGCCCCTGCCCGGTGGCGACCGCTGTACCGGTTACTCCTCAGCCGACAGTTATGCCCGTTCCCTCATCGTCTTCCGGCGACCCCGACCCGTGGGACGTCAGCTGGCTTCCCGCTGACCGCAACCAGGTCATCGCCGCCATCAACGCCATTATCACCGACCCTTCGGCGGGAGGGTCTCCGAACGCAGGCCTGCGCGGGCACGGGGAGGCGATCCTGAACTATGCGCTCTCTTCCATTGAGGGCAATCCGGCCGGTGTGAACCCCGCGTTCGCCCTGGCGATGTTCCGCAAAGAAGCGAATTTCGCCTCCCGCGGTGTGGCGGCGACGAACAATAACCCCGGAAACATCCGCTGCGGGAGAGGGGGCCGCCCCTTCTACGGCGCGATCGGCTGCAACCAGGGCTTCGGGGTCTACCGGACGATGGAAGAGGGGGTACGGGGCTACTTCTGGCTGATGCAAGCCGAGTATAAACCCGGCGGTGTCATCAGCCGCAACTGTCCGGATATCCCCTGCATCATCCGCGCCTACGCTCCCTCCGCCGACGGAAACAACACCGAACTGTACATCCAGCAGGTCACCCGGTGGACCCGCGAATTTCAGGAGCGGATCCGGAGCGGCGGGACGGCTCCGCCGCCTCCGCCGCCTCCGCCGTCCCGCCTTGATCCTCCCCAACTGGAGAGCCCGGCCAACGGCGCCACCCTCTCCACCGAGACGGAAGTCGTCCTGCGCTGGAAGGCGGTGCCGGGCGCCACCCGGTATACCGTGGAACTCTGGGGAGGGCCGTATGAGCGGATGACCCCCTGTCGGGATCACGGCGACGTCCGTTGCGTTATCGGACGGATGTGGCCCGGGATGATGTACTGGCGGGTCAAGGCCTCCGACGCCGCCGGAAGGGAGAGCGATTGGAGCCCCGCCTGGTCGTTCACGGTCGCCCCGGCGCCTCAGCCGCAGCCCATCACGCCCACCTTCACTCCGACCCCGATGCCGACTCCGACCCCGATGCCGACCCCCACCCCGACCCCGACGCCGGTCCCTCTCGGCCGGATCGTGCTGGTGGAGGGCTTGACGGTCTCCAGCACGACGCCGCGGGTGGGGGAGTGGGTGAATGCCCGCTACCGCATCCGCAACGTGGGCGGGCAGGCGATCACGTTGCGGTATCTGGGGGTGAAAGGCCGCCACAGCGATGGGAGCAACTACGACTTCTTCTGGCACGAGAATGTCACCCTGCAGCCGGGGCAGGAATTCACGTACGACGCCAATCGGAGTTTTGACCGCACCGGCACGTATTCGCTCACGCCGAATTACCACGACGGGACGGCCTGGCGCGATATCACTTGGCCCGATGGGAGCACCAACTACGTTACGATTCAGGTGAAGGAGACGCCCTCGCCGGGGCGGATCGTGCTGGTGGAGGGCTTGACGGTCTCCAGCACGACGCCGCGGGTGGGGGAGTGGGTGAATGCCCGCTACCGCATCCGCAACGTGGGCGGGCAGGCGATCACGTTGCGGTATCTGGGGGTGAAAGGCCGCCACAGCGATGGGAGCAACTACGACTTCTTCTGGCACGAGAATGTCACCCTGCAGCCGGGGCAGGAATTCACGTACGACGCCAATCGGAGTTTTGACCGCACCGGCACGTATTCGCTCACGCCGAATTACTACGACGGGACGGCCTGGCGTGATATCACTTGGCCCGATGGGAGCACCAACTACGTTACGATTACCGTAAGGTGACTTCGGCCGGAGAAGCCCCTCACTTCTGGCCCGGTGGCGTAGCCCCCGCAGGAAGAGGGTGGGAGGGTATGGCATGGCTCGGTACAAAAATCGTAATATTCAGCCATTGGGCTTGTGCAGTAAATCCCTTTCGGGGAGCAACATGCCCGCGAGATAAGGGAAAATGGGGTTTGTGGGGGCGGCGAAGCCGCCCCCACAAACCCCACACCCCACCCCTTTCCCATACGGGGCAAATTGCTGCGCAAGCCCCCACTCTAATGCAATACTAACACTGCTCGCAACTATTCAGCCAGGGGGCTCCCCTGGCCCATCTTCTGTGCTCGGGAGAGACCTCACCCTCACCCCGTCGCCTTCGGCGACACCTTTCTCCCTCTCCCATTGGACTTATCATTACCCACATCCCGTTATGGATGAGGGAGGTGAACCCAGATAGCAGATTGACAAAAGAGCCCAGTGGTGGCAAACTTTTCCTGGGAAGGAGGAGTGCAATGTCCTGGCAAAGGGTATGCATCCGTTTGCTCCTTATCTATCGTCCTTGGAAGTTTTCTTTCCATCCCTCCAGTGGCCCGATCGTTGGCCGAGACGCCCAGGCCACCATCCGCAGCAGGCATAGAATGGGCCGGACCCCAACCGTTCCCAGGGATTCTTTTCCCATCTGCTATGGTGGTGGATTCTCCGCGCCTGGAATCTCTGCAGCCACCCCAGGAGAAGCGGTCTCCGAGGCACCCTTCCCAACGGGTTATCCGCCGTCGGCGCCGACGGTCGCCTCGGAGGCTGCGGCCAGCCCATCCAGCCCCACTGCTGGCTACGCTGCAGCGGATGAGTGACCACTCCCTGATTCTGGTCTTGCAAGACACCACATCGCTGGACTACACCCATCATCCCAAAACCCAGGGGCTGGGACCGTTGGAGACGAAAGGGCGGCACGGACTGCTGGTTCATACCAGTTTGGCCTGCAGTGAGGACGGCGTACCCCTGGGCTTGCTGGACCAGCAGGTCTGGCGGCGAGACCCGCAGACGGTAGGGCAGCGGCATCAGCGCAAAGAACGGCCAACGGAGGCCAAAGAGAGCGCCAAATGGCTGTGCGTGGGAAGGGTTGTACTGTTACATCCATAAGACCTCTGTCCCTCCGGATGAACCGCCCCCGCTCCGGGAGGCGATCCGCTGGATCGCCCAGTTAGGCGGTTTTCTGGGACGCAAAAACGACGGTGATCCCGGTGTCCAGGTGCTCTGGCGAGGCTTGCAACGTTTGCACGATATCACCGAAGCCTATCAGGTATTTCACCCTCCCCCAGATGTGGGTAATGCATAGCCCGATGGGAGAGGGAGAGGGGTTGGGGGAGAGGGTGAGGTTTTCCCCTCAACCCAAAAGGCTGAACAGTTACGAATACGGATTCTGGCTCAACGTTTTCGGACTGTTTCTGGTGGTTCTGAGAGTTATCCTGGTGGCGGTCGGCGGCGGTCTGGAGTTGTTCCGACGTGTTCCTTCCGGCACCGGTTCGTCTCCGGCATCAGATTAGAGACCGCTATGCATCAGGAAGAGGTTACGACGGCTTGCCGCTGTAAAATTCCTGACCATTTGTTCTGGAGGTGACAAATGATCTGTCCGCAATGTGGCACTGACAACCGTCCGGGAGCGCGTTTTTGCGCTCGGTGTGGCGCTGTCCTCCCCTCCGAAGAGGAGGCCTTCGGCTCTATGGAAACGGTATCCTGGGCATCTTTCTCTCCCCAGGCGTCCGTTTCTCCTCCTGCGCCGAAACCGTGGACGCCTTCTCCCCCTCAGGCGGACATCCCTCCCGTCGCGCCGGAGTCGTGGACACCTTCCGACGTCGGCACTCCTGCCCGGGCGCCCGTCGCCAGGCGATTCCCTCTCCTCCGGATTATCAGCACCGTTTATAAAGTAATAGGGGGGATCATTGCGGCACTCACCGTGTTGGGCACTCTGGGTATTTGCATCCTTAGCATAGGCGCAGGCGGTTTGGCTATAGGCGAGGTCGAGAAAAATTTGGGGCTTCCTGTTGCGTTCAGCAGCGCTGTTAGTGGCGTTGTGTTCGGTTTGATCAACCTCCTGTTGGGTGGAATTGTCGCCCTTGCTTTTTGGGCTGGGGGAGAATTCATCAGTCTCCTCCTGGCCATTGAGGAGAATACACG
>OGCI01001659.1_pt1 | contig 17607 bp, 11 predicted proteins | sample 1570021 | NCBI WGS metagenome assembly OGCI01 (sample SAMN06264664, study PRJEB24512) | hot springs metagenome | isolation source: Hot spring water | place: South Africa: Tshipise | collected 2015-06-21 | reverse complement strand
GGCGTCGAGCTCGCGCCCCGCCATCGCCTGGATGTGGGCCGGCTGCACGCGCAGAAACATGTCGTCCACCGTCACGCCGCCCGGCGGATCGAAGATACCCGATTCGATCCCCAGCCTCAAGGTCGACAGGAGCCCGAGGGCCTCCTGGGTCGTGATCTTGTGCGCATGGCCCAGGATGCCCGCGGCCCGGCCGACCTGGTCGCGCAGGATCACCGGGTGGTCGGCAAGGAGCCGCGCGCGCGCGTTGCGCTCATGCTGGATCACCTCGCCAACGGCCCGCGCCAGCTCTTGGATCAGTTCCTCCTCGGACAGGCCCAGCGTGGCCTGGTTGGAGATCTGGTACATGTTCCCCAGCGCGTCCGTGCCCTCCCCCCAAATGCCGCGGACCGCCAGTCCGAGCTGCTGGATGCCGCGGACGACCTGCGGCATTTCGCCGACCATCGCAAGGCCGGCCAGGTGCAGCATGACGCTAGCCCGCAGACCCGTGCCGACGTTGGTGGGGCAGGCCGTCAGGTAGCCCCATCGGGGGGAGAATGCCATCGGCAGCCGCTCCTCCAACTCACGATCCAGGGCGTCCATGCGGCGCCAAGCCGCCTCCAGCGCCAGCCCCTCTGCTAGCGACTGCATCCGCAGATGATCCTCTTCGTTGACCATCACGGAGAGCCGGCGGTCGGCGCTCAGCACCAGCCCCCCGCCGGGACGCCGCTGGGCAAACTCCCGGCTGGCCAGGTGCTGTTCCACCAGCAACCGCGCCTCGGCCTCGGGGATGTCCTCGTTGCCCCTCGCCACGCAGAGCTGCAAGGAGGGCAGAGAGACCAGCGCGGCCCGCAGCCGTTGCCAGATTCGCCGCCGTTCCGCCGCCGTGGCCCGGGTGGGAAACGGCGCGTCCGCCACGTTGCGCGCCAAACGAACCCGGCTGCTGACCGCGATGCCGCCGGCGAAGGGCGCGGAGGGGGCGACGTCGGTCACGACCCGCCCTCCCCCGCCGGGGGCGTCGGCCGGCGTCGCAGCGCGGCCAGGTGGTCCCGAAGCCGGGCGGCGTCTTCGAAGCGTTCCTCGGCGATCGCCTGCTCCAGCGCCCGCTGGACGTCCGCCGGGTCCACAGAGGGGACAGATACCACGGCGCCCGGCGGCCGGCGGCCGGTGTGCCGCTCCCCCCGCTGCATCTGTTGGAAGAGCTGCTCGAGTTCGGACGAAAACGACCCATAGCAAGACGGACATCCTAGGCGGCCGGCCTTGCGGAACTCCCGCATGGTCAAACCGCAGGAGGAGCAGCACGGCTCCGGCCCCTCCGACGCAGGCGGCGGCGCCTCGGTCGCCAGCCCCATGTTGGCGAGCAACTCGTTCAGGGACCCCGGGTCCTCGAGGTTGATGCCGCGTTCACGCGCGCACGCCTCGCACAGGTGCATGCTCCGCACCGCGCCGTTGACGACCTGCGTCCAGTGAATGGTCGCGGCCGCCTTGTGGCAGATGTCGCACTTCATTTGTCCGCCCGTCCTTCCTCCATCGTACCGATCGGCGCGCCCGTGCTGCGAGCGTACGCGGCAAACTCGGCGGAAAGCCTGCGGGTGACCGGCCCCGGCCGCCCGTCCCCGATCGGACGCCGGTCGATCGTCGTCACGCCGATGATCTCGGCGGCGGTGCCGGTCAGAAACACCTCGTCGGCCACGTACAGGTCGTAGCGGGTGAGCACCTCCTCCCGCGCCTCGTACCCCAAGTTGGACGCCAGCCGCATCACCGCATCGCGGGTGATCCCGCGCAACGCGCCGCACCACGTTGGCGGCGTCAGCAGCGTCCGCCCGCGCACGACGAAGATGTTGTCGCCCGACGCCTCCGCGACGTAGCCCTGCGCATTGAGCAGGACGCATTCCATCACCCCCGCGTTGATCGCCTCGATCTTCGCCAGCACGTTGTTGAGGTAGTTGAGGCTCTTGATCCGCGGGTTCACCGCCTCCGGGAGGTTCCGGTGCGTCCCGACCGTGACCACCGACATGCCCTGCTCGTAAAGCTCCTTGGGGTACAGCTGAATCGAGCCGGCGATGACAATGACCTGCGGCTTCTTGCATAGGTAGGGGTTCAATCCGAGCGTGCCCACCCCCCGCGTCACGACCAGCCGGATGTAGCCGTCACGAAGGCGGTTGGCCCGGCACGTCTCGATCACCGCGCGCGTCATCGCGTCACGCGACATCGGGATCGTCAGCGCGATCGCCTTGGCCGAAGCCCAGAGCCGGTCCAGGTGTTCGTCCAGTAGAAACACACGCCCGTTGTACGCCCGAATGCCCTCGAACACCCCGTCGCCGTACAGCAAACCATGGTCGAACACGGAGATTTTCGCGTCACGCTCGCCGTACAGCCTGCCGTTGATCCATATCTTCATCGCGTGGTCCTCGCGCGGTCTTGGGCGCGGCGATCATATACCACCATCGACGGGCCGCCAACGGCGGAGAGGGCGCCGCGGCGCTTGACTTTTCCCTCACCGTCACGCGATCTTCCTGCGCCGTGTGCCCCATGGGCGGCTTCACCTCATGCACGACGCCGAATGGAACATCCGACCGCCGGCCCCGCAGTGCGCCGCCTGCGGCCGTCTCTTCGCCGCCGGCGAGACGCTCGTCTCGCGCCTCGTTTCCGACCCGGAACCCGGCCTCACCCGCCGGGACCTCTGCGTCGGCTGCGCGGCGGGGTTGGACGACGGCGCGATCAGCTCGTGGCGCACCGTGTGGCGTCCGCCGCCCGCACCCGAAGAGCCGCTCAAACGCGAGACTGCCGAGTCGCTCCTCCGTCGGCTTCTCGAGGAGCGCAACCCGGCCATGCAACCGGCCATCTTTGTGCTCGCGGTGATGCTCGAACGCAAACGGGTGCTCGTCGAGCGCGATGTCCAACTCCTCGAGCAGGGCCACCGGCGGCGCATCTATGAACATCGCGGCACCGGCGAGGTCTTCGCCATCCTCGATCCCCGCCTGAGGCTGGACGAGCTCTCGCGCGTGCAGGAGGACGTGGCCCGCCTGCTCGCCGGCACCTGAGCGCGGCCCATGGTGTGCCAGGCTACCCGGGGATAACGGGATGTTCGACTTATTGCTTCGCGACGGTCTGATCGTCGACGGCACCGGGGCGTCGCCGACCCGCGGCGATGTCGGCATCCTCGGCGACCGCGTCGGGCAGGTTGGGGATCTCGCCGGCGCCGAGGCCGCCCAGACGATCCCATGCGCCGGCCGCCTCGTCTGCCCCGGCTTCATTGACGTCCACTCGCACTCCGACGTCTTTCTCCTGATTGAGCCGGGGGCGCAGAGCAAGATCGCGCAGGGCATCACCACCGAGGTGATCGGCAATTGCGGCGCCTCCGCCGCGCCGCGGTCGGGTGCAGCGCGCATGCCGGCCGACTGGCAGGCCCACCTTCCCGCCGTTTCCTGGCGGACTCTGGCCGAGTACCGCCACCGGCTCGCGGAGGCCCGGCCCGCGGTCAATGTCGCGGCGCTCGTTGGCCATAACACGCTGCGCGGCAGCGTCCTCGGCTACGATCCCCGTCCCGCCAGGCCGGACGAACTCGCGGACATGATCCGGCAGCTCGAGCAAGCCCTCGACGAGGGCGCCGTCGGGCTGAGCACCGGCCTGGCCTACGCCCCCGGCATGTTCGCCCCCCGCGAGGAAATTCATGCGTTGGCGGCCGCCGTCGCCCGACGCGGGGGGATATACACCTCCCACATGCGCAGCGAAGGCAGTCGGCTAATCGAGGCCATCGAGGAGACCCTCGAGGTCGGCCGCGCCACCGCCGTCCGCGTCCAGATCTCCCACCTGAAGACCTCCGGCCCCGCGAACTGGCACAAGCTCGATGCGGCGATCGGACTCATCGAACGCGCCCGCGCCGAAGGCATCCAGGTGGTCGCCGACCGCTATCCCTACACCGCCTCCTCGACCGACCTCGACATCCTGCTGCCCCCCTGGGCCGCCGCTGGGACGCGGGACGAAATCCTCGGGCGACTTCAGGATTCGGCGTTGCGCGAACGGATCCGAGCCGAGCTTGAATCCACCCATCCGGCCCGCGCCGACTGGGAGCGCGTCGTCATCGGCTCCACCGGCCGCCCCCAGCTCCGGCGTTTCACCGGCCGTTCCATCGCCGAGGCCGCCGAGGCCGAGGGGGTCGCGCCCGCAACGATGGCCCTCGCGCTGATGATCGAGGACGAACTTCGCACGCAGGCCTTTTTTCACGGGATGAGCGAGGCCAACATGTGGCGGATCCTCGCCTTGTCCTGGGTGATGATCGGATCCGACGCGTCCCTCCGATCGCCTAAAGGGCCCCTCGGCGCCGATCACCCCCATCCCCGCGCCTACGGCACGATGCCGAGGTTCCTCCGCGCCGCGCTCGACGGCCGCTCCGTCCCCATCGCCGAGGCCGTCCGGAAGATGACCTCGCTCCCCGCACAACAGTTCGGTCTGCGCGACCGCGGCAAAATCTGCCCCGGCGCCGCCGCGGACATCGTCGTCATCGACCCCCGAACCGTACGCGATACCGCCGACTTCGCCGAGCCTCACCGATTCCCAGAGGGTGTGGAGACGGTGATCGTCAATGGCGTGCCCACCCTCCAGCACGGTCGGTGGACCGGCCTCCGTGCTGGCCGCTGGCTTCCCCGCTGACGTTGCCCGTTGAGGGGATCACCCGGCCGGCTCGTCCAGCCGACGTTCGCGTGCGTCCAATTCGCGGATCAACTGCCGCTGCGTCGTCCACCGGTACAGGCACCACGACCAGAAACACCGCCGCGGCCACCCAATTCCACGGCGGGACCAGATGAAACACGGCGACCACGAAACCGATCACCATCCCCCACAAAGCCGCGCACGTGCGGCGCACGAACACGCGCTCCCTTGGGCCGCGCACCGAACGAAGGCTGCTGTGGGACGCCCACAGCCCCGCCGCCACCGTCAGCCCGAACACCGCCCATCCCAATGCGCCGTAGCCGCTCACAACTCCTGAATCTACTTTGGGGCTGCGGCCCGCCAACGGTCCCGGGCGCGGAGTGGCCGCGATCCCCTCGCACGCCCCACCAACCTTCGACAACATTGGCGGACCGGCTCCAAATGGTCAAGCCCTTCGCCGCAAGTTTTCTACGGAGCCCACGCTGGCGCCAGCGCATAGGAAATGGCACTGGCGGTCCCTCCCCCCGGCCGCAGCGGGTTTACCACGGACCGCGATGCGCCGTACACCCTTCGCCTGGCGTGGTCGCCGGACGGCGTCCTCGTTCTGCGAGCCTTTCTTGACACTTGCCATTTCGCGGCCCACCATCGCGGCTGATTCCTGGCCGGAGCCGGGACTAGGAGGAGAGTCACCATGACGGCATCCACCTGGATCTTGTCATCGGATCGGCTTTTTTCGCCAGAGCCGTCGCAGCGGGCCGTGGCGCGACGGCTGTTCGACCTGGTCGAGCATCTGCCGATCGTCAGCCCCCACGGCCACGTGGATCCCCGGCTTTTCTCCGATCCCCACGCCCGTTTCGGCTCGCCCGCCGATCTGCTGATCATCCCGGACCACTACGTTTTTCGGATGCTCTACTCGCAGGGCGTCCCTCTCGAGGACCTCGGTGTCCCGCGCCGTGATGGCGAGGTCGTTGAGCGCGATCACCGGCGCATCTGGCAGCGGTTCGCGGACCATTTTCACCTGTTCCGGGGCACGCCTTCCGGCCTGTGGCTCGCCCATGAGCTGACGTCGGTGTTCAACGTGACACAACCTCTCACCTCGCGGACTGCGCAGGTCATCTACGACCAGGTGGCCGACTGCCTGGCTCGGCCTGAATTCTCGCCGCGGGCCCTCTTCGACAGGTTTCATATCGAGGTCCTCTGCACCACCGACGCCGCATCCGATCCGCTGACTCACCACCAAGCGATCCGCGCGTCGGGCTGGAAGGCGGACATCCGGCCGACCTTCCGTCCCGACGCCGTCGCCAACGTCCTCGCGCCGGATTGGACCGCACACATCGACGCGCTGGCCGCCGCTGCGGGGATGGACATCGGCGACACGGCCTCCCTGCTCGAGGCGTTGCGCCGCCGCCGGGAGTTCTTTCGGTCGCTGGGCGCCACCGCCACCGACCACGGCGTCGCCGAGCCGTACACGGAACGCCTGTCGCCCGCCGAGGCCGACGCGATCTTCCGTCGCGCGAGGCGTGGCCAGGCCGACGCGGCCGACGCGCGCCGCTTCGCCGGCCATCTGCTGATCGAAATGGCGCGCATGAGCCTCGACGACGGGCTCGTCATGCAGATCCATGCCGGCGTATTCCGCAATCACAATCCGCGCGTATTCGAGACGTTCGGCCCCGACAAGGGCGCGGACATTCCACTGCCCTGCGACTTCGTCCGTGGGCTCAAACCGCTGCTCGATCTCTACGGCAACGAGCGGGGGCTGCGGATCATCCTGTTCACGATGGACGAGACCTCCTACGCCAGGGAATTGGCCCCTCTCGCCGGTCACTATCCCTGCCTGAAACTCGGCCCGCCATGGTGGTTCCACGATAGCTTCAACGGGATGCGCCGCTATTTCGACCAGGTGATGGAGACGGCCGGGATCTGGAACACCGCCGGATTCAACGACGACACCCGCGCGTTCCCCTCCATCCCCGCCCGACACGACGTGTGGCGGAGGGCGTGCTGCGACTGGCTGGCCGGGCTCGTCGTTCGCGGCCTGATCGACGAGTACGAGGCCGCCAGCCTGGCCATCGAGATGGCGGTCGGCCTTGCGCGGCGGGCCTACAACCTGCCGTCACCGCAGACTGGAGCGTGAGGAGGACCGGGTGAAATGAACGCTGAAGAGAACCTGTTCTCCGTGGACGGGCGGGTGGCTGTGTTGACGGGCGCCGGGGGCGTTCTGATCGGGCGGATGGCCATCGAGTTGGCCCGGCGCGGCGCCCACGTCGTCGTCGTGGACCGCGTCGTCGAAGCCGCCCGGCAGATCGTGGACAACATCCGCGACGCCGGGGGCGACGCGACACCGGTGATCGCCGACGTGCTCGACCGCGAGAGCCTCCTCAGCGCGCTCGGTTGCGTGGAGGAATCGTTCGGTCGGGTGGACATCCTCGTCAACGGGGCGGGCGGGAACCGCAAGGAGGCCTCCACCTCCGCGGAGCTTTCGTTTTTCGACATCCCGCTCGAGGCGCTGCGGTTCGTCATCGACCTGAACCTGATCGGCACGGTGCTGCCGTCCCAGATCTTCGGCCGCGTCATGGCCCGGCAGAAGAGCGGCGTGATCCTGAACATCTCCTCGATGAATTCGTTCCGCCCGCTGACCCGAATCGTGGGATATTCGGCGGCCAAGGCGGCGATCAACAATTTCACGCAGTGGCTGGCGGTGCACATGGCCCAAAACTACTCTCCTGCGATTCGCGTCAATGCGATCGCGCCGGGTTTTTTTGAGACGAGGCAGAACCGCTATCTGTTGCGCGACGAGGCCACCGGCGAACTGACCCCCCGGGGCCGGGCCATCGTGGACCACACCCCCATGGGGCGGTTCGGCGTTCCAGAGGACCTGTTGGGAACGATGCTGTGGTTGGTGTCTCCGGCCTCGGAGTTCGTGACCGGCGTGGTGGTGCCCGTGGATGGCGGTTTTTCGGCGTATAGTGGGGTGTGACGACGATGAGCGTCTCCGAGGTGGTCGGCCTAGGCCGGGACCGTGAGCTGCTGAGCGAGGCGGAGGTGCGCGACGCCCTGGGCCGGGCGCTGGCGCCGCTGCCGGTGGACGGCGCCCGGCTGCTCGTGGTCATTCCCGACGGCACACGTACGGCGCCGATGCCGATGATGTTTCGCCTGTTGAACGAGGCGCTCGCGGGCCGGGCGAAGACGGTGAACTACCTGATCGCGCTGGGCACCCACGGCGCGATGTCGCCCGAGGCGATCGCACGGCTGGTCGGAATGCCCGAGGCCACATGGCGCGCGCGTTGGCCCAACGTGGCCGTGCACAACCACCTATGGGAACGGTCCGAGACGTTTGTCGAGGTCGGATGTCTCGGCCGGGACGAGGTCGAGCGGATCAGCGAGGGCCGGCTGTCCGTCGAGGTGCCCGTGCGCGTAAATCGGATGGCCATTGAGCATGACCGGATCCTGATTTGTGGTCCGGTCTTTCCGCATGAGGTGGCCGGGTTTTCCGGCGGCTCGAAGTATTTCTTTCCCGGCATCAGCGGGCCGGAGGTGATCAATGTCACCCACTGGCTGGGCGCGCTGATCACCAGCCGGCGGATCATCGGGGTGAAGGCGACGCCGGTGCGGGAGGCCATCGAACAGGCGGCGGCACGCATTCCGACGCCGCGGACGGCCATTTGCATGGTCGTCCGTGGGGACGGGCTGGCGGGCCTCTACATCGGTCCGGTTCGCGAGGCATGGTCGGCGGCGGCGGACCTGTCGGCCCGGTTGCACATCCGGTGGGTGCCGCGCCCCTACCGCACGGTTTTGTCCGTGATGCCTGAGATGTACGACGACCTCTGGACCGGCGCCAAGGGGATGTACAAGCTGGAGCCCGTGGTCGCCGATGGAGGTGAGGTCATCATCTACGCGCCGCACATCACCGAGGTCTCTTATACGCACGGTCGGCTACTGGATCAGATCGGCTACCATGTCCGCGATTATTTCGTGAAACAGTGGGATCGATTCCGGCACTACCCTTGGGGGGTGCTGGCGCACTCCACGCACCTGCGCGGCGAGGGAACGTACGAGAACGGAATCGAGCGTGCCCGCATCCGGGTCACCCTGGCCACGGGCATCCCCGAGGAACGATGCCGCAGGATTGGCTTGGGCTATTTGGACCCCGCCAAGGTTCGGCCGGACGACTACGGCAACCGGGAGGCGGAAGGTATCCTCCTCGTGCCCCATGCGGGCGAGCACCTCTACCGCCTCGAAGCCGACCGCCCATCATCCTGACGCTTATGTCAACTGCGCCGACTTTGATTCAAAATGGGGACAGGTAGATTTTATTTCTTGATCCGCAATAACTTATAGAACCGCCTTTTTGCCTGTCCCCGCTTTCGAGCCGGCTTGGACACTCGGACTGTCATCTTGACAACGGTCCGCTGCCGGAACCACAGGCGGCTCTTTGCGGCCCTCGAGACCTGATGCGGTCATCCAGCCCGCCGGCACGGATCGTCGGACGGCGGATTGTGGCCGCCAGTACGTCGGGTTCCGCCCAGATTTCCAGTCGCCGGCGCGCACGCGTGACTCCTGTGTACAACAACTCGCGGGTGAGGATGGGCGAGTCGCGATCCGGTAGCACCAGCAACACCTCTTCGTATTCCGACCCCTGGCTTTTGTGCACGGTCAGCGCCCACGCCGGTTCCCACGCCGGTAGACAGGCGGGCGCAACTTCCCGGATTCCCTCGCCAGTCTCCACCAACGCCACCTCCCCCTCGGAGGACCTCCACCAGACTCCCCCATCGCCGTTGTAGAGACCGCGGGCGGCGTCGTTTTCGACCACGATGAACGGGACGCCGCGCCCCTCCCTCAGCAGGCCGGACAGATCCTCCGTCATGCGATCCACCCCCCATGGCCCAATCCGATGGGGCGTCAACACCCGGAACCGCTGCAGCTCCGCCAGCGCCGTCTCCGCCGTCTCCGCGCTCCACACCCCCGACCACGCGGATCGAACCCGCGCCCTCAGCCGAGAACCTAATTCGTTTTTCGGCGGCAGACGTCGCCAGACAATGGCGCCTCCGCCCCCCTCCTCCAACACTTCCAGTACCGCGGTCACGTCGCCCTCCCGAATGGCCGCCGCCAGCCGGCCGATCCCCCCGCCCCCCGCGAAACGGAACGCATGCGTTAGCTGGATCCGCGGCGACTTTTCCCCTCCCCCGAAGCCATCGCAAATCTCGCGAAAAATCCCGCCCGGCTCGACAGACGCGAGCTGATCCGGATCCCCCACCAGCACCAGCCGCGTGGACGGCTCCAGCCGACGCGTCAATTCCGCCATCAGCTCCAGGTCCACCATCGACATCTCGTCCACCACCACCACATCCCACGGCAGCAGGGGTTCCCTCCATCTCTCCCGGCCCATCCTCGGCAAGCCCAGAAGGCGGTGCAAAGTTGCGGCGACCATGCGCCCATCGTCCGGTCCGCCCGCCCGGCGCCATGCATCCTTCAGGCGCGCCACCGCCTTGCCGGTCGGCGCAGCGGCCGCTACCCGCATCGCCTCGTAAGCCATGCCCACGGCCAGCGCCCGCACAACACAACTGGTCTTCCCGGTTCCCGGCCCTCCCGTCACGATCGTCAGCCCGCATGTGGCGGCCGATATCGCCGCCGACCTCTGCTGCTCCTCCTCCGGCTTTGCCCAACCGGCATGGATCGCCCGGGCCCATTCCGGCGTCAGATTGCGCGGCGGGATCGCCGCCCGCGACAGCAACGCCAACGCGACCTCCTCCTGCGCCGCCCAGAGCCGTTGCAGAAACAAACGCGGGCCGTCCCGAATCAACGGCGCAACCTCTCCAGGCCTTCCAAGGATTGGAAGCCAACGCTCCGGGATCGTCCAATCCTTGGAAAAATCGGCCGCCTCTCGGGGGGCGATCCCGAATTCCTCACAGAGCACTTCGGCGGCCGTCCGCCGGAGATCGAGACAGGTGTGACCTCGACGCCGCAACGCCGTCAACAACGCCGCCGCCACGGGCAGATCTCCGGGGGCGCCCTCCGGCCCTGCCTGGCGGTTCAACAAACGGGCCCATCCCGCGTCGAATGCACCGATCACCTGCAACTGGCGTAGCCGTTCAAGCTCCACGCCGTTCACGTCGTCCCGCCCCCGTCCAGCGCATCGGAGAGCCTCACCAGCTCCGCCGGATCCGGCCGGAAAAAGTGCACCCCCGCCGCCGGGCCGCTCGCCGGCGACATGCCTCGTACAAACAGGTAAAAGACGCCGCCAAAGGTCGCATCGGTCTCCTCGGCCGGGCGGCCGCGCGCGACAAAAAGTCGACGGATCGCGACGCAGTAAAACCTTGCCTGTAACTCGTAATCCGCTGCCGCCATTACCTGAGCCAAGCGCTCCGGGCCGTAGTCCTCCGGACGATCGCCCAGTAGATTCGTCTTGTAGTCGGCCACGTACCACCGCCCTCCCGCTTCGAACCACAGGTCCACGAAGCCACATAGGTGGCCCCACATCGGCTCAAAGGACAGTGGGGAGGGGCCTTGTCGAGCGTCGGTCGCCGCCCCGCGCCCCAATGCCCGGTTAAGCTCCGGCGCCGCCATCCTCATCCGGAGAAAAAACGGTTGCTCACGGGCGCATTTTTTCGGATCCACGTCGCGCAAACGCAGGCCCGCCGGATTGAGCGGGGTGTCCAGGGTGTCGGCCACCGTCCGGGCAATCGCACCGGCCCACTCGACAGAAAGCCCATGCGAGGCCAGTCGTTCGGCGGCCAGCGGCTCGATCGCCTCCACCGACGCCGTGCCGAACGTCACCTGCTTGAACAGCTCATGCACCACCAGTCCCGTGGCTGTGCCCGCCGGCAAGCGGAATTTCTCGGCGACGTCCGCGCCGAGCGGAACCACGGCCGACACCACACCGTCGTCGATCCCCGGCTCCTCCGCCGCGATGTCCGCCGCCCGTCTCCCTCCGGATTTGAGCGCGGTGAAACTGGTGATCCGCCAGCCATCGTCCAGCGGGCCAGAAAACACTTTGGCCGGCCCCACGCAGATCCCAGGCGCCGCCGGCAATCGCCGGCCCGGCGTCGTCCGCAAGGGCTCGATGGCCACCGCCCCCTCCGCGGCCGCCGCCATTCGTCGGAGGTCATCTTCGATCCGCTGCGCCTTCCACTTCACCACGGCGCGGATGGCGTCCCCCGGACGCTCGTCGCCGTCCGCATGCCACAACCACGCCAGCGCGGAATTCTCCGCCCGGACCACCGGACCCCACACAACCCTGCACGCGGCACGAGCTCGCGTGACGGCGACATAGGCCAACCGGACCGCCTCTTGGAACTCCTCAAGGGCCGCCCGCCGATGCCGGGACTCCAGCTCGGGTCCGCCGAGGTCAAGCACCCTCGGCCCGCCCTCGTCCGATTCGTGACAGACGACGACCGGCCGACCGCGATGTGGCCGCGACGGACACGACCATAGCGTCGGGCAGAAGACGATGGGATATTGCAGCCCCTTGCTTTGATGAATCGTCAAGACCTGGACGCGCGCCGCATCGGAATCCAGCCGCAGCTCTGTCTCCTCGTTGGTTTCATCCGAATGGCGGATGCGCTCGGCCAGCCACGCCGCCAGCGCGACCGGCCCCAACCGATGAGCGTCCTCCGCGTCGCCCAGCAGGTCCGCCAGATGGCGCAAGTTGGTGACCCGCCGGTCGCCGTCCGGCCGGCCGAGGAGCCGTTCGACAACCCCCTCCGAGGCAAGCAGTTCCTCGAACATCACCCGGAACCCCCGCCCCCGCCAAAGGTCACGGTAGCCGGACCATCTGGCCGCCACCCGGTCCCACTCCGCCGACGATTCCGGCGCAATCGTAGCCGGGTCGGTGCCGAACCACGGCGTCAAAACGGCCGCCCGAAGCACGGCCTCGCCGCGTCTGCGGGCCAAGGCCGTCAACACCGTGAACATGTACAAGGCATCCTCGCTCGCAAAAACGCTGGCGTCGCCGGCGGTGACGGTCGGAACCCCGACCTCCGACAACGCATTTCGAAAGCAATCCGCCTCCCGATGCGTCCTCACAAGCACCGCGATGTCGGCCGGCCTCACCTGGCGCCGCTGACCGCACTCCAGCAGGCGGACGGCCGAGTCCGGCTGCAACAGATCGGCGATTTCCGCCGCGACGGCGGCCGCCACAAGGCGACGTGCTCTCCCCTCGCTCCATGTGTCCCCGTCGGACGGCGGCGGGATCAGTTGGATCCGGAACGGCGCGGGCTCCTCTTCGCCCACCACCAGCCGAGGCGGATCCGCCGATTCCGCCGGCTCCACCGGCGGCAAGCCGACAAAGGCTAGGCCGAATGCATTAGGCCTCCCGAACGCGGTCTGCACGGCCCGGACGAGAGGCGGAGCCGACCTCCAATTTCGGTCCAACGTATGGCGCTGGGTGTTTGCCGCGGCGGCGTGATAGGTAAACACGTCGGCCCCGCGAAAGGCGTAGATGGATTGTTTGGGGTCGCCGATCAGAAACACCGCAGCCCCCGCCTGCCGCAGGGCTTCGAAGATCTCATACTGCGCCGGATCGGTGTCCTGAAATTCGTCGACAAGGATGGCCGGATATTTGGCCTTCAGACGCCGAGCCAGTGCCGCGCCTCCGGCCCCGGCCACCGACCGTCGGACGATCTCCACGAGGTCCTCGTAGCCGAGGACTCTGAGCCGGTCGAGCATGGGCCGGCGGCGGCGAAGAGCCTCCCGAACGATCCCGGCCAACATCGCGCCGGCCAGGAAGGCCGATTCCCGGTCCAGCTCCACCGCCGCTTCGGCCAGGTCCCAAATGGCGTGCAAGAGGGGATGGTCCGGCAGCCGACCATCCCGTCGGCGACGGCGGCGGAAAGAATCCGACCGCCACTTTTCCATCAGTCCGCCGTCGTCGAGCAGCGGCCCCGGATGCTCCAGCCAGTCGTCCATCCACTCAAACATCAGGTCGAGGCGATCCGGTCCATAGACACGTCGATCGAGGCCGGCCTCGTCCAGCTGGCGCCGCAGCTCGTCGCTGCCCCTCGGCCACATCGTCCGGACCTGTTCCATGGCCAAATCAAACCGTCGGACAGCCGCCACCCCACGAGCTTCGGCATCCGAGTCGATACCCGGCTCGATTCGTCCCACCCACAACCCCATCGCCAGCTTTACGGCGCGGCGAACATCCTCCCAACCGATCCGGGCGAGGGCCCATTGGCACAAACGATGCATCGCAGGCTCGGCCAGTTGCAACGCCGCCAGCCGGTCCCGAAGCGCCTCTCTGGCGGCCTCCTCCGCGACGTCTGCCTCCTGTGGAGCGACGGTCATTAGACCGGCGACGCCGCACTCCACGTTGTGTTCCTCGATCACCCGGCGGCAAAAGCCGTGGATGGTGCCGATCGGGGCGCGGTCGAAATCAGACAGGGCCCGCCGGAGCCGCGCGGCCGCAAGGCCGTCCTGCCGACCGGAGGCCCGCCGCAGCGCCTCCCCTATGTGCTCCCGAAGGCGCGTCTTGAGCTCCCCCGCCGCGGCGTTGGTGAACGTCAGCGCAAGCACGCTGGCGACGTCATGCCCCTTCTCCGCAATCAGCCGGAGATAGATGTCCGCCAGGGCATGCGTCTTCCCAGTGCCGGCGCTGGCCTCCAGCAAATGGGCATCGCGCAGTTCGATCGCGGCCGGATCAAAGCGGCTCAAGGGTGTGCTCCGTCGCGCCGTTCCGCGTTGCGCATCGGCCCATAGAGGAGAGGCGCCCAGCGGAGGAGGTCGTCGCCGACGGGATCCCATGCCTCGTCGAATAGCGCCGCTGCGCAGAGGTTTTTGGCGCGGATGCCGAATTCGCCGCGCCACACGTCCCGCGCCCCGTCCTGGTTGCCCTCGGCCGAGGCGACATATTCCCATGCGCAATCGGGCCACAACGGCAGGGGTCGGCGGACTCCCTCCGCATACGCCGCCAGCCAATCCAACAACAAGGCCTCAGCGTCCGGGATCGGTCCCCACTCGATGTCGCCGTCGTCGGCCGCAAGCACCGTCCTCTGTTCGACGCCATCCGGCGCGGACGCGCACATCGCCAGATGCGCCAACCACGGTTCGATTCGGTCGGCCGCCGTGAGTTGTTTCCGACGGCGGCCCGGCACCACCCGCACCAGCCCGCGCCTGCGCAAGCCGGGAATCCCTGCCCGAAGCCGCACGCCGTCACGCTCATAGTCCCGAGGTGCGCACGTAGCCATCGGAGAGACTCGCCACGGCGCCAGACGGCGGATCCACCTCCTCCGCGCCCCCTCTGCCGCCTGCCGGGCGACCTCGCCGGATGGTCCGACTGGCAGCGCACCGCTGGCGGTCAGAACCGGCCCCCAGGGAACGCATCGGGTGCCCAGCGCCTCGTCCGATTCCATTAGCCACGCGGCCAGTAGACGGCCGGCATCGCTGTCCTCGGGCAGCAGGGGATCGGCGTCGTCCACTTCGCGTTCCAGCCGTGGGAACCTGGCCCCCAGACGCAGACGAAGAAAGCCCGCAACGGGATCGCGGAAAAACCTCGCCATGTTCGCCAGGTCGACGGTCCCGAGTTCGGGGGGCAGGTCAAGCCGCAACGACAGGATGGAACCGTACGGGCCGGCCGCCCGCCGGGATGCCGCCGTGGTCGCCCGCCGGTGACGCTCCGAAAAACTGAACCGGCCAGGCTCCCCCCCGTAGTACCGAACATCGAACGGGTGAAGCGGATGCTCCACCACCAGACGGCGGCTGGGAAGGCCGCCGCAGCCGGCAAATGTGCGGTCGACCGCATCGAGCAGCTCCGCCACGCACACCGAAGGTGGCCGGGGTTCGTTGGAGCGGATGTCGCGACCGACGTAACTGACGTGCAGCGCGTCACGCGCCGACAACAGGGTTTCGAGAAACAAGAGACGGTCGTCCTGACGCCGGCTGCGGTCGCCGGGACGGGGATGGGCACGAACGAGGTCGAACGACGCCACCCGGTCATTGCGGGGAAAGGCGTCATCGTTCATCCCCAGCAGGGCGACAACGCGAAACGGAATGCTGCGCATGGGCAGGAGGTTGCAGCAGACGATGCCCGGGCCAAGGTAGGGCGTAGCCAGGATGGTGGGATCGAGGCGATCTTCGATCATCGCTCGGGCCGTCGGGAGGTCAATGGACCGAGTGACACCGGCGGCGGCCGCATCACCGGACCATTGGCGCACCAGATCCCGGAGGGCGCGGACCTCCGCTGTTTCGTCCATCGCCGGCGCTACAAAACACTCGATGGCGTCGAGCAGCCGACGAGCCCATTCGCCCGCCGGCAGGGGCCCCGCGAGTTCCCGTCGCACCTTCCAGGCTGCCTCATAGACATCCCAGAGGGTAGCCAACAGGCCAGCCTCCCCGGCTTCCGTAGGCAGCATGCCCGCTGCGAGTTCCAAGGGAGGCAGGTGGACTGCCGCCCCGATCGCAAGACGTTCCAACCCCCACCGCCAGGTGAAGGGCACGGCTGAGGTTCCGTCGCCGCCATCGCCACGTCGGATGCCCGTGCGATCGAGCCAGGACCGGATGATTTCAAGGTCGGCCTCCGCGAGGCCAAAGCGACGACGAACCGGCGGAAGGCTTAGCAGTTCGAACAACTCCGAGGCGGAAAATGGCCCGTCCGGCAGCCGCAGGAGACGGCGGACGGCATCGACTACGTGGCCCCTGCGCAGGGGGCTGCGGTCGGCTATGGTGAACAGGAGACGGGGAGGCTCGGCGCCGAACACGGTCTCGATGTGAGGCGCGTAGGGCTCGATGTCCGGCGCCATCACTACGATGTCCCTCGGCACCAGACCGGGCAGGCGCTGAAGAAAATCCAGGAGATGATCCTTCAGCACCTCGACCTCGCGACGGGGGGAATGGCAGACATGAATGCGGAGCGAGCAATCCTCGCCCGGCAGGGGCACGGAAGCCTGCCCCTCAGGGGGTTCGGCCCGGTACTCCACGATGTTGCGTTGCAAGACACCCAGCGCCCCCGAAGCAGAGGCCTCCGCATTGGACCAACGTTCGATGGGTTGCCAGCCGGCATATTCGTACAGCTCGGCCAGATGGTGACGGGCTGATGAACCGTTGAGCGCCAGCAGCATGGGCGCGTCGTCCGTGTGCAGCGCGTCGGGCGGCAGTCCGAGCTCGGCCTCACGTGCTTGGATGAGCAAACGCCGGCGCGGCGTCGACGCCTCGAACCACATCTCGCGGCACGGGTTTAACGCAAAGACGGTCACGGCGGTGTGCCGCGCCAGCGCGCGAAACACCTCGCGGTGTAGGGGGGGAAGCGTGGAGAGGCCGAAAAGCCGTACCTGCGCGGGCAGTGAAACGGCGGGGGCGGACGACTCCAATTGCCGAATGGCCATCACGAGAAGCTCCGCAGGGTGCCGACCTGAAAGTCGGTGAGCAAGGTGACGCCACAAGCGCGCCTGCCAGCGTTCCTCCGCGTCCGGGGGGTCGGCCTGTGAAGTTCTCCATCGCGCAACGAGGTCGGGGCGGTGGACGGCGTATTCGTCGAAACGTTCGGCCAGAATGCGCGCCAGACCGCGCCGGCTCAGTTGGGAGGCATTGTTCGAGAGAAGGGGTGTCGGAAGGGCATCGAGGATGTCCATCAGCGCCCATTCCACGACGCCCGTGCTCCAGACCATCTCTTCCTTACCCGACGGAAGGAGGGCCGCGGTGATATCCCGCAGGAAGGTTACGGGAAAAGGAAAAGAGATGGAGGCGCAGATGCCGAATTTTTCGCTTAGCCGGAACGACAGCCAGCGCTCCATCCCTTGATTAGGCACGACGACGATCTGATCTTCAAAAGGGTTACTCGACCACGTTGAGGCCAGGTGATCGGCCAAGGCCTCCGCAAGAGCTTCCAAACGGTCGCTGACGATGAGATTGAACATTTCAAGTGGATTTTGAACGAGTATACTCCCCCTTTCCTCGTTCCCCCAACTTGATCGGGGACAGGCAAGCGCGCGAAGTGTGGATTCCATTACCCATAATTAGGTTGCGCTATCCCGCTTTCGTGCCTGTCCC
>OGCI01001658.1_pt1 | contig 17618 bp, 13 predicted proteins | sample 1570021 | NCBI WGS metagenome assembly OGCI01 (sample SAMN06264664, study PRJEB24512) | hot springs metagenome | isolation source: Hot spring water | place: South Africa: Tshipise | collected 2015-06-21 | reverse complement strand
TTCACAGGCGCGCTTCAGGTAGCCCCACAGTTCTTCGGTAACGAAGGGGGTGAAGGGGTGGAGCAGGCGCAGACAGGCATCCAGCACGCGTGTGAGGGTGTACGCCGTCCAGTAGGCGCGGTCGCCGCCCTGAGCCAGTTGCTGTTTGGCTATTTCTAGATACCAGTCGGCGAATTCGCCCCAGGTGAAATCATAAATTTGCCGTCCGGCTTCGCCATACTGATACGACTGGAAAAGCCGCTCCACTTCGCGAATGAGGTTCTGCAGGCGTGCCCAGATCCACGAGTCGGCAAGCGTCCATTCGGCGGGTTTTTCTGCCTGTGCCGGGGCTTGATCCAGCGCGCCAAGCACGAAGCGCCCGATGTTCCACAGTTTGTTGGCAAAGTTGCGGTTGGCTTCCACCTTCTTCAGGCTCAGGTTGACGTCATTGCCGGGCGTGGAGCCGACCAGCAAGGTGAAGCGCAGGGCGTCAGTACCCATTTCGTTCATCACGATGAGCGGATCCACCACATTTCCCTTGCTTTTACTCATTTTTTGACCATGCTCATCGCGAATCAAACCGTGCAGGTACACGGTGTGGAAGGGCACTTCGCCGGTAAATTCCAGCCCCATCATGATCATGCGCGCCACCCAGAAGAACAGAATGTCGTAACCGGTTTCCAGCACCGAGGTGGGGTAGAAATAGCGCAGGTCGGGGGTGTCTTCGGGCCAGCCCAGTGTGGAGAAGGGCCAGAGTCCGGAAGAGAACCAGGTATCCAGTACATCGGGGTCCTGTTCAATGCGCGGACTGCCGCAATGGGCGCAGCGATCGGGATCCTGACGACTCACGGTCATTTCACCGCAATCGGCGCAGTACCACACAGGGATGCGGTGACCCCACCATAACTGCCGGCTGATACACCAGTCCTGAATGTTCTCCAGCCAGTTGTAATACACTTTGGTAAAGCGCTCGGGCACGATTTTGATGCGTCCGTCGCGCACGGCTTGAAGCGCGGCTTCTGCCAGGGGTTGGATGCGCACGAACCACTGGGTAGAAACCATCGGTTCAACCGGTTCGCCGCCGCGTTGGGAGCGCGGCACATTCATCAGGTACGGCTCGGTCTTGATGGTCAGCCCGAGGGCTTCCATGTCTGCCCAGATTTTCTTACGGCACTCAAAGCGATCCATGCCGGCATAAGGACCACCGTTCTGGTTGATGCGTGCGGCTTCATCCATCACGCTGATGATGGGCAATCCGTGCCGCTGACCGATGGCGTAGTCATTGGGGTCATGTCCGGGGGTGATCTTCAGCCCGCCAGTGCCGAATGAACGATCCACGTAGGGATCGGCAATAACGGGAATCTGACGGTTGAGAATGGGCACGACCACCATCTTGCCGATGAAGCGCTGGTAACGCTCGTCTTCTGGATGCACCGCCACGGCGGTATCGCCCAGAATGGTTTCGGGGCGGGTAGTGGCGACCGGGATGTACTCACCGCTGCCATCTGCCAGCATGTACTTGAAGTAATACAGCGTCCCCTGTTCCTGGGTGTATTCCACTTCCAGATCCGACACCGCCGTGCGTAGCCCTGGCGACCAGTTAATCATGCGCGGTCCGCGATAGATCAAGCCCTTTTCATACAGACGCACAAAGGCTTCACGAACAGCGCGTGAGAGACCCTCATCGAGAGTGAAGCGTTCACGGTCCCAGTCGCACGAGGCGCCCAGGCGGCGGATCTGCCGGGTGATGATTCCACCGTACTTTTGCTTCCACTCCCAGGCGCGTTTGAGGAAACCCTCCCGCCCGAGCATGTCGCGGGTCAAGCCTTCGCTGGCAAGCATTTTCTCAACCTGCACTTGAGTGGCGATGCCGGCATGATCGGTTCCGGGGACCCACAGGGTGGGAATGCCTTTCATGCGGTGGTAGCGAATCATCAAGTCTTCCATGGAAACGAACATGGCGTGTCCGAGGTGCAGTTCACCGGTGACATTGGGAGGCGGGATGGAGATGACAAAAGGTTTCTTTGTGGGGTCGAAATCTGGTTTGTGCGGGTCGTTGGAGGGTTTGAAGAATCCCTCTTTTTCCCACCAGGCATAAATCCGCTCTTCGGTGGCTTTAAAGTCGTAGGTTTTCGGCAGGCTCGTTTCTGGCATAGTATTACCCTTTCCTGTAGAGATGAGGGCGGGAACGCCCTGAGATTGAACATGAACAAAATAGAAAAAACCTTTCGTCTTGCTTGAGGACGAAAGGCATCTTCCGCGGTACCACCTCGCTTCGCCCCGTTTGAAGCGGGACGCACTTCCCGGACCAACATCCGGTTGGGCTGTAACGGGCTTTCCCGCACCGGTCTACTCCTCGCAGAAGGCGAGTTTCTTCGGCGTTCTTGCCGGACGACTTCAGTTCGGACAATCTGCGGAGGCTCGCACCTTCTCCTCCTTCTCTGTCAGACGCTCCCGAACCTACTCCTTCCGGCGGCTCGGCTATCCAGTTGTGATTTGATTATATCCGGGTTACAGGCGAAAGAAAAGGGGGAATCTGGCTTAAAAATTTTCTAAAAAAACGCCGCAGTACCTTGACCAGTATGGGACACTTGACTATAATATAAGCGCATTCCTCGTTAGCTCAATCGGCAGAGCGGGCGGCTGTTAACCGCTAGGTTCGAGGTTCGAGTCCTCGACGAGGAGCCTTTTTATTTAAGTCTCCCTGAAGGTTCTCGGTCCCCATTGAGGGGATACCATTCGAGTCCTCGGTTGATCGTCATCCTGTGATAACACTACAGCAGGATCAATCCACGACTTAACTGTACAAATCAGAGAGTTGACCTCCGGGTACCGTGTCTGGTGAAGATTGGACTGCGGTTGCGGCGGCACTCTCTACCGACCACAGAAAAACCGTGGTACCCCGATAACAACTCGCCTTTTCGGTCATAAACCTCCACCGATTAAGCAAATTCGTTGACGGAAACGCGCTTCGCTGGTATACTGGCTCGGCTCAGGGCGTTGTACCCTTCGCCCCGGGACACTTCAAAAACAGAAAGGGCTTGTGAGATGAAGGTTTTACTGATCAAAGATGTGTACAAGTTAGGTCGCGCTGGTGACGTGAAAAAGGTTGCCGATGGGTATGGACGCAACTACCTGATTCCGCAGGGACTGGCTGTGCTGGCTACCCCTGGCGCGCTGAAGATGGCAGAAAGCATCCGCACCCGTGCCGCCAAACAGCGCGAAGCGCTCAATGAGGAAATGAGCGGTCTGGCTCAGCGCATTCAGGGGCAGTACCTCACCTTTGGCGCTCGCGCTGGCGAGACGGGTAAACTGTACGGCTCCATCACCCCTGCAATGATTGCCGAAGCGCTCTCCAAAAAACTGGGCGTTACCGTTGACCGCCATCAGATCGAAGCGCAGTCCATCCGCAATCTGGGCGAGTACAAAGCCCATGTGCGCCTGACGGTGGATCTTGTCCCCGAAATCAACATCATCGTTCACCGCGAAGGCGAGACCCCCAACGTGCCGGTGGAAGAAACTCCTTCCGGTGAGGGCGAAACCGCCTGATTTTCCGCTGCTCTTGCAGAAATGAACAGACCGGCTGGGTGCGGTTCCCGCACTGCCCCATAAAAAGGGGGCGCAGAGGAACGCCCAGCCGGTTATAATTTGAATGTTCAGGACGATTTGGGTATGATGCTTTCGGTTGGTGAACGACTCCGGCAAAACCGGCTGGAAAAGAACCTCACCCTCGAACAGGCTTCTCAGGCAACGCGTGTGCGCGTTCATTACCTCGAAGCCCTCGAACGGGATGACCTCGAAGCCCTCCCCTCTCGGGTGCAGGCTAAGGGCTTTTTACGCCTCTATGCCGATTTCCTGGGCTTGCCCGTTGAGGAAGTGCTGGCGCAGTGGGAAGGAAAACCACTCCCCATGTCAGCCGAAGCGGTTCCTCCCCCAACCAAAGCTGAGCCGGTACAAGCCCCTGAGCCCATGCCTGCCCCTGTCGAACCGTCTCCACCGCACCTCGAGCCGGAACCGTCAGCGCCCACCGGGATCGCCCCTGCCGTCTCTTCTGCGGGTGCTTCCTCATCCGCCATTTTATTGAAAGAGATTGGTCAAGACCTGCGTCGCAAGCGGGAAATGCTGGGCTTTTCCATTGCCAATGTCGAGGAATTTACTCACATCCGCGCCCGTTACCTGGAAGCGCTGGAGAACGGACAACTGGAGCAGTTGCCTTCACCGGTGCAGGGACGGGGTATGCTTCAGAACTATGCTGAATTCCTGCGCCTCGATAGCGAAGATCTACTCAATCGCTTTGCTGAAGCCCTGCAGCAGCGGCGGATTGAGCAGACCATTCGCACCGCCAGTCCCAGTGCGCCACGTGCAAAACCCATCAGCAACGTCAAACGCTGGGTGACTCCCGATTTACTCATCGGCGGCGGTTTGATTCTGGCGCTCTTCTTTTTTGTGGCATGGACGGCAAGTCGGATCACTGCTGAGCGCACCCGCACAGCGCAAGCCACTCTGCCATCCATCAGCGAGGTTTTGCTTACCACTCCCAGCCCCACGCCAGGCGCGCCTGCCCTTCCCGCTACGCCTGTCCCGCAGGAGACCCTTGGTGAGGGCGAAAGCACTCCTATCCCGGAGCCGGTGAATGCCCCTGCCGGTACATCCAACCCTACGGTCGCGCCCATCAGCAATGCACCGGTGCAGGTGTACCTGATTGCGCGCCAGCGGGCATTTTTGCGGGTTATTGTGGACGGAAAAGTGACATTCAACGGCAGAACCATCCCCGGTAACGCCTATCCCTTTTCTGCTGAGAAGAGCATTGAAGTCATTTGCGGAAACGCCGCCGCACTTCAGATCTTCTACAACCAGCAGGACCTGGGCGTTTTGGGCGAGAGAGGTCAGCCTTTGCGTCTTTCTTTCACCCAGCAGGGCATCCTTACTCCCACGCCTTTGCCCACCGCTACTCCCACCGCCACGCCACAGGTCACGCCGACACCCACGCCTACCCCTATGCTGGCAACGCCCACCATTACACCGTTCATCCCATAAGACTTACAGGTATGTTATGAGCAAACGTTTTTATCTCATCTCTTTAGGTTGTGCCAAAAACACGGTTGATTCAGAATCCATGGCGAGTTTGCTGGAGCAGGCAGGCTTTGAGCCAACGGATCGGCAAAAAGAAGCCGATTTGCTGATCGTCAATACCTGCGGGTTTATCGGTCCTGCCCGGCAGGAGTCGCTGGAAACTCTCAAGGATCTGGCGCGGCACAAAAAGAAGCATCAACTGCTGGTGGCGGCAGGATGTCTGACCGAACGCTACCGTCAGCAGGTGGCGCAGGAAGTACCGGGCATTGACGGCATTCTGGGCACGCGCCGCTGGATGGACATTGTCGATCTGGTTCAGCAGTTACGCCCCGGACGGAAATATCCCGAGCCGCTGTACCATCTGCCCGATGTCCCCACCGTCGGCACAGACGAGAAGGGCGTCCTGCGCGCCGCCATTCAGGGCGCCAGCGCGTACCTGAAAATTGCCGATGGATGCCGGCGTCCCTGTGCCTTTTGCGCCATCCCGCTCATCAAAGGTACAGCCGTCAGCCGTCCCCCTGAGGTTATTCTGGGAGAAGCCCGCATGTTGCAGGAACTGGGCGTCAAAGAACTTTTGCTGATTGCTCAGGACACCACCGATTATGGGCACGACCTGGGTATGAAAGACGGGCTGGCAACCCTGCTGGAAGGCATTCTGCGAGAAGCCCCGGAAATTCCCTGGATCCGCATCCTCTACGCCTATCCCGGTTATGTCACCGACCGCCTGATCGAGGTGATGGCAACACACCCGCAAATTGTGCCGTATCTGGATATGCCGCTCCAGCATGCTCACCCGCAAACCCTGCGGCGTATGCGCCGTCCTGCTAACATGGAATGGGTGTATCAGACGCTGGCAAAGATGCGCGCCGCCATCCCTCAACTGGCACTGCGCACCACCTTTATCGTCGGTTACCCCGGCGAAACCGAAGAGGAATTTCAAACCCTGCTGGATTTCGTTCAGGAAATCCAGTTTGATCATGTAGGCATCTTCACCTTCTCCTTTGAAAAAGGCACTGCCAGCGAGCCACTGGGCGACCCCATCCCTGCCGAGGTTAAGCAGGAACGGCTTGCCCGTCTGGCTGAGGTGCAGGAACGCATCTCGCTGGCGCGCAACCAGTCTTACGTGGGACAGATTCAACCGGTGCTGATCGAAGGTTTTGACAGAGGCATTGCCATCGGACGGGCGCCGCACGATGCCCCCGAGATTGACGGGCTGGTTTTTTTGGAAGGTGAAGCCCCTGTCGGCGAGATTGTACCGGTGCGCATCACCGGCGCAATGACTCACGATTTGACGGGAGTACTGGTGCGATCTTAATCCAAAAGTCTTATGAGTACATCCTCTCTTCGCCGCGAACTTCTCTGGGATGGATTAGCCCTTTTCCTGGCGCTGGCAGGATTTTTCGCCAGTTCGCAGGTCACTTTTCGCATTTTTGAAGCCATTCCACACATTGAAGATGAGATGGCGTACACCTGGCAGGCCCGTCTGATTGCCCGTGGATTCACGCTGACCACGCCCACCCCGCCCTGCCCCACCTGCTTTCTGGTTCCTTTTGTGGTAGACGCGCACGGTCAGCGTTCCAGCAAGTATCCACCGGCGTGGTCGGTGGTGCTGGCGCTGGGCGAACGGATGAATGCCCGGGCATGGGTCAACCCGTTTCTGGCAGGGTTGAGTGTGTGGCTCATCTACCGTCTGGGAAAGCGCCTGGCAGGCGCGCCCGTGGGCGTGTTGGCGGCGCTTTTCACGGTCATTTCGCCTTTCTTCCTGATGAACAGCGGTTCTCTGCTCAACCACCCCTGGTCGCTCTTTTTGACTCTGGCGTTCACGCATGCCTGGCTGGATGCGTTTTTTCCTTCGCGCATCCCCGCGTGGCTCTCTCTGCCTGTTGCCGGGTTGAGCATGGGACTGCTGGCGCTCACCCGCCCGTTGACCGCGGTGGGCGTGGCTCTGCCGTTTGGGGTGCATGCCCTGATGGTGCTGTGGCGCGGCGGAGCGCGGTTGCGCTGGCGCCTGCTGATCTTTGGCATGATTGCCGGTGTAGTCTCTCTGCTCTACTTCGTCTGGCAGTACGCAGTGACCGGCGATCCCTTCCTGAATCCTTACCTGCTCTGGTGGGAGTATGACAAAATCGGCTTTGGTCCCGGTGTTGGCGTGAAGGAAGGCGGTCATACCCTGGCGCAGGCATGGTTCCATACCCGCTTCAGCGTGGGTGTGGGCAGTCATGACCTGATGGGCTGGCCCTACCTCTCATACCTGTTCTTCCCCTTTGGGCTGATTGCCCTGCGCAAACGCCCACAGGCATTTCTGCCGGTAGGGGTTCTGCTGGCGCTGGTGGGGGTGTACAACCTGTACTGGACTCCTGCCTGGCTGTACGGACCGCGCTATTATTACGAGGGACTGCCAGCAGCCATGCTGTTAAACGCTTCCGGGGTGTGCTGGTTGATCGGTCGGGCAGGTGGAATTGGACGTGCCGTTCGCCGGCGGTGGCGGAATCGACTGGGGTTATTTGCGGTGACGTTTGCCGTGCTGTTCCTGTGCGCCGCCAACGTGACCCTCTACCTGCCCATCCGTCTGTCCATGCTGGTGGGACTGTACGATGTTCATGCCTCCGATTTAGCCCCTTTCCTTTCTCCCGAGGCGCAAAAGTTACCGCCTGCGCTGGTGATTGTTTACCCCCAAAAGAAATGGATTGAGTACGGGCGCCTGCTGGATTTGAGCAGTCCCCTGTTCGATTCGCAGTTTATTTTCATCATTGACCGCGGGGAAATCCTTAACCGGGAGGTGATGCAGTTCTTCCCCGGCAGGCTGGTGTGGCATTACATCCCCGGAGAAACCACCCTTGTGCCTGTCCCTGAAGAGACGCCCTGATTCACGACACAGCCCGCGCCAGCGCCGTCAACGCCAGCACCAGCACCGAAAAAATCAGCAAAAGGGCGAGTAAAAGGCGTTCCTGCCGCTGAACCTGTGCCTGCTGTGCTTCATCGAGGGGTTTTCCCGAAGCGCGCAGGATTGCCATGCGGCGCAGGCGTGGAAGGAGTCCCCAGGTATTGTATGCGCTGAGCAGAACCATTCCCCCGATGACCAGATGCTTGATGAGAATGGCAACCGCCCATGAGTTTTCGATGGCGAGAAAACCGGTGTAGCGCGGATGAGCGCTCATCTGAAACATGCCGGTGGCAATCAGCACCGCCAGCGAAAGCCATCCCAGCGGTTGCAGGCGTTCCTGCAAGGTACCCAGCAGGGCGGCATATGCAGACGCATCCAGTGTGCGCCGCGCCGCAGGGATGACCAGAACCGCCAGCGCACTCAAACTGCCCAGCCAGAGCACCGTGGCGAGCATGTGCAACCAGTAAGCCAGAGCCAGGGCAAAGGTAGGCGTCTGCATCCGTTCCTCTTCCGTCAGGGTGCAGGAGTGTCTGTGGGTGTCTCGGTGGGAGCCGGAGGCGTGGGAGTCTCGGTAGGCGGAAGAATCACGCCGGTCGTACTGGGAGTAGGCGTCAGAGTAAAGGGCAGGGTAGGCGTCTCGGTGGGCTGGACGTAGCACAGGTTGTACACAGCCGTCATGGTTGGTTCCAGCATACCATCCGGCGCCACCTGCTGGGCGGCTTCATACTGTTTGAGAGCCTCGCAGTACTTGCCTTCAGTGGCAAGTTGATCGCCGTATTTAATCAATGCCATGCGGTAGCGCTCCAATGCGGTTACGCCGTTGACATCGCGTAAACCGGGGTAGGCAGGAACGATTTGAGAAAAGTAGAAGATGACCTGATCCCAGCGTACCCCCCAGTATGCCGCGCCGGTGAGGTACAGGCGCGCCCAGTTGCGTACGCCCTGAGCATCCACATCCAGCGGGCCAAAGCGCTCTACCAGCGCCAGATCGTACAAACCGCCTTCCAGATTGCCGTTGTTAATCTTCGCCAGCCCGCGGTTGCGCAGGGCAATGTAGTACATGCCATCCACTTCTACGGCGCGGTAGGTCAGGTTTTTATTGCGCAGGGCATCGAGCATATCCAGCACCGCAAACCATTCTTTTTGCGCCAGCAGTTGCCGGGCGTTATTGAAAATTTCTTCCTCGCCGCGGAAATCAGGCGTGGGGGTGGGTGTGCTGGTCGCCAGGGCAATCGTGGCAGTGGGGGTCAGCGAAAAGGCTTCCTGAATCATCACTTCCGCCAGTTTTTCCTGCACCCCGGGGAAGTTCGGGTCGAGCTGGATAACGTACTCCAGGCGTCGGCGGGCATTCTGAAAACGTCCCTGCTCGAGATCCTGCTGAGCCAGCATCATCTGCTCGGTCGCCAGGGTGACGATTTGTTCGCGCGACATTTGCGAACGGGCAGCCTGAGCGGCACGGTATCCCAGATAGGTTCCCAGACCACCCAGTAAGAGAATCAAAAGAATTCCTCCGGCAATCACCCACCCGCGCAGAGAGCGGCGGCGCGGCTGGGTTTCGGGTTCGTGTTGAGGCATGCCCTCTTCCTGCGGGGAAGCGGGCGATTCCGGCGCAACCGGAGGGCGATTCGGTTGTGTATCTTCCAGCGACTCGCGAGAGCGCGAGGGCTGAGTGTTCTCTAGATCCATTTCCGACATGGGGTACATTATACCGCAGGAATCAGGTCAAAATCGGGGCTGGAGTTCTTCTGGTTTTGTATAAAGGTCAGGCGAATTGGATGACTGCAAACAAAAACCTCATCATCCTGCCTCTGCAGGTACGGTTCAATCTTCCAGTCCGTAGATTGCGGCGGCAATAGCGCCGTACAGTGCCGTATCATATCCTAATGGACTTAACTCCACCTGCGGGGCGGCGACGATCTTCAGGTGTTCCTGCATCACCTGTACTGCCTGTTCCAGGAAGGCTTGCCCGCCGCCCAGAGCCACTCCACCTCCCAGGCGGATCAGGTCAGGAGCAAGAATGGCGGCAAGATTGCGCAGCCCCATGCCCAGATTGTAAGCCACCTCCGACCACTCAGAAGGCGAAAGCGCTTCGGCAGGTTTGCCATAGATGCGCCGAATGGCATTGCCGGAGATCAACCCTTCCAGACAGTCGGGCAAGCCGCACTCGCACTGCACCCCGGCAGGGTTGGAACAGCGATAGGGGATGGATTGATGTGCCACTTCGGGATGAATCTCGTTTGCCCCGCGGTAGATTTTACCATCCACCAGAAAACCGCCCCCCATCCCTGTGCTTAACGTCAGGTAAAGGAAGCGGCTGGCGCGCACCCCGCCGAAGTGATATTCCCCCAGAGCGGCAATATTGGTATCCACATCCACCCGGAAAGGGCACTGCCAGCGCTCTTCCATGATTGCCTTCAGTGGAACCTGACGCCATGCAGGTTGATGCAGCGGGGAAACAACTCCCGTGCGCCACTCCAGCGGTCCGCCGACAGCGGCGCCAATTGCCTGAATGGTTTCGCCGTTTGCCACCTCTGCCACCATGGCGTGAAGCAATTCCAGACCTTCTTCCAGTGCCGGGGGAGTATCGGCGCGCATCCGCCGGAGGATGCGTCCATCCCGGGTTGCCGAAGCCGCCATGAATTTTGTCCCGCCAACGTCCAGCCCGATATAAACGCCCATGTTGCCTCTCAAAAAGTCTAATGGTGCCGGTTTATACCGTTTCGGTTGCCTTTCCGGATTTTCCAAATGAGACCTGCTCACAGATGACTTCTCCGGCTATCCGGAACATGTCCATCCCACACAGGGTGTGTGTCCCGCCGTTTGGATCCTGCCACAGGCATTTCCAGCGCGCCACACTGTGCAACCCCATCCCAAAGGCTTCCTGCACCTCAAACCGTGCGCCAGGGTGAGTCATGAAAAATTCCCGCCAGTACGAGCCAATACTTTCCCGCCCGCACAGTACCTCTCCGCAAGGCGAAGTGGGGCTTTCAAAGCGGCAATCTTCACTCAAAAGTGCCGTGAGGTCTTCCACTGCCTGCCGGTTGCAGGCTTGAAAGAATGCCAGCGCCAGGCGCACCGGTGCTTCAATTTTTCCCAGTTTCATCGCTGCCCTCCCGGTGAATGTCCTCTCTCATTATAGGAAAATTTAGCATTTTTTCTTATACGAATCCAAAAAATTCCCTTGACAATCTCCCAAACCGTTCTATAATTCGAGTAAGATGGTCAATGAAGGTGGATTGATGGTTCTGGCGTGCATGTGTCCGAGGCGGGGCGTGGGATCCCTGCCTCGCTAGAGCCGTTAATCCCTGAGAGACAGCCAGCAGAGCGAAGGCAGCGGAGAACAGCCCCGCATACGCAAGTATGTTTGAGCGGTTCTCCGCTGTCTTTTCGTTTTCTTTCTGCTGGCTGTCCATTTTTTTACAGGAATGTTATGAATACCGGAACAAACCAAACCACATTATCGAAGGAGTACTAAACCATGCGCATTGCAAACGACGCAACCGAACTGATCGGCAATACCCCGCTGGTGCGCCTGAACCGCATCGCTCAGGAAGCCGGTGCCGTCGCCACTGTGGTGGCAAAACTGGAGTACTACAACCCCGCCAAAAGCGTCAAAGACCGCATTGGCGTGGCAATGATTAACGCCGCCGAGCAGGCAGGGCTGATCAAGCCCGACACGATCATCATCGAGCCGACCAGCGGCAACACGGGCATAGCGCTGGCATTCGTCTGCGCGGCGCGCGGCTATCGCTGTGTGCTGGTGATGCCCGAGACGATGAGCAAAGAACGCCGTATGCTTTTGCGCGCTTACGGCGCCGAACTCATCCTCACTCCCGGGAGTGAGGGGATGGCAGGTGCCATCCGCAAAGCCGAAGAGATTGCTGCCAGCGACCCGCGTTACTTTATGCCGCAACAGTTCAAGAATCCTGCCAACCCGGAGATTCACCGCAAAACCACCGCTGAGGAAATCTGGCGTGATACCGATGGTCAGGTGGATATGGTGGTGGCGGGTGTCGGCACAGGCGGAACCATCACCGGCGTGGGCGAGGTGCTCAAAGCGCGCAAGCCCTCAGTGCGCATGATTGCCGTTGAGCCTGATGCCAGTCCGGTGCTTTCCGGCGGGCAGAAGGGTCCGCATCCCATTCAGGGGATTGGCGCAGGGTTCATTCCTGACGTGCTGAACACGCAAATCTACGATGAAATTGTGCGCGTCAAAGCCGAAGATGCCTTTGCTACGGCGCGCAAGATGGCAAAGATGGAAGGTTTGCTGGTGGGCATTTCTTCGGGCGCGGCGACGTGGGCGGCGCTTCAGGTGGCGGCTCGTCCCGAGAACGCCGGTAAACTCATTGTGGTCATCATTCCTTCGTTCGGCGAACGCTATCTCAGTACAGCGCTGTTCGCCGATTTAGCGGATTAGTTTGTTTTCAGAGGTGATTGTATGGTGGGGAAATTTTTCCAGATGATGCGCGAGGATATTGCCTCGGTATTTGAGCGCGACCCCGCGGCGCGCAGTGTACTCGAGATTCTGGTGGCTTATCCGGGACTGCACGCCGTATGGGGACACCGTATTGCCCACTGGCTGTGGGGACGCGGGTTCAAGACGCTGGCGCGCTGGCTGTCGCACGTCATGCGTTTCCTGACCGGCATTGAAATTCACCCCGGAGCGACCATTGGACGGCGTTTCTTCATTGATCACGGAATGGGTGTAGTTATTGGCGAAACTGCCGAGATTGGTAACGATGTTACCCTGTATCATGGGGTCACGCTGGGCGGCACCAGTCTGCAGAAGGGCAAACGCCATCCCACCCTGGAAGACCATGTGGTGGTGGGGGCAGGGGCAAAGATTCTGGGAGCCATCACCGTGGGCACGGGAAGCCGCATCGGCGCCAATGCCGTGGTGGTGAAGAGCGTACCGCCCAACTCGGTGGTGGTAGGCGTTCCCGGTCAGGTGGTGGTGCGCAACCGCCCGCAGACCGCCGCTCCCGATTTGAATCACAACATCCTGCCTGATACCATCGGCACCACGGTGGCGGCGCTCATTGAGCGGGTTGAATCGCTGGAGAAACGTCTGGAAGAAGCCCGCCAGCAGGTTCAACCCGCGTTGATTGGCTCCAGCGACCGCCTGGAACGTCTCGAAGCCGTCCTGCGCTCCCATGTACTGGAGCACCCGCATCTGGTGCCGGGCAACGGCAAAGAGCACCTGCATCACACTCGCCTGCCGCATCCGGATGCCTCCGGTGTGTGGCATGAGGAAGATTTCACTATCTGAGTCCCCGCCATCCCTGAACATCAAACAGGGTAGAAGCGTTCTTTCCCGCGCTTCTACCCTGTTTTTTTGTCGAAATGGAAAGTGCATTAATCCATGTGGCGAATGACCGCGTCGCCAAACTCGGAACATTTGAGCAGGCTGGCACCTTCCATCAGGCGGTGGAAGTCATAGGTCACCGTCTTGGCTGCAATTGCCCCTTCCATACCGCGGATGATCAGGTCGGCGGCTTCTGTCCAGCCCATGTAACGCAGCATCATCTCGCCGGAGAGGATGACTGAGCCGGGGTTGACCATGTCCTTATCGGCGTATTTGGGAGCCGTGCCGTGGGTGGCTTCAAAAACGGCATGCCCGGTGACGTAGTTGATGTTGCCCCCCGGTGCGATGCCAATGCCCCCGACCTGCGCCGCCAGCGCATCAGACAGGTAATCGCCGTTCAGGTTCATGGTTGCCAGCACGTCAAACTCGCGCGGACGCAGGAGGGTCTGCTGGAAGACGATATCGGCAATTACATCTTTGACGAGCAGTTTGCCGGCTTTCAAAGCGGCTTCCTGCTCAGCATTGGCGGCTTCCTCGCCTTTTTCGGCTCTGGTGCGCTCCCACTGTGCCCATGTGTAGGTCTGATCGCCAAATTCCTGCTCCGCAACCTCATAGCCCCAGTTGCGGAAAGCGCCTTCGGTGTACTTCATGATGTTGCCCTTATGCACCAGGGTGACGCTGCGACGCCGGTTTTCCAGTGCGTAGCGAATCGCCGCCCGCACCAGCCGCGCCGTACCTTCCCGCGAAACCGGTTTGATGCCGATGCCCGCCGTCTCGGGGAAACGAATTTTGGCGTAATCTTTGGGAAAATGCTCTTTGAGCAGTTGCTTGAAGCGGACGTTTTCTTCCGTGCCGTATTCGTATTCAATGCCGGTGTAAATGTCCTCGGTGTTCTCGCGGAAGATGACCATGTCCACCAGTTCGGGGTGTCGCACCGGACTGGGGACGCCCGAAAAGTAGCGCACAGGGCGCAGGCAGACGTATAAATCCAGTTCCTTGCGCAGGGCAACGTTGAGTGAGCGGATACCCCCGCCGATGGGCGTGGTCAGGGGACCTTTAATGCCCACCAGATATTCCCGAAATGCCTGCAGGGTTTCATCGGGAAGCCACGTACCCAGCGTGTTAAAGGCTTTCTCCCCTGCCAGTACTTCCTTCCAGACAATACGGCGTTCACCGCGGTAGGCTTTTTCCACCGCGGCATCAAAGACGCGCACCGCCGCGCGCCAGATGTCCGGTCCGGTGCCATCGCCGATGATAAAGGGAATGATGGGGTGAGACGGGACGTGCAGTTGTCCGTTTTGCATGGTAATGCGTTCGCCAGTTTCGCTCATACGACTCCAGTACCTCCTGTTGTAGGGTTATTTTACCTTTTTTCATCTAAATGCGGGATAATGAGCGGTTGGGGAATATTTTTCTTGCCCTGCCAGAGAAAGGATAAGAACTGCCTTCGCACTGACTTCTTTTGCGAAGAGACAAAACCGGTTTTCTCCTTCACCTTCAGGGAGAAGGGGAGACTGAAGGAAGTCACCCAGAGGTCAACAGCCAGTTGAACTTGAGAAAGTCTCTAAAATTTCTGACTGGTTCCCCTTCACCCCTTGCGGGGTTTCAGAGCGGGGATAGGGGCAACCTGTTCTGAAGCGTTCCGCAGGCAGAGGCGTAATCTTCCAGCGTTTCCAGAATGCGCGCCCGAATCAGGTCCTGCGGGTGGCTGAAGATTTCCCCTGCGCGCACCCTGCGGTAGATGGATGGCAGATACTGGCTGAGCAGACTCAACGGGGGCGGGTATGCTTTCAGGTTGGCGAGCAGTCTCTGCACGGCTTCCTGCACGGCGGTCTGGTGCCAGTAGTAGCGGATGCGGTCGCTGAAACTGTAGCGGCGCGCCAGGACCTGTTCGGCAGGAGTGCCGGGGTAGTACCCCTGCCAGTGACGCGGATCGTTTGTCATGACCTGCTCAAGGACTTCTGTCAGGTGGGAAAGGGGCACGCCTTTTGCGCTCAGCGTTTCCCGTTCGATGTGTTCCAGCGCAAACAGGGCTTCGCGGTAGGCAAAAGTCAACGCCGGACCCACTTTGAGGATGGCAAAGTGATCTTCCACCAGCGCACGCAAAGAAGTACGGGTTTGATAATCGGTGGAGTGGGCTTCGTACACCATGCCGGGCACAGTTTCGATGAAGGATTTCAGCGGAAAAGCCGCTTCCCGCCGGTAATCGTGGATGCTGGCAACGCCGAATTCCACCCCCGGTTGTACCACCAGGGCGATAACGCGCTCCCAGGCAGAGGTAAGCCCTGCCTGCGCAAATGCCCGGCGGAAAGCCTCCAGGGTGGACTGTGCTTCCTGTGGGGAGGTTACGCGTACTTCCTCTTCCTGCACCTGCGTCCCGCCCGGTGCGGGTACTTCGCTGCCGATGACATACACGGGCTTGACCGCCCCGGCGGCGGCTTCGGCGGCGGCGCACAACTGCGCCGCCCGCCGGGCAATGCGTTCCAGCGGAAGCGGTTGACTGAGATCATCATCGGCGCAGGGCATGGAAGCGTCCAGATGGATCTTGGTGTAGCCTGCACGCACATACGCCTGCACCATCTCCACGGCTTTTGCCATGGCTTTTTCGGCGGGGTGTTCCCGCCACGGGTACGGTCCCAGATGATCGCCGCCCAGGATGACCTGCGCAGGGGACATACCTTCCTGCGCCAGCAGATTTTGCAGGAAGGCAACAAAGATGGCGGGGGTCATTCCGCTGTAACCGCCTTCCGGGTTGACCTGGTTGCAGGTGGTTTCCACCAGCAGGGGTACGCCGGTCTGGCGGGCAAGGTGGCAGGCGGCGCTCAGCACAACAGGATGGGCGGAGCAGATGGACGGCATTCCCCGCGCCTCTCCCTGTTTCTGAGCGGCAACCATCTCTTGAAGTGGTGCGGGCGTGCTGAAGATCATGCCTTCCCTCTTTGAAGAACATCCAGCGCCTCAGCAAGGGTGGGCTGAGCCCCCGTTCCCCCTGCTGCGCGGGTGGACAGACTTCCGCAAATCACGCCCATGCGCAGGCAGTCTTCCAGAGTCCAGCCGTGCAGGTACCCGTACAGGAATCCCGCGTCGAAGGAATCGCCCGCGCCAACGGTATCCACCACATCCACAGATAGCGCAGGCACCAGCACCATCTGCTCATGTTGTACACCAGCGGCTCCCTGCGCCCCCCATTTCATCGCCAGGGTATGTACCTGTCTTCCCAGCGCCCGGGCGGCTTCTACAGGGTCGTTCATGCCGGTGAGCGAACAGGCTTCGGTTTGATTGGGCAGAAACACGTCTGTCCATGCCAGCAACTCGCGGATACCCTGCCAGGATTGTCCGGGGTCATAGTTGGGGTCGAGCGAGGTGGTCAGCCCGAAGCGGCGGGCGCGGCGGAAGAGGTCGGGCAAGCCCGATTGCAGAGCGGTTTGCAGAAAATACGAGGCAATGTGCAGATGACGTGCCTGCTGGAGCAGGTCATCGGTGACATCCCCGGCGGTAAGAGCGGCAATTAATCCAGGAAAGGTGAGGATGGCGCGGTCGTTCCCACGGTTGAGGATGACGCTCAAACCGGTTTTTCCGCCTTGCATCATCTTTACGGCGCGGGTGTCAATACCGTATGCCTGCATGGCTTCCAGCATGAAGCGCCCAAACAGGTCGTCCCCGCACTTGCCCACAAAGGCTACCCGCAAGCCAAGGCGCGCCGCGCCGCAGGCGAAGATGACCGATGAAGAGCCGATGGTCAGGTGGGCGGACTCCACGCACTTTTCCACCTGTCCAAACACCGGTTCCACATTGCCGGTGAGAATCAGGTCGGGGTTGATCTCACCGGCAACCAGAAGGTCAAATGGTCTGGAAGATGCAGTTCCGTCAAGCATAGGCTTTCAGTAGTGGCGGTACCAGTCGAACGGCGCGCTGGAAGTGTACACTTCGGTAAATGGTCGTGCCAGTGCCAGGCACAGGGCGGTCAGGCGTTCCAGACGCGGGCGAGCCGTATGGCGCAAAAAATCCAGTCGCGCGCTTCCCTCAAGAGGGACGGCTTCCTGCCAGACGGCTCGTCCTACGGCAATGCCACTGGCTCCGGCGCGGCAGGCAACCTCTACCTGTTGCAGGTAGGTTTCAAAAGACACAGCAGCGGAGAGCAAAATCCACGGCGCCTGGCTTGCCTCATGCAGTTCGGCGCAGGCATCGGCAAGGCGAGCCATGTCGGCGTCATCGGTTGCCTGAGGCAGTTCGGCTTTGAGTAAATCCACCCCGGAAATGGCGGTGAGGCGGCGCGCCGTCTCAATGACCACCCGGCGCTTTTCCTCGCCGGAAAGGCGCTCCCCCTTTAAGGGGTAGGACAGGGGTTCGAGCATCAGCGCCAGGTCAACCTGCTGA
>OGCI01001657.1_pt1 | contig 17621 bp, 19 predicted proteins | sample 1570021 | NCBI WGS metagenome assembly OGCI01 (sample SAMN06264664, study PRJEB24512) | hot springs metagenome | isolation source: Hot spring water | place: South Africa: Tshipise | collected 2015-06-21 | reverse complement strand
CGGCGATTGCCGTTGGCGTGGGACTGGTTGGCGGAGTTGGATTTAAAGCAGGTAAGGTACTATATCGAGCTTATAAAGTGAAGTCAATTGCTAAAAAAATGAGATTTGATAGCACAGCATTTAAACATATGCGAAATCGGGATCGCTATGTTCCAAGACAGATTTTAGCAAGGACCATTGTTTATGGGAAGAAATCCAAAGATGGGGCTAAAGGTTATAATAAATATACCGTAACTATGCATAAATTAGAAAAAGCAAGGCACTCCATAGGCGATCCTAGAAATTACAAGTATAAAAAATATAAGTTGACAGTTGTGTATAATAAGAGAGCTAAGAGGGTGCGTCATTTCCACTATGAGCCATATTAAACAACGAATATAACCGTCAGAAAGGATGTAAAGCATGAAAATATTTGTATGCGAGGAACATCCGGATCGAAGTCTAGAGTTAATTATCACAAACTTTGAAAATGAAGGAGATCCGTTTTTTGGTGGTTGTTATTTTACAGGAAAAGTAAAGCTAAAAAGTAGAGGATTTACAGCGGAAACGGTCCCCTTCCATTTTGACAATCACAACATCTTTCGCTTCTATGAAAATTTAAGGAAAATATACAGAGAACGAGAAGGGAAAGCTGTTTTTTATTCAGAATCTAAAGAGCTAAATGTGACAGTGCATATTCACGATAGTGGAGAAGGAATTGTACAGATTCAGTTTAAGGATTTGCACAGCGATGATTCCTTTAGGAGCCATCTATATATCCATCTTTCTACATTACCATATGTGCTTGAACAGCTGCGGCACCATTTAGATATTTTTAAATACTGTTCATAGTTATATTCTTACGAGTGACCTGATGAAATTAGGCACTTGATAGATCGAGCAAGTTTGACGGCACGCTTATTCTATATTATAGCGTTGTCGTCTTTTTAGTTAGACCATTGATAATAAAAAGGAAAATAAGACTAGTACGTTCTCTATGAAACCGAAGTCAGTGATGCTCTGTTAAAATGATATGTATACGGAGAAAACGGCCAGCTGTTGGCGATGAAAAAGGGCGGGGCGACGTACTTCTACCACTACAACGCGCATGGCGATGTCATCGCGTTAACCGATGCGCAAGGAAACGTGGTCGCTCGTTACGAGTACGACACATGGGGCAAGCTTCTCTCAAAATCCGGTGAGATGGCGGACGAAAACCCATATCGCTATGCGGGATACCAATATGATGAGGAGACCGGGCTCTACTACTTGATCGCCCGTTACTACCACCCGACCCATGGCGTGTTCTTGTCCATGGACCCAGACCCAGGCGATGCCGATGATATTCTGACGCAAAACGGCTATACGTATGCGAACAACAACCCGGTGATGATGGTCGATCCGGATGGGCATTTTGTGTGGATGGTCGTTAATGCGGGATTGGCGGCGTATGAAGGGTATAAGGCGTACAAGGCAGGAAAAGGATGGATAGGTGTCACAGCTACGGTAGCGATGGGTGTTATTGGTATCGGAAAGCTAAAAGCTGCATCTAAAGCTGTTTCATTTGTTAAAAAAATCAATGGAAATAGTCTCTGGAGTAGAAGAGCAAATCATGGTTACGAGATATATCAATATGTTAATGGAAAAAAACAAGTATTGAAAGTTGGAATAAGTGGGGGACGGATTTCAAAATCCGGTAAATCGTATAGAGCCACCAGACAGGCTAATAAATGGGCTAAAAAATATGGCGGTAAATATTATACTCGAGTTGTAAAGAAAAATATGACAAGGCAACAAGCATTGAGATGGGAACAAGGGCATGTAAATAGAGTTGCAAGAGCTGGGGGGGTGTTTCAATCTAGATACCATAAGCGACCACGTCCTTGGTAGACAAGAAGAAAGGGTGATTAAATGGTAAATATTCATTTTCAGGATTGGGGGAAAAACCGTCCTAAAAAACACTATAATCGTATTCACGAAATGAGAATTTTTGAGTTGATCTTTTCAAATAAACTAAGTGAATTAGGAATAAAATTGGGAAAATTTGAAAACATTATCGTTTATTGTTTGGCTGATCCAAATAAGAGAATGTCTTATGAGGAAAATCATGCTTTACAAGCGATTAGTGTATCGATCCCTTATGATTTTATGGATTTTTTAAATTTAGACTCTGCTAATGCCAAGTTTCAAGCTTTTGCCTATTTGGTTCATACTTATATTAAACCGATTTTAGAAAGATACTCGACATTGCCACAATTAACAGTTTCAGAATGTGTGGAGAAGGCGCTTGAACAAATTATAAAACAAAATTACGAAGCGGTTTTTCTAGTTGGAAAAACTCCTAAAAAAAGTCCAGACCGTAAGAAATTAGCGATTTTAAAAGGAATTCACCGATTAGAGGGATTTCAGTTAAGATGTGAGGTCTATAACGAGAAAGGTCTTAAAATTATGGATCAGATATTAGTTCGTGATGTTGGAAACGAAATTGTGTATTCAAGATACCTTGGGACACTGAAATGGGAAAACGATCATCACATCGTTGTAAAATCGAGTTCAAGCAATTGGTTGGTGGAGATCCATGTCGAAGATTAGAAAACTATAATTAGATAGTAACGGTTTCATGCAAAATAAGACGGGCTCTTACGTTCTTTTAGTGGAAAATCACGAGGTAATGGAGAATTCGGAGTTAAAAATAATGATTTACACGCTCATTTTCTCCATTCTCTTCTTCCTTTCACTAAGGTTACGTAAGGGCCGTTTTTTGTCAAAAAACATGTTCTGTCCAATATTTACAGGATGGCACGACGAAGACAAGAAAATTTGACTCGGCGAATCGGGTCATCGAACAGTCCGACCGCGGAGGATTACAAAAATGGACGTATCCGACCACCTCGGATAAATTGCAACAGTTCCTGTTCTCGCATGGATCGTTTAGCCAAACGGTTACGTACCAATACAACGCCTTGGACCAAAATACCATTGTTCAAGATGGAATGTATACGTACCGCTTTGACTATGACGAAAGAGGAAACGTTCGCACCTTCACGACAGGAAACGGAGCCGGCTCGACCTTTACGTACGATGACTGCGGCTTAGCGGAAAGCGTTTCGGTCGGTACGGCGGACGGAAAAGAAATTTTATCGGAAACGTACCGTTACGATGAAAACGGAAACCGGACAGAAATCGCCATCCCGACCGGCGCGAAGACGCTCTATCGTTATGACGCCTTAGATCAACTTGTGGAAGAGCAATGGCCGGATGGAACGACGATCGAGTACACGTACGATGGATTCGGGAACCGGACGAAAATCGTGAAAACGAAAGAGGGATCATCCACGACGACGACGGCCGATTATAATGCGGCGAATCAGTTGGTTCGTTTCGGCGATGAAACGATCACGTACGATGCGAACGGCAACCGGACCGAAGACAGTGAGTACCAATATGAATGGAACGAAGCCGATCAGCTTGTCTCCATCACCCGAAAAGGCGAAAGCACGCCGTTTGTCACATACAAATATGACGAAGACGGCCGCCGTATTCAAAAGAATGTGAATGGTGTTATTACGAACTACCATTACCAAGGCGACAGCCTAAACGTTCTGTATGAAACCGATGCAAGTGGAAATGTGGTAAGATCATATATATACGGAGAAAACGGGCAACTCCTTGCCATGAAAAAAGGCAATGCGACGTACTTTTATCACTATAACGCCCATGGCGATGTCATTGCCCTAACGGATGCGCAAGGAAACATCGTCGCCCGTTATCAACACGATGCGTGGGGGGAACATTCTTTCCCAATCCGGCGCATTGGCGGACGAAAATCCATACCGATATGCGGGATACCAATATAACCAAGAAACGGGTCTCTATTACTTAATTGCCCGGTACTATCATCCAACGCATGGCGTGTTCCTTTCTTTGGACCCAGACCCAGGGGATGCGGACGATATCCTTACGCAGAACGGATATACGTATGCGAACAACAATCCAGTGATGTTGGTGGATCCGGATGGGCATTTTGTGTGGATGGCGATTAATGCGGGATTTGCGGCGTATGATGGGTATAAAGCCTTTAAAAAAGGCGGTTGGAAAGCGGCGGCGATTGCTGTTGGCGTGGGGCTTGTTGGAGGAGCTGCATTTAAAGCATTTCGAGCAGCACAAGTAGCAAAGGGTCCCGCACGGTATTGGTATAAAGGTACCTTTAAAAATGGTATAGAATCGCTAGCATATCATCATAACAAACATGTGATTAGAAAAGGACGCTCCTATAGTCCAGAAAGATACACAAAACTAGCGAGAGCATTCTATCGTTCAAATAAACATTTGCGAGAAGAAGTGACACTATCTACAGGCAAAAAAGGATATAGGATTAAGAAAGGAAAGGTTGGAGGTTATTATACCAAAAGAGGGAAAATAGTGACATTTTGGCATAACGGTTGGAAACTCAAGAAATAGTAGAAATGAATATTATCATTTTTAACATAGTTAAAGAGAGAAAGAGGTGAACAATTTATGAAGGTTAATCACGATGTAATATTAGAGCTTGAAAAAATGAGTATATTATTAAACAATGATTTTCCCTCAGAAGATATAGAAAGAATTGAAAATACCATTCTTAAAGATAATGATAAATACTGTTTGACAGGGGGCTTTGACAGCTTTTGTTCATTAATAAGTGGAAGTTTAAGTTATGTCCTTGCTCATAAAAAGATACCTAGGTATCAAAGAAAATTGTTGTATAAAGATTTTTTTGCTTTGTATCCTTATTACGAACCTTTAAGGAAACATTTAGAAAAATTCCCCCATTTTTCTGAAGAATTAAAAGTTCATGAAAGGGTTCGGGAATTACTTTTAGAAGTCGTTAAATCATACTAAGGTTTAATATTTCTATACTTTAATTTTTTCATTAATATTTGTTGAAATTTAAAGAATTTGAAAGAGGGTGTCCCAAAAATGATCATTTTTGGGACACCCTGTTTATTACCTGATCGCCCGTTATTACCACCCAGCCCATGGCGTGTTCTTATCCTTGGATCCAGACCCAGGGGATGCGGACGATATTCTCACGCAGAATGGGTATGCGTATGCGAACAACAATCCGGTGATGTTGGTGGATCCGGATGGGCATTGGGTATGGTTGGCCATCAATGCTGGGTTTGCGGTTTATGATGGGTATAAGTCATATAAGTCAGGAAAAGGATGGAAAGGTGTCGCAGCTACGGTAGCGATGGGTGTTATTGACAAGAATGCCTGTCACGTGTCGATATGCACTTTTCACAAAGCCTGTTCCGCCTGCGGTGGCAAGTCCTGTCCCATGCGCCACTCCCACAGCGGCAACCGCCGTGGCAGGCGTTCCAATGACTGCCCCTGCTCCTGTGGCGTTAAGCAACATCCCGCCTGCACCAATGGCAACGGAGCCTGTCGTTTCCATCACACCTGCGATTGTTGCTACCGCATGTCCAAATGCTTCAATCGTACTACTTCACGCTTTAACTCTTCTGTATAGGTTTTAAAGCTTTGTCCTTTTTTTGCCATAAAAAATCCCCTTCAGGTAGACTCTTAAGAACATCATAACAAATGTCCTCTTTTTTTGTTGTCTACCTTTAGGGGATAATATCACATCACTCCGCCTTTTTGCACGAAACAGCGTCCAAAAATAATTTTGCATAAATTTTGCACCCTAAGGAAATTGAAAGCCTATAAACTTTGAAAAAATCAAGGTTCTTGACATAATACCAGTATTGTTTTTGTTTTATTCATGATTACATCTCTGCCACTGAACACCACTTTCATAAAAATGAGTTTAATACGGAATGGTGCTTGACTCTCAAGACAAGCTACCGTTAATTAATAACTATCTTCAAACAAGCAATGAAATATAGTTACATTTTCCTCCTTAAGTTCCAAGGAAATGTTAGGAACCTCTATATCCAATATATTTTTTTCTAAAACTCGTATACCTCTACTGTCTAATAGATTAAAAACATCTTTACTGATTTGTTCCGTCTCTTTATCAAATGGCTCATACTGCTCTCGCATTCCAACATTTCCATCAACATATTCGTATCTAACGTATTTTATTGCTGCAAATGGGCCAATTGCTGAAATATACACTAGTAATCCATTTAAATAGGTATGCTGACTAATATACTCTATGAATTCATCTGTACTTACCTCCGGATGAGTAGAAGACGTAATATATAATGTGAAGCATTTCGAATAATTAAAATCTGTTAAATTCTCTACATGCAACTCCTTCATTTCTTGAGTCATCTTATTAAACCAAATATTTTTGTCAACATAGTTCATTAAAATATATCCAAAATCCCCGTTGTATAGTTGCTCGATTGTTTGTAATATACTTTTCACCATAAATTCCCCCCTCTAAACAGCTTCAGATGTCGCTTTTTTTACATCATGAACGATATGTTTCGTCACTCGTTCGGTTTTCTTTTCCGCCTCATGAAACGCTTTTTGCGCTTTCTGACTAATATGTACCGTGTCTTTGATCGCCTGTTTCGTTACTTCCTCCACTTTCTTTCCCGCATGATTAACCGTTTGATGTACGGCTTTTTCTGCTTTTTTTATATCATTGGTGATGTGTTTTCCTGCTTTCTCCATTTGTTTCTCTGCTTGTTGAAAAGCTTCTTTTGCTTTTTGGCTAATTTGAATCGTATCTTTTACGATTTGTTTAGTGACAGATTCCGCTTTCTTTTCCATTTTTTGAATGGTCTTTTCTACCTTTTTGAAGTCGTTGGCAACATGTTTCGTCGTCTGTTCGATCTTTTTACTGACTGAATGCCCCCATTTATTTAATGAACCCCAAAAAGACATATTCCTCGTTCCTCCATTCCTCATATGACGAAATTATCTCAGTTTTCACACATTTACTGTAACATGAGATTTATGGGGGGGGGGACAACGAGATGTTTTCGACAAATTTTGCAATCTTTCTGTGTGTTTTTAGCATATGATTTGTCTAATGTTTTTGATAAAGTTTTATCCCGTATCTTTTCGTCCGTTGTACAAATGAATAGTGTTATGCTAAAATAAAACTATTGTGATGTGCGTCGTTGGAGGTGTAAAGTATGCATGCGTTTCTTGTTACGTTACTTGTAATTGTTTGTATTGGAATCATTGTGGTTGTTTTATTGCAATCAGGCCGAAGTGCAGGGCTTTCTGGTGCGATTACCGGCGGTGCTGAACAATTGTTTGGTAAACAGAAAGCACGCGGCATTGATGCGGTGTTACACCGTCTGACTGTTGTCCTTGCGGTATTGTTTTTCGTATTAACAGTAGCTGTCACTTATTTTGAACTGTAACAGCGGTCCAGCGATGCGGATCGCTTTTTTCATGGAGGAAGGAGGAATCATCTGTGAAGCTTGTTGCACCACAGCCGTTTACGTTTGAAGCTGGTGAACGCGCTGTTTTATTATTGCATGGATTTACTGGAAATTCGGCGGATGTTCGTATGCTTGGTCGTTTTTTACAATCAAAAGGATATACGTGCCACGCTCCAATTTATAAAGGACATGGCGTGCCGCCAGAGGAGCTCGTTCATACCGGCCCGGAAGATTGGTGGCAAGATGTGATGAACGCCTACGAATATTTAAAACAAACCCATGAAAAAATCGCTGTTGTTGGATTATCGCTTGGCGGTGTGTTTTCGTTAAAACTTGGCTATACTGTTCCTGTCGTTGGCATCGTACCAATGTGTGCCCCGATGTATATTAAAAGCGAACAGACGATGTATGAAGGAGTTTTAGCATACGCTCGCGAATATAAAAAGCGAGAAGGAAAAAGCGAGGAGCAAATCGAGCGCGAAATGGCGGAGTTTGCGAAAACGCCGATGAAAACATTGAAAGCACTGCAACAACTTATTGCCGAAGTGCGCGATCATTTAGATTTCATTTATGCACCTGTTTTTGTCGTGCAAGCTCGCCATGATGACATGATTAACCCAGATAGTGCAAATATTATTTATAACGGCGTCGAATCTCCCGTAAAACAAATCAAATGGTATGAGGAGTCAGGACACGTCATTACGCTTGATAAAGAAAAAGAACAGCTTCACGAAGACATTTATACATTTTTAGAATCATTAGATTGGTAATCCTCGAAAGGAGGAAGTAAATGAAGGGAAAATTATTAGCATTTATGCGCGATGAAGCGTATAAACCGCTTACGGTTCAAGAATTAGAAGAAGCGTTTCATATTACAGACGCCGCGGAGTTTAAAGAGCTTGTTAAAACACTTGTGTCGTTAGAAGAAGAAGGGTTGATCGTTCGAACAAGAAGCAATCGCTACGGGCTACCTGAAAAAATGAACTTAATTCGTGGGAAAGTGACAGGTCATGCGAAAGGATTTGCGTTTGTCGTTCCAGAAGATCCAACGCTTGACGATATTTTTATTCCGCCATCAGAGCTGAAAAATGCGATGCATGGCGACACCGTTCTTGTGCGTGTCAACGGACAAGCAACGGGGGCGCGTCAAGAAGGGACGATCGTCCGCATTATTGAGCGGGGCATTACAGAAGTCGTAGGTACGTATACAGAAAGCAAAAACTTTGGATTTGTTATTCCAGACGATAAAAAAATTGTCAACGACATTTTTATTCCGAAACATGCGGCAAACGGCGCCGTCGAAGGGCATAAAGTTGTCGTTCGTTTGACGACGTATCCAGAGGGACGTATTAGTGCGGAAGGAGAAGTTATTAAAATTTTAGGACATAAAAACGACCCTGGGGTGGATATTTTATCGATTATCCATAAACATGGCTTACCGCTTCAATTCCCAGAAGAGGTGATCGCTCACGCCAACAGCATTCCTGATACAATTTCTGAAGAAGATTTACAGGGGCGACGGGACTTACGCAACGAAATGATTGTGACGATTGACGGCGAAGACGCAAAAGACTTAGATGATGCGGTGACCGTAACAAAGTTAGCAAACGGAAATTATAAGTTAGGCGTTCATATTGCCGACGTAAGCCACTATGTGACGGAAGGCTCGCCAATTGACCGTGAAGCATATGAGCGTGGGACGAGCGTCTACTTAGTCGATCGCGTCATTCCAATGATTCCGCATCGCTTGTCAAACGGCATTTGTTCATTAAATCCGAAAGTTGATCGCCTAACGTTGTCGTGCGAGATGGAAATAAACGATCGCGGTGAAGTCGTGAGCCATGAAATTTTTCAAAGCGTTATTCGTACGACTGAACGAATGACGTATACCGATGTGAACCGCATTCTTGTCGATAAAGACGGGGCGCTAAGAGAAAAATACGCTCCGCTCGTTCCGATGTTCGAGCTCATGGCAGAATTGGCGGACATTTTACGAAGTAAGCGAATGAAGCGCGGCGCGATTGACTTTGATTTTAAAGAAGCGAAAGTGCTTGTCGATGAAAATGGAAAACCGTATGATGTCATTTTGCGTGAGCGTTCTGTTGCTGAACGATTAATCGAAGAATTTATGTTAGCGGCAAATGAGACGATTGCAGAACATTTTCATTGGATGAACGTTCCATTTATTTATCGTGTGCATGAAGACCCGAAGCCTGAGAAGCTGCAGCGCTTCTTAGAGTTTATTACAAACTTTGGCTATGTCGTCAAAGGTACGGGTAATCAAATTCATCCACGCGCCTTGCAAGAAGTGTTAGAAGCTGTGCGCGGCGAGCCGGAGGAAATGGTCGTGTCGACCGTCATGCTTCGGTCGATGAAGCAAGCGCGATATGATGCTGAAAGTCTCGGTCACTACGGATTATCAACGGAATTTTATACGCATTTTACATCACCGATTCGCCGCTATCCAGACTTAATTGTGCATCGCCTCATTCGCACGTATTTAATCAACGGGCAAATCGATGAACAAACGCAACAAAAATGGGCGGAGAAGCTACCGGAAATTGCCGAACATACGTCGAATATGGAGCGCCGTGCAGTCGAGGCAGAGCGCGAAACGGATGATTTGAAGAAAACAGAGTTTATGGAAGATAAAATTGGCATGGAGTTTGACGGCATTATTAGCTCGGTGACAAACTTTGGATTGTTTGTTGAACTGCCGAATACAATCGAAGGGCTTGTACACGTTAGCTATTTAACGGACGATTATTATCATTACGATGAGCAGCATTATGCGATGATCGGCGAACGAACAGGGAAAGTGTACCGCATCGGTGACGAAATTACCGTGCGCGTCATTAACGTCAATAAAGAAGAACGTATTGTCGATTTTGAAATTGTCGGCATGAAAGGGCGCAAACATAAACAAGCGAAAGCTGCTCCAGTTGTCATCGAAGGAAAACGGAAAAAGAAAAAAGAAGAGCAATGGCCAACGAAAAAAACGAAGAAAAAGTTTTATGAAGATATACCAAACATGAAAAAGAAGAAAAAGAAAAAACGATAAGAAAAGCCTCGTCAGTAGAGGCTTTTCCTTTCTTCTTATTTTTGCTAGAATATTGGTTGTCTGAAGGGAGGGAAACAAATGCCAAAAGGGGAAGGAAAACTAATTGCTCAAAATAAAAAGGCGCACCACGATTATTTTATTGAGGAGACGTATGAAGCAGGACTTGTATTGCAAGGAACGGAAATTAAGTCGATTCGTGCAGGCAAGGTGAACTTAAAAGATTCGTTCGCGAAAGTGGAAAAAGGTGAAGTGTTTTTGCATAATATGCATATTAGTCCATACGAACAAGGGAACCGTTACAATCACGATCCGTTGCGGACGCGCAAACTATTGCTTCATCGCCGCGAAATTAACAAGTTAATTGGCTATACGAAAGAACAAGGCTATACGCTCGTGCCGTTGAAGCTGTATATTAAGGATGGCTTTGCTAAGTTGCTGCTTGGTGTCGGAAAAGGAAAGAAAAAATACGATAAGCGGGAAGATATGAAAAAGAAAGAAGCTCAACGTGAAGTCGAGCGCGCTTTTCGCGAACGACAGAAATAAGCCAATATGTTACAATTGCAAAACAGATGAAATGTGATATAATAAAACGTGTCAGCTAGTTACGAAAGCTTAAGCTTCCTTCGTACGTTTCTCTTATACGGGGACGTTACGGATTCGACAGGGGTAGATCGAGCTTAAGCTGCGAGCCGAGGGGATCGTCCTCGTAAAAACGTCACTTAAAGATAACTGGCAAAGAAAACTACGCTTTAGCTGCTTAATTGATGCGGCTAGCTCCTACCGCCATCGCCCATGTGGCGTCCTAGGGGTTCATAACAAGTGGGCTACGCCTAAGTCCGCCGTCTGAGGACGAGGGAAGAGAACAATCAGACTAGCTGCTCGGATGCCTGTCGGTAGGCGGAAGAAGCGGCGAAACATAAATATACCGACTACGCTCGTAGACGCTTAAGTGGCGATATCTCTGGACGTGGGTTCGACTCCCACCGTCTCCATACTTAGTTAAAGATGAAAACGACTGCGTTTGCGGTCGTTTTTTATTTATTATCCCGTTTTTACCGTTAGCAACTTCTATATTTAAAAAAACTCATTGACAAAGATTATCAATATCGATTATGATTTTGTTTGTAAATGATAATGATAATCATTAGGAAGGAGAAGGCGAGATGAGGAAAATATTTTCTTATGTGTTATCGCTCTGCTTGCTTGTTGGTTTGTTTACTTTTACAGGCGAGCTTACTGAGGCATCGACTAAGCTAACGATTAAAGATTTAGCAGGGCGAACGGTAACGTTTGATCGTACACCGCAACGTGTCGTTGTATTAAGCCCGGGGGATCTACATACGCTTCAAGCGCTCGGCGTACAAGTGGTTGGAAGACCGACGTCTGCGACACCTGTTGATGCGAGCTTGCAATCAGTTCCGCAGGTAGGGAATATTCATCAACCAAACTTCGAAAAAATCGTAAGTTTACAGCCAGATGTTGTTATTGCAGGGACATCTTTTTTAGGTCATATTCAAAAAGCAGAATTATTGGGATTGAAAGTCGTTATCACTTCTGGCAGTTCTGTTCGTGATATTCAATCGTCTATTACGTTATTAGGAAAACTATTTAACAAGGAACAAAAAGCGAAAGTATTAGTCAGAAAAATTGATAATAAAGTAAAAAAATATAGTAAAACAAAAACGAAAGTGCGTGCTGTCATTTTATTCGGCTCAGGTGCCAGCTCACTTGTTGCTTTACCAACATCGTTTTCTGGGGATGTGTTAGCAAAAGCTGGCGGGGAAAATATTGCGGCGAGCTTTTCGCAATTGAAAGACTATCCTGGCTACGCTAATTTGAGCACGGAGCGGATGATCGCAAGCAATCCGGATGTTATTTTCATTATCACACATGCGAATCATGCGGAAACAAAAAAAGCGATGATTAAACTCATGTCAACAAGTTCATGGCGCAACTTGAAAGCGGTGAAAAATAAACATGTCATCTTTTTACCGAGTGAATTATTCGCTGCAAGCCCTGGTGTGAAAATTACTGATGCATTAGATCATATGAATAAAGAACTATTAAAAGTGCGCGCGAAAACGAAAAAGTAGTGGATGAGGGATGACATCGTGGAAACGTTTCTTAGCGACATAAAAGAAAGAAAACATCCTTATGCGAAAAGAAGAGTATGGACGTTTGTTTTCCTTCTTATCTCAATTGTATTCGTATGTTTATACTCTGTCGTTACAGGAAGTGTAAAGCTGCAATTACACGAAGTTTGGGAAGGTCTTACAGGAGAAAAAGATTCGATGTTTTATACGATCGTATGGGACTTACGGTTACCGAGGACGATCGTTGGATTAATTGTCGGCATGTGTTTAGCTATTTCAGGGACAATTATGCAAGGGGTGATGAAAAATCCACTTGCTGACCCGGGGATTATCGGTGTATCGTCTGGGGCGGCGTTAATGGCAGTAATTATTACGATTTTACTGCCGCAATATATTGTGCTATTGCCACTTGCAGCGTTTGTCGGGGGATTTATTACAGCGATGCTCATTTATGCGTTGGCGTGGCAAGGAGGTTCATCGATTGCACGAATTATTTTAGTCGGGGTCGCTGTGAATGCCATTATTGGAGCGACGATGAGTGCGATCATGTTGTTGTATAGCGATCGCGTTCAAGCTGTTCTCCCGTGGATGGCTGGTGTAATTTCAGGTGCGACGATGGAACAGGCTAAATTACTTGTGTTTTACAGCATTCCGGGTTTGATTTTGTCGCTTTTTGCTATTCGCCACATTCGCATTCTACATTTAGGGGATGAAATGGCGAAGTTGTTAGGACATCATGTCGAACGTTCTCGTTTCCTTTTGATTGTAATTAGTACATTTTTAACAGGTATCGCTGTTAGCGTCTCTGGACTTATTGGCTTCATTGGTCTTGTTGTTCCCCATATGATTCGACTAATTGTTGGGAGCGATGATCGTTTTGTATTGCCGCTATCAGCATTAGGTGGCGGGGTGTTTCTTGTATTTGCAGATACGATTGCGCGCAGCTGGTTTGATCCAATTGAATTGCCTGTCGGTTTGTTACTATCCTTTTTAGGTGGACCATTCTTTTTATATATTCTCCATAAAAGGGGGGGCGTGCGTGCTTTCGGCTAAATATGTCACCTATCAACATTCAGATCATTTCTCAATTGAAGATGTGCATGTCGACATTCAAAAAGGGGAAGTTGTTAGTTTAATTGGCCCAAACGGTTCTGGAAAATCGACGCTTCTTCGTCTCCTTTCGCACGTGTTGAGACCGATCGGTGGCACCGTGTTGCTGGACGGAAGTGACATTCATACGTTAAGTCGTAAGGCAATTGCTAAAAAAATGGCGATGTTGCCGCAAACGAACAATCATCAGTTAGATATGACTGTTCGAGAGCTTGTAGAGTTTGGAAGAAACCCTCATAAAGGTTGGTTTCAATCGTTAAACGAAGAAGATGAACAAGTCATTCGCTGGGCGCTAGAGATGACCAATTTACAATCGTACGAGTATCGTTTTTTACATTCTTTATCCGGTGGGGAGCGTCAACGCGCTTGGATTGCAATGGCTTTGGCACAGCGTCCACAAGTGTTGCTTCTTGATGAACCGACAACGTATTTAGATATCGCGCATCAGTTGGAAGTGATGGAACTCATTCAAATGTTAAATCAACAATTAGGAATGACGGTTGTGATGGTTTTACATGATATTAATCAAGCTGCACAATATAGCGATCGAATGATTGTGATGAAAGACGGAAAAATCCAATATGATGACCGCACGCAATGTGTGATTTGTAAGCAAATGTTTCAACATATATTCGGCATAGATGTAGATATTCGATATGAGGGGGATAAACCGTTTTTCATTCCCCTTCGAAAAAAGTGTTCCATTCCGTGCTTGACTTAGAAAAGGTGGCTGAACGCATTGGAAGATAAAAAAAGAGAGCGCTATGTGCAATTTTTAAAAGAGTGTAAAACGTTGATCATGAGTACGATAGATGAATGCGGGCATCCGTTCATTAGTTATGCACCGTTCGTTATGGATGAAGGTCATTTTTACATTTTTATTAGTCGAGCAGCTGAGCATTTTCAATATATTGAACGTTGTGAACGTATTTCGGTACTGTTGATTGCGGATGAATCGTCATCACCTCACTTGTTTGCGAGAGAGCGCGTCCGCTTCACATGTAAACGAACACATATAGAAAACGAAGGAAATGACCATATTTTTGCGAAGTTTCAACATATTCATGGAGAACCGATGATCAATTTGTTGCGAAGGATGGATTTTTCACTTTTCCAACTTACTCCGATCGAAGGGCGTTATGTTGCAGGTTTTGGGCATGCGTTCGATGTCGATTTGTTTGGTGAACGATTTGCGCATGTTGTCATTGATCAAAAATGAGAAGGGAGAATAGGGAGATGGTGAATGCAAAAAAAATGATAAGTATAGTCATGATGAGTTTTCTGTTTTGTAGTTTACTTTTTTCATTTCAGCCAACGGTTTCTGAAGCGAAGGGAAATGTCGCTACAACCGTTCACGAGGCGAAAGCGCAAATGAAAAAGGCGCATGCTACATATGTAACGCATGTTCAAAAAACAGGGAAACTTCCACCGCATGCTACCGTTTTAGCGGAGTATAAAAAAGCGCATCACTTATATGTACAGGCGAAAAGAGTTGTTCAAACATCCGCGGGAAAAGAGAAAAAGAAATATGTGAGCGAGTTAGATGGGACGTATAAAACGTATATGGCTAAACGAGTGATTCCTTATTTAAATGCGTCCGTTGTATTTGAAGGATCAACGAAAGCAAGAATCGCTGTAGAGCAAGCGGTTGCCGATGAAGATATCGATGCGTTACAAACGGCGCATAAACAGCTGCAAGTATACGTCCAAAACCGTCAACTTCACGCGTATAACAAAGTATTCGAAGCAAACGTTCGTCAATTGTTTTTAGGGGAGTTTTCTAAAAGTAAAACGCTTTACGACAAGTATGCAAATGATGTGAAGGTATATGAACAACTATTGAAGGCTAATGAGTATCTGGAAGATGGAAAAGGTGTCGAGGCGAAAAAAGCGCTCGATGTAGTGAAAGGATTGTTGTCGAAACTATCGGATACGTTTCGAACAGATTTGACAAACGAGTATGACACTCTATTAGAAGTATATAACGATTTAATGACTCCGCCTGTAGCTGGGTTAGATTATGTTGAAGCAACAAACGGTGCTCTTACATTGTACTTTGATATCGCAGTTTCTTCATTGACGGCTGCTGATGTGAAAATCACCATGTCATTAAATAAAGGGGAAGAGCAAGTCGTTCAACCATTGGAAATTACGCTAAGCGATGATCGAACAATGGCGACGATTACAGTTCCAATGATTCCGCAAACGGATCAGGAACAATCTGTCGTGTATGCAGTTGAGTACGCGGGGAGCAAAGTCTCTGCTGACCCTTTCACCATATCTAAAAAATAAAAATGGGAGAGATGAAACATGTACGTTGTGACAAATGCCATTCGTGTAAAAAAAGGATATGCTCCGCAATTAGTTGAGCGATTCAAAGAAAGAAAAGGGATTGAGCAATCACCAGGATTTATTCGTTTGGAACTGCACGTGACACAAGGATTGGAAGAATACGATGAAGTGCGTGTGTGCACAACATGGGAGGATAAGCAATCGTTTGAAGGTTGGACAAAAAGCGAGGCGTTTCGCAAAGCTCATGAGCAGAAAGCAAAAGATCGTCCTGACTATGTGCTTGGAAACGAAATGTTTGCATATGAAGTTGCCCTCTCTTTTCAGGCGTAGAAAAAACGCTAGGGAGTCAAGGACTCTCTAGCGTTTTCCACTTTTAATAATACCATCCGCCGCCATACGGGTAAAACGGATACGGGCGCGGTGGGTAATAATATGGACGCGGTGGGTAAAACGGGTAAGGCGTTAATGCACTGCCGAGCAATCCACCTAAAAAACCTCCAAAAAACGGTGCACCGAAAAAGCCGAAAAACGGTCTACGCATTGGGTTGTCTCCTCCTCGAGTTTTGTCATTACATTGACACTATATGCAAGGCATCTGTCCAATGGTTGGGCGTTCTACCGTTTTCGTGATAAATCAATGATTGTTCCATCGTGCTTTTGGACAACAGGATGTAGTGGATGATGAATATAGTCGGTAAATCCGATGATGGTCGCCCATTCATACGGACGAACTTGAATCGATTGCCCGACCTTGTATAATGTCGTTTTGTCTAAAAAAATACGCAAAATATAAGGATCTAATTTTTTCCCTTTTTCATTCCATACTTCCTTCATGGCTTCAAACGACGTATAACTCTTTTCGCCAATATATCCGCCGACAAGTTCATCGTAATATTGCGCAATAGCAATGATACGACCGTATAAATGAATGTCATTGTTGCTTTTCTTATTTGGCACTCCTGATCCATTAAACTGCTCATGATGATCGAGTATGCCGTAAATAATGTTTTTTTGGCGACAATATACAGAGGAAGCGATGAGTTCAATGGAAAACTTAATATGGTTTCGCATCATCTCCTCATCGGCTTTTGCTGTATTTAAGTAGTGAATAAACCGTTCTTTTGGAATTTCGGTAAATCCAATATCGGCAAATAAAGTGGCAAGGCAAAGCTCAACGATGTCTTCATCTTTTAGCTCTAAAGCAAGTCCGATCATTAACGAAATGGCCGTTGTATTTAAGCTATGGATAGCAAGTACATCGTGATATTGTCGCATGTTTTGATATAAATGCAAAATGGCTTTGTCTTTCAACACGATGCGACTGAGTTGTTCATCAATTTGTTTCGCACGGCGCAAAAGGCGCGGAGAATCTAACGTTTGCTCAATTAGCGCCCACGTCGGCGAGAAAAGGTTAAGTTCTGTTAAAAATGTTGTCTCTATTTCTGTTTCATTGGATAATGATGGCTCGTATAATTGCACAGCAATTGGCATTTGGATGTATTGGCGATGTACATCAACAACTTGTTTTAGTGCGTCGTAAAACGAATGATGTTCGTACTGCTTTTTTTGAATAAAATCATGTAGCTGTTGTTCAGATTGTACAACGAGGAATGGGAAATCGCGTGGAAACTGTTTTTTTATATGTTCAATAACTGATTCGCTTAACTTTTTATGTTTTTGTACGAATAATAGTCCATCAGGGCGATATAGGGGGTGCAAAAGAATATCTCCTGGAAC
>OGCI01001655.1_pt1 | contig 17635 bp, 18 predicted proteins | sample 1570021 | NCBI WGS metagenome assembly OGCI01 (sample SAMN06264664, study PRJEB24512) | hot springs metagenome | isolation source: Hot spring water | place: South Africa: Tshipise | collected 2015-06-21 | reverse complement strand
ATAGTGGAGAGTGGTTAAGCGGGATATGGCATAATGGGATATGGGGAAACGGAATATGGCATAATGGTAAGTGGTATAATGGAGAGTGGAAGGATGGGCAGTGGTATGATGGTGAATGGAAAAATGGGAAATGGCATAATGGAGAATGGTATAATGGCGTGTGGCATGAAGGCATATGGAATAATGGAAAATGGCACGAAGGTCAATGGGATAATGGTATATGGGAAAACGGAGAATGGTATAAAGGTATATGGAAGACGGGTAAATGGCATGATGGTATATGGAAGGGAGGAGAATGGTATGATGGAGAGTGGAGAAGTGGTATATGGCATGGTGGCGTATGGCATAAGGGGAAATGGATAAGTGGGTGTTGTGTATGTCGTATGCGTTATTCACCAAATTTGTGGCTTGAGGATAAGTAATAAAAAATAATATTGATATGTATTATATTACAAAGCGTAGTGTCATTTAATAGCACTACACTGCGAAACCGGTTTCGCATCTAAAAACTGAAAAAGATATATAATATATGTTATAATATAAAGTATAATATTTATTAATGAAATTCTGAAAGGAGGTATATTTATGGAGTCTATTTTTAAAGCATCTTGTGACTTGCAGGATGCATATAGATATGAAATAAACGATACAAAAGAATATACAGATATTAAATTATATAAAGACGAGAACGATGATAATAGATATATATGCTGTAGGCTTCGAAAAAAGCCATTTAATGGAATAGGAAATAAAGATACGTATAATAGTGATACTGAAATGTATAAAAAGCTCATATCGGAAAATATATTAATAGATTATAAAATGAACATAGATAATCCAAATAGCTATGTGAATAAAGCAAGATTGATATCTAGAATGCTTAGCGAAGGCATTCTGGGTGACGATAAGTTTGTCAATAAAACATATAGGAATATTATATTTGTTAGAAAAAAAGATAAGCAGAAATATATAATATATAAGATTATAAGGAGCAATTCAAATATAGTAAAAATAACTGAAAAAAATATAGACGAGATAAATGAAAGTAAGCTAATACCATTCGATATTAATACTATAAATGGATTTACTATACCACATAACGATATAGTTGAGGATAACATAATAGCGGAGGCATTTAAATGCAATAAATGCGGAGACGATAGTATAATAGAAAGACAAATAATAAATTGTGCAGAGCACTATGATAACATGATAACGGTGATAGAATATGATAATGGTAAGAAAATAGAAAATATTGGATACTTAACAGATGATGAACCATCTGGTAAAATATCAGTATGTGGTATATTGGTTGATAAATATGATATGATATTTCATAAAATATCAAGTTCCAGCATAAAAATAAATAGTAATGAAGATGATGGTGATAATGATATAGAGAAATATGACTTGTATAATATAACAATAAAAAATGGCATACCATTTTTGATATACTGGACATATAGGGTTGTTGACATAGTATTAGAAAAATATGAGGTGAATGAAACACCTGGAGCAATAGCTTTGCTGCCAGATAATGCAGAAAAGTATAAAAATGAATATCCACATAATGTTGTAGTCACACACGGAGATGTAAAAATAATACATCCGCATTTGTCGGCTACGGAAAATAATATCGCCCCAAATGTTTTTTTGTTCAGTTGTTGTTTGGGGAATTCATATGAAAGCATAAAAGTTTATAATAATTATGATAAAGAAAAATTCAAAAATACCATTATATCATGGGCTTCGCTTCCCAATATTGATGGTGCATATGCCAGGGAATACTGGATAATGTTAATGAATAGAATAATTAAAAAAAGTAAAGGAGGTGATTAATAATGATTTATATAAAAGAAGAAGATATAGATAAAGTATTTCTGAGAATTTCAGATAATAGTATTAATATTAAAAATAATTTCTCAAAAGAGGATATGGAAATAAATAACAAAAACTATACATTAACAATAGATATAGATAGTCAGAAATATAAAGATAATAAGATATTATTTGATGCCATTATCAGATTCAAATCTGATGATGGGCAAGATATATTTCGAGTAATAAATAAAAACGTTATAATAAGCATAATCCCGAAAGATAAGGAAAAATATGATACTATTATAGCAGAGGTGAATAAAAATAGAGGTTTTGGTACAATAGGTAACAAATATCCTCTATTTGATTTTGGGAAAGATCGCTATAATTATGATAGTTATAGTTATCCAGATTATGATGATAATTATTATGGCTATGGCCATAGTGGTTCAAATAATGAAAAAATATTCTATGATAGACTACATAAAGAGTTAGGAATAAAAGTAATATTAGATCAATATGGTGTAATAACGAAATATACATTTGATAATGAAGCAAATATTAAAATAACCACTGTTGAACAGTTGGATAATATTTCAGATAAGATATCTAAAATGTTAGATGATATTATAAAAGCTAAGGAAGATTATAGCTATATACAAAATATTGGTAAAAATAAAACGTTTCTTCATACAGATTATGATAATCTGTTTGAGGTAGCACGGGATATGTATAATGATGTTATGGTATTTATAGATTCAATTAGGGAAACATATGGCATTTTAAGCGGCAATTTGGCCGCTATTGATAATAATATTATATTGAGTATGGAAGAATGCAATATAAGAGAAAAAATAGAGTCTATATACAAAATACATAAAATAATTTGTGGAGACGTGGATTCAAGTAGAAAGGAGGTAGTAGATGGAGATAAAAATAGTAAAAATCCCAAAAAACGATGGGGTTTTTAGAAAGATATATATACCTGATTATAAGACAGATAATATGCTTATTAACATAAATAAGGACTTATCGAGAATTATATTTCCTCCATATGTATGTGCTTTTGCTAAAAGAAGAAACGTAGCAAAGTACATAATACCGCATTTATTCAGGATAACAAAAAATAAGGCCATGTCAATGGACATATTTCAGTGTTTTGATAGCATTAAGAAAAAACATATTATTAATAGTCTTAAAGAATTATTAGATAAAGATATGGCAGATAAGTTTAAAGTTATAATTCCAGATATAGCTTTAAAAAGGATAAAAAGTATATTAGATGGAGAAATAGACATTATTACATATAATGGGTTTTTACCACAGGGATTTAGGACATCCCCAATTATATCCAATATAGTGTTGTTAAGTATAGATAACGAAATAATTGAAAGATTAAAAAAAGAATTTAATCTTAAAGATTTAATATATACGAGATATGCTGATAATATATTGATATCATCTTTGAAATTAGAATACAATATAAATATGAGAAGAGATATAGTTGAAGTTATAAATAATATATTAGTGGGGAAAGATTTAAAAGTTAATAGAAGAAAAATAAAACTATATTTGCGCAAAAACAATAACCATGTTAAAATATGTGGTATATCAATTAATATGGAAACTGGTGAAATCAAACCCCCAAGAAGAATTAGGCATATGGTAAGGGGGCTTGAATATATATGTTCAAAAATAGATAAACCAGATTATAATAAGCTAAATGGATATATAGGATACAAAAATATGGTAGAACACGAATATAGAGTGTTAAAAAGAAAAATAAAAATAGATAGATGTGGGGGGCAAAAAATCAAAAAAGAAAAAGAAAAAGAAAAGGAAAGGAAAGAGGAAAGGAAAGAGGAAAGAAAAGATGAAAACATGTAAAATTGTATTTCCGACCAGCGTTATAGCGGAAATACAATACTTAACAGATAAATGTGATAATGAGGTAGGGGGATTGCTCGGGTTTGTATTTTTGCCCAGCAATGTGCTATATTGTAAAAATATAATCAGTATGAGCGGAAGCAAACATAGTTCCTCATATTTTGAAATACCAGAAGATATCGTTGCGAAGAAAATGATAGAACTTATGGAGGCCGGTAAGGCATTTGCCGTTAACGGCTGGTGGCATAGCCACGTTAATATGAATGTATGGTTGTCTCATGAAGACAACAATACAATAGATATGCTTAAAAAATATAGCAATCTAATAGTGTCAATAGTTATTAATAAAAAGGGAGAAATATATAGAAGAATAGATATAGGTGAAGTATCCATAGATGATGTTGATATAGCAATAGATTTAGAAAGGAGGTGTGAAAAATGAGTATAGATAATCTTAATCTTGCTGCCAGGTTTTCTGGGATTTTTAACCCGGCAGCTTTCTTGTATAATGTATTAATAGTCGGCGCCGGAAGTGTAGGCAGTAATGTTGCCTTGCATCTGGCGAAAATGGGAATAAGAGATATTACAGTTATAGATCGTGACACAATATCTATGGAAAATATAGGAGTGTCACTAGTATACGGATTTAATGATATAGGTAAGCCGAAAGTGAATGTCCTTAAAGAAAGAATAAAGGAGCTTACCGATACCGAGATAAATGCCATAAATGATATAGTAACCGAAAAAACGAATTGGTTAAAAAATCACCATATAGTAATAGCGGCAGTAGATACAATAACTGCGAGAAAAAATATAATAAATTCAATAATTAATGGCGACAATATAAAAACATTATTATATATAGATACAGCTATGGGAGGTATGAATCTCACAGCTGAGGCGATAGATATAATGAATAATGCTAATCATTTATATGAATATACTAAATATATTAATAGCTTATCAGAAACAGATATTCCGGATTTACCGTGCGCAGCCAGATCAACGTTGCACGGGACATCAATATTAGCATCATATGTACAATTCATAATAATACAATATGCGGCAAATGGAAAGATACAAACAGGAGAAAAATATAAGTTTAACCTGACAATATTTGATAAAGTTATAATATAATTAACCAAGGTGGGGAGAAAACCCTCCCCCCTGTATTTTTGTATGGAGGAAATGATGTTTAAAAAAGAAATACTTTTAAGTTTTATTTTTTTAGTTTTTGTTTTATGTATGTCGGTGTTATTACATGCTAATATTAATATTAAGGAATATAATAATAACAATAGCAATGATAATAATAACAATAATAATGATAATATACAATACTACATTAACAACGTGTGTGGGCAGTGTCGGTATCTTGAAGAAATGATGATTAATGAAACGGTTTTATCTGTTAAAAACTTTATGACAAAATATGTGCCGAATTTATGTGAATCAGCTGCTATGGCTCTTTCATATGCAGTAGTTTTGGCCTCAAAAAAGAACGATGTCAACCCCATGTATGCTGCAGCCATTGCTTATGTGGAATCTAATTTTAATCCAGCTGCCATAAGTTCATCTGGGGCTGCTGGAATATTTCAGGTTATGAAATTTAATAGAATAAATAAGAACAGCGTTGATTTTGGTATTAATTCGGAATCTGGCATCCGTGTATTAAGAAGATGTCTTAATAAGACTAATAATAATTGTATAGAATCTTATATATGCTATGTTTATGGTGAAAATGGGTATAAGCTTAAAATAGATAGTCCAGATTTACCGCCAACTGTGAATAGATTGTCGGTTATTCTTATGGTGAATAAAATATATAATTGTGGCAATTTTGTATATTATTAACATTCTTATTATAATTTAAAATATGATAAGACTCAGTCCATCTTCAAAAAAGCCAATGTTATCAAGGCATAGGATGCACAAAAAAGGTGGGTTATTCGATGTTATAAAAAGAATAACCCCTTCTTTTTTAAGGAAAAGAGTAGGGGCAGCTGTTTCTGCCCAACCTGTTAGAAAGAAAATATTATCAGAATCAGCCGAACATATAAAGGTACCACAGCTAAAGGATGTTTTATTTAAGGTTGAAGATATCGACGAGGCTATAAAGCACCAAGATCCATTAGGTCTTGTAAAAGAAATCAAAAAAGATGTAAAACCTGTTCCTGGTATTCATGATAAACATACTAAATTTGTATTATATGATCCCAAACATCCGTTTGATGTGCATCCTGTTTCAATCGAAGATATTGATTTATTACAAAAACAGAATCCTGGGTATCTTAGAAGAACATTACATGTATATACTCCACAAGAAATTACAATTTCGCATACTGATTTAGATAAGGCTGTTTTCCCCGGTAAACTTAATATATTTGGCACGGGAGAAACCAAAATAGGAAATAAAATATTTAATAAACCAATTGCGGTATTTGATGATTTAGGTGTTTATACCGAAATTACACCAAATAATGTTGATCGTGTAAAGGCACTTGCCGCTAAGCGTGGTACCAAAATAAGAATAGTTGAAGGTGCCGAATCACCGATAAAATCACCCGGAACGATTGCTTCTATGTTTTTTACTGGCCAAAGACCAATTCAAACAATTTCACATAGAATACAGCACGGTGGTATTCCGAGCGTAGTGACCTCAGCATGGAGTTTGAGTCCATCTTCAAAATTATATTGGGAAAAAATTAGGAGTGGCCAATTGGCTGATGTACCGATTAGTACGCATTTAACACACGGATTTTTAGATATTGGGTTAGGAAGAATTTTACCTCTATACCTCAGTGGTAAGGCTTTAGGTACGGCTATGAAACCTGGAACTACTCCAGAAGAACGTAAGAAGCAATTAAAGTTTTTGTTATTTAATGCTCTAATGCCAACTATGTATACTATGCCATTACCAGTTTGGTCATTGTATAGTAGAGCATTTGAGGGTAATCCAGAACAAGCCCAACAGGCCGCTCAAGCGGTTCCAGGTAGTTATGGTATTGGTAACGAAACTGGTAGTTATGAGGACTATTATAATCCTTATGCTAACTATTAAGTATTTTGCCAATATTTGTTTTTATTTTTTATAATTTATTAACGACAGGAGGTTTGTAAATGTATAATCTTAAAGATGCAGCAATTCTTGGGATAGTAAGTTCTTTGGAGAAAAATAATATTATATCTGCTGATGACCCAACGGTAGAGAAGGTGGCATCCTATATTGCAGAAAATGTAGATTTTGATCCAACAAATCCCCAGGAATTACAAAAGGTTGCAGTGGCATTTATTTCGATTTTGGACAAATATGCCCAATCTATAGATAGGCCAGATAATTTCCTTGATGATTCTGATACTTTCTCAGCTCTGCTAGAAAAGATTAGAACAGAAAGAAATAATGTGGCAAAGGGAGTTAGAGGAGCTGGACAGTCCGAAATGGCAGATAAAGGTCTTATTGGGCAGCTTATCAGCGAAGCAAGAAGCAACAATATTGGTCGGAAGAACAACGAACTTGATGCTATCCAGACATTTTCAGCTTTGTTAGAAAAGGCTAGAACTGAAAGAAACAAGGTAAACAAAGGCAAATGGAATGCTGGCGCATCGGATCTTGCCGATAAAGGTATTATTGGCGAAACAATTGCAAAAAAAGCTTCTAATAATGTTGATCTCGATAGTTTAATAGAGTACTTGCAATCATAAGTAATTTAATTATGAAGAGAGCATCTGATCCAATAAATATTTTGTTAGGTATATGGCCACGTTCCCTCTCTGCACTTCGTCAAACTACCGGTCCTGAAAAAAAGCATGGTTTGCCAGAAAACTTGGTATTACCTAATGCAACGGGACAACATTTGTACAGTGATGCAATGACTAATGTCATGAATGTCTTAGCACCAGCTATTGCGTTAGGTGTTCCAGTGCTGTCGCAAGATGCTCGTAAGGCACAAAATATACTTAATGCGGCTTCAGTGGTTGCAGCTATCCCGGCCTTACATAATCTAATTACTAGAGTTGTTAAGACAACGTCAACATATAAAAGTCTGCCAGCAATAATGAGACCTATATATTTAAATAAAGTAATACCACATATGGCTGAATCTGTTATGTTATCGGTATTACCGATTTTAATGTTGCAAGGGACTAAATATGTAACATCACCGGAAGAGCGACATATAGAGCATGGAGTAATGACATGAAATTTAAGGTAGGGCAAAATTATAATACTTCGCCGGTTGGTCAGGTTGGTGCTCAAATAGGTATGTATCCTGGATATGATCAAGGTCCACCTCCTGAGCAAGAAGATCAAATAATAAACGTTATCCAGCAAAAGATTATGAAAGAATTTCCGCACTTGCTGGATTATGCAGTAAATATTAGGACAGTGGATAAAAAAGATGAATCATTATCTTATGTTTTTGCAGTAGACCTAAAGACTCCGACAGGTGAATTTGTTTTACCGGTTTTTGTCGTTAATGGCGTAATAAAACCGATGAATATTTTGTATGACAAAATACATGATATTTATATTCCAAACACTAAAGCATGGCTTGAATTTTCAGATTCGGCATTGTTTTCAGGCGTTGGGCAATCTGTTAAAACGCCTAAGGATTTAAAGACAGATGTAGATGTTAGAAATCTTGTTATTCCACCAACAACGGGTAGATACAGTTATGCTTCCGATCCAGATGAAGTTGTTTTGTTGAAGATAAATTCTCTTCCAGAAACGAAGAAAAAATCGTTAGTCAATTTTTTTAGAAAAAATAGAGAAATACTTGCTAAATGTGCTAATTTATATGGCAAGGAAGCGCTTAAGGTAGCATTTTCTAGTATACCAAAAGAGAAATCTGTAAATAAAGATAATCCAACATTTGAAGTTGTTGATAACCTTGAGGAAGCCGCAAAGAAGAAAAACAAGTTTTTCTTTAATAGCATTGTTGGTAAGGGATATGCAATAAAGGATAAAAGAGATAAAGAAAGTCTTAATAAATCAATAATTGTGAAGGAACCAGAATATTATTTCCAAATAAATTCTCCAGGTTTATATAGGGTTTGGACTACGGAAGGAATCAAGGATGTATTAGTTGGAATAAAGGTTGAAAACTCATCTGTTTATGAGAATAGGCTTTCAAATGTATTACCAGCGTCGGTTTCAGATTATAGAAGAGGTGGAGAACTTAATTTAGGTAATGTAATGTTGCCAACTGGAAAAACAAGTCCGCTTAAAAAGAATTATTTTATATTAACAGAAGATGGGAAATTAATGATCCCTGATTCTTATATAAGAGAAACATATACGGCTCTTAAAATTCTTAATCCAAATAGAGTTAAAGGAGAAATTTTTAATAAGATATTTGACAATATCCATGAATCTAATATATATGATATTTCAGTAAAAGATTCCAATTTGGGGAAGCAAAATGATGTACTAAGACCAAGAGGACCAAAAGAAATTTTAGACAATTATGTGGCATTTATATCTGTTAAAGCAAATGGTTCTATAAGCGGAATAGTGTTAAATGGGAATGCTATTGATAATGTTATTAAAAAGGATGATTCGGTAATTATTAGCGTTACTGATTTTGATAATAATAAGTTAAATAAATTAATTTATGATCCAGATTTATCTGGACAAGATTTTATGATTAAAACAAATGGACATGAAGTATTTGTTATTTTACCATATAATACGAAGTTTATAAAAGCCAAGAAAGCAGATTTTGATATTCTAGATGCTAGTGGAATTAATGATCACTATAAGGCATTTATAGAAAGGCTTGGCGGAAGAAGAGTTATAAATGTTAGTAATCAGGGAGATCTAGGTGGAACTAAAAAAGCCAATGAAATAATAGAGATAGCCGAAGATTTGAATATACCAGTATACGAAGCCGAGCTTATAAAGGCAGCATCAACTGAATACCCGTTGGTAGATGTATTTATATTAACTACAGAATCATTTAATGTATTAGATAAGTTAGCGGAAGCATTAGATTTTGCGGATTCAAATACAACAAATTTTATATTAAGTTTACCGTATTATATGTCAAAAATAGGCCAGGCAATGGGGCAGGCTATGACTGGAACACTGCCGCCTTATGCGAAACCGGTTTCGCATCCAGCACTAGTGCCACCAGAGGCGTTTCCGCCTGGAATGCCACCGGGAATGCCGGGTATGCCAGGTCCAGAAATGGGCGCAGGTGCACCAGATAGTGGCCAAACAATTATAGATAAATATATTGAAGATACTACAAATAAAGTTAAAGAACTTAATACAAAGATAAATGAACTTAAAAACGTTTTATCGATATTAGCAGATATTAAGCAACAGTCGGGACAACCTCCTGCTAATATGGAACAAATAACAAATCTGTTAAGAGATTCAGCAGATATGAGCAATGAGGCATTTGATGCTTCTATGATTTTAGGCTTGACGGATGAACCAGATTTTGAGAAAAACATAATGACATATTTGCCGGTAATATTAAATGGTATAGATTCGATAGGTAGAATAATAGTAAGTCTGCATATGCAATCAGCCCAAGTGGCGAACAAATATGGAGAAAAATATAAAAATTCTATAGAAGATAAGGCAAATAGAATATTGAAACAACTTGGTGATTTTTATATGTTTATAAAAGGAGCCAAAATAACTGATGGTCAATCCAAGCCATAAGATAGACAAAATATTGTCATTGAATGACAATTCTGTTTCTGCGGAATCAGAAGATATTCGTTTAGTATATAATACCATAATTGCCAAAAATAACCGGGATAATAACATAGAAGAAGCATATTCGATATATAACAATAAATCACATAAGGCGCTTATAGAGTCGCTATTATTTAGCGATATACCTATTCAAGAGATATCAAAGATATTAGATATCCCGGATAAAACCATAAATATTTATAAAAATATATTTTTTGATATTTCGGTATTCAAAAATAAAATAGATAAGCTTGAATATTTTAGTCTGTATAAGTCTAAAATAGAAAGAGCAATAGCCGGCGTTAACGACGCCGGAATAACTGAAAATAATTTAATAGAATTAGAATGTTCTATAAATGCTTTAAAGATAATGCTTATTTATTTGAAATTAGGCAAGAAATACGTTGTCTATGCGTTAGGAGGCAAAGACATATCTGAAGATGATATGGTTAATCTGATAAGGGCATCAATAAAGGATGCTATTATGTCGGCAACTTTTAATAAGGTTTTGAACAAGGAAAAAGAGGCAAAGGAATGGTATAGAACAGCATCAATACTTGTATCATCACTCAAAACAGTTGATAGTAAGAATAAAGAAGTGGTTGATGATCCTCTTGATAATATAAAAATAAAATTAGAGGGCTTACAAAAACAATTATCAGAAATAACCACGGGAGATATAATAGGGTGATTACAGAATTTTTAATTAATTCATTAGCCGACAGGGTATCTGATGATTTCATATCTGGGAAGGGAAATTTATCCAAATTAGTAGCCGAAGCTGCAAAGGTAAACAAGTTTAACGATGAGGCTGTAAAAAGATTGGTAGAGGCTACAAATGTTGCCACATTTAAGAAGCTTTTTGAAGCTAAATCCTCTGCAAAAGAACCAGATAGAAACATCGTTTTTGACTTAGCAGATTTCAAAAAAGTTATTAACTATCTTGATGATCTGGAAGAATCTGAATCTTCAGCTAGTGAATCGGAATTTATATCAGAATCATCTTCAGACATAGAAAAGAGATATCCTGATTTAAGAAATATTCCTTTAACACCTATTAAAGCAATCGGAAATATTCTTTCTGATACCTTATCTTCCCCGGGAGATAAACATATAGAAGTTAGAATAACTACCATTAAAAAAGCCAGCGAGGATATAAAAGCTATATTTGAAAAAACAAAGCATGATTATAATTCTGTATTAGCCGATTTAGCAACGGAGTTTTCGAGATATAACGCATATGATTTGAATAAATTTGCTAGTGAGATATTGGCTATATCAGACAATATCAAAGCAGATGCTGAGGTATTGAATGATATATATACATTATGTAGAGAAACCCCCAAAAAGGTAAAGGTAGCTTCTGGAGAATATATATCGCTGCCGAGAAAGGAGCACGAGTTATTCAAAAAGGCCAGTTCTTTATTTAATAAACTTGAGACTTTGGAAAAATTAAAAAATCAACTAAACAATATAATAAGCAATGAGTGTAATGACAATGTATAAAATAGCAAGATCTGAATCAAGCTTAATTGGCGATATTATTGTAGATGCTGCCACAAGAATAGGAAATGCAAGTGTCAGAAATACATCTAAATTTATAACGTGGTTAACGAGAGGTCGGAAAAAAGGACTTTTTAATCCAATTGAGATAGCTTTAATGGGTGCTATACCATTTACAACCGCCTATCTTTTAACATCTGCTAGTAGGGGAACGTTAGAAAAAAACATAGATCCTAAATATAAATTTAGATATAGGCCAGGGTATGTTCATAAATAATTGATGGAGGTAACATGTTTCCGTTAAACAGCAAACAAAAAGCCAAGCTAACTAAAATAGCTGCTGGCGGAGGCGGTTACGGAATGTTTTTACTTGATAGGGTTTTATCACCATTAATTGGTCACGGGCCATTTAGTGTTGGTGAAGCATTATCATATACGCTATCCAAGAAATTATTCCCATTAGAAAAAAGAATAAAACTACCGGATATAATGGCTGAATCAGCGGCTAAGCAATTTGCTGGCGAGCTTGGAAAGAATCTTGCTAATGTAGCGGCATACGGGGTTAGCGGCTTGGTAGGAAGTGCTCTGTCTTCATCTGGCAAAGCTATTATAGAACAAATTAAAAAGACAGATCCAATAATAGCAAGTGCAGACAATAAGCTTTTACAATCAGCATATAATACTATGGCCTCTGTTGCCCCGACATTATCTAAAGATATTAATGCTGTTAGGTCATTCTTAAGAGAAGTAGCAATGTCTGGAACTGGGCCAGATTATGGAACAATAAAACAGTTGGCTGATGCCGAAAGAACAATAAAACAAAGTAAAGGAATAGGTGGTTAGATATGATTTATAATTTAAAAGAAGTTATTTTGAGACTACCTGAGTTTAGAGATTATTTTGACCCTAAAGAACCACTTACTTTATTGAAGTGTGCTAGTTATTTAGGGCAAAAGTTAATCATTAATTCTCTCATAAATACTCAGATCGATGAGGGAATAGAATCATATAGATTCTTAATGACAAACAAGGAGAATCGCAATGATTAACGAAAGCCCAATTATTACTACGATAAAAGTTATGGATGCTATAGCCGGTTTTTCTAAAACAGCATCAGAAGATAAGATATTAAATGATATTAATGATACTTTCATAAAGATAGCAGAAAATAGTGCTCCAGACGGGATAAAATTTAAAGTAGCAAATCTATTATTGGATACAATTCAAATTCTTGGGCTTGAACATGATGTTGATATAGATGATTTTGCTAATAAAGCTGCAACCGCAGAAACGATTTATCATAAATTGGCTTCATCCGATGATGTCGTTGAAAGAGATATGGCTGAAATAGCTAAACTACATATAAACGCATTATTTACTAAAGTAGCCCAAATAGCTGTTGGTATACATCCGAACTACCTAAGAAATGTTTTACATGATTATGACGATGATGCTATTGGTCTTTATCATCAGATGAATTTAGAAAGGGCTAGGGCACGTAAATTGAAAGATATAGCTACTTATGGAATTCCGGCAGCATTTGGACTTGGTCTTACTGTTCCATATTTAGCTGATAAAATACTTGGTAAATAATAAAGAATGTATAAGATAATAGACATAGAAGAGAACTTCCCGGTTACTGGGGAGCCGTCGGTTTCTTTGTTATCCATAGGTGACAACATACTAAAAACAGCTTCTTCTGAATCTATTGAATATCTTAATCAACTTAATGATATAGATAACAATTATGCATATGCATTAATTTTGGCTATGGGGGCTACTGAATGGTATGGCCCAAACAAACGTGCAGATGGATGGCCCGAAAATCCTGTCCCAGGGGCTGTAGAAAAAGGACAAACTTTATTTGATAAATACAAAACGTTTGAAACAAATGCTAGGGTTTATGAACACCATATTAACAAAGATCCGAATAAAGCATTGGGTAAGGTTATCAAGGCTTTCTATAACTTAAAGATGCACAGGGTAGAATTAATAGTAGCACTCCATAAGGTTAAGGCAAGAGAACATGTAGCCAGGTTAAGAGATGGCATATTTATTCCCTGGAGTATGGGTGCAAAAGTTCCATTTGACCAATGCAGTATTTGTGGAAATAGGTCTTCTAATGTTTCTCAATATTGTGTTCATATGAAGAATATGCCTAATAGGATATTGGAAGATGGGCGGAAGGTATTTGTGTGGAATATAGATCCGGTTTTTATAGATATATCAGCTGTAATTTCGCCAGCTGATAAAACTGCATATACGATAATGGTTAAAGCCGCATCTTCTTCCGAAGCATCATTAGATTCAATGCCGTCTGCTATCATAGGGAACACAGTATTTTCTTTAGCTAATAAAGTAGCGTATCTTGGCAAGCTTTCAGATATTTATAAGAAAATTACTGGAATAACAATAGGTGTTGATAAAGATACCAGAAATACAGCAGATATGATTAGAAAGATAATAACACCTAAATATGAAGATAATAGGCTAACGGATGAAGAAATAAATGATATAACCAATAGATATAGTATTAAAGAAATATTAAGAGGTTCATTACGAAACAATATGCCAATGGATCACCTGGATTTCGTTAGAACAATGTTGTCTTCGTTTGAAATGTTAGATGACAATGCAGAAAGAATATCTAATAAATTAAAAATTTTTGAACCACTTATCTTGGATAAAATCAAAGAAAGGCCTGATGTTATAGATTTAGTGAGGGAGATGTTTGGTCTTACAGAAGATAGTTTTGACAAAATGGATATAGATAATTATTTTCATAAAAAAGCCTATATTAAAGAATATATTAAAAGAACCATGATACCAAGACCATGGCAAGAAGAATTTGATCCAGCTTTTGATACTATAGAAATAGTAGATCCTAAAACTGGCAAAAGAAGGAGAACTTTTACCGGGTCAGCTACTATATCTAGGATAGGGACTGGGGAGAGACAGCTTAAAGCTATACTTGGTGGGTTGGCTTTAGGTGGAATTGCGTATAAAACAATGGCAGGACCGAGGTTATTTAAGATTTTATTATTACCGCCAGCCGTATATGGTGGATATAAATTAACAAAATCTATTGTGACAGATCCTGAGGGTATATATACAATACCAGGGTATGATAAGCCTGTTCCGGAATATGTTGAATTTAAAAGCGTACCAGATAAATCGGCTTCTGATGATATAAATATGACTGCTTCGTTGGTTGCTTCGGTTGGTAGTGCACCGATATTTAATAGAATTGATATCATAAAAATATCTAATGATTTACGCAATTTAGATTTGAAGGGCAATGCCCAACAAATATTTTACAAAATAGGCAGTTTTTTGGAATGTAATTTATAATTAATATCTAGGAGGTTAACAATGAGTAAGACAGTAGACGAACTCTTAAGAGAGATAGAGATGGAAAAAAGAGCCGATGAAAGCAAAAATGAGTCTTCTGAGAGCTCAGACTCAGATCTCAGTGAGACAATCTCAAAGATTTTAACTAAGGATAAGGAAGAGACTGACTCTTCTGTGAAGTCACCCGGGAAAAAAGTTAAAGATGAGGAGGATGAGGATGAGGAGAGTTCTGAGAAGACTAGCTGCGTAAAATCAGCAAGTGCACTTGAGGAGATTGAGAAGCTGGCAGAAGAGGTTAAGGCGTCGCAGTATAATGAGCTTATAAAGGAAGCTCAGATGCTTGGTGCAGCTCTTATTGACGGAGCAATGACTAGACAGCAGGAATGGATTGAGGCCTACGAGGATAAGATTGCATCCGATATTGAAGATGATCCAACGGCTCAGGCAGCTTTTATGGAAGGATATAATGATGGAATGGCTGAATCAGAACTAGATAAATTAGCTAATTATCTTGAGTCGGATCCTGAGGCGGCTTCAGCGTTTATGAAAGGTGTAGGAGACGCCATTGGTGAAGGTGATTCTGAGAAGCTAGCGTCTGACGAATTGGAGGAAATATTAGAATCAGACCCAGAGGCAGCTATAGCATTTGAAAAAGGTGCGGAGGATGCTATAGAAGATGAGTTGGGAGGAATAGATGAATTTGAGGAAATGTCAGAATCAGAAAAACTAGCGTCTGACGAATTAGAAGAGATGTTAGAGTCAGATCCAGAGGCGGCAGTGGCGTTTGAGAAGGGTGCTGAAGATGCTATAGCGGACGAGTTAGAGTCAAATCCCGAGGCAGCAATGGCATTTGCGGAGGGTATAGAAGATGCTTTGGGTGAAGGTGATTCTGAGAAGCTAGCGTCTGACGAATTGGAGGAAATATTAGAATCAGACCCAGAGGCAGCAATAGCATTTAAAAAAGGTGCGGAGGATGCTATAATGAAAAATACAAATTCAGATTACGAAAAACTGGCAGAGGAAAACGAGATAGAAGAGATATTGGCATCAGACCCGGAAGCAGCGAAAGCTTTTGCGGAAGGGTATGAGGATGCTGTTGCAAAAAAGATAGCATCGGATCCTGCTCTCTTACAGGAAACAATTAATGAAGCAAGCAACGATCCACTAGCAATGGCTGGATTCTATCTTGGTTCTCCGGATGTACCACTAAACGATAAATACAATATATTAGGTGAAGCTTATAAATATGCAAACGATATTGGTGATACAAAAGCAATGGCTGATCTAGAAAAAATAGCGAATGATTTGCAGAGTGAGAAAGTAGCATCAGATGTTTTTACAACTTCTGAGGCTATCACTGATTCTATTATAGAAGAACTTGTAAACTCATAATAAACCAATGAAGAGCAGCATATCTAAAAAAGCCTGTTTGCAATATCCGAAGGTATTTGCTGTTGTAGAAAACAATATCAAATTTGATCCTTGTCTTGCTTATATGAAAAAAGAGGCTTTTATGGGAAAAATCTTCGGAGCTATGAAGGGAATTGGTAAAGGAGTTGGTGGTGCTATAGCAAGTCCAATTAGAAGGGGTTTTGAAGCTACCAGGGGATTTTTTAGAAGATTTACACCTGCCGGTAGGGGAGAAATGCTTGCTAAAGAAATGGCTAGAGCTCAAGAAGGTGCTGGTAAATTTGAAGATGTTGTCCAAAAAATGGGAAGACCAAGTTCAAGTGCAGAAGAATTAATAGCTGGTCATAGAGAATTGACAAGCAGAACTAGTGGTTTAAAGTTACTTAGTAAAGAGAGAGGAAGGCTTAATAGACATGCTGAATTGCGTAAACAATTAAGTACAGCGTCTAGTATTGGCGAGAAAGAAAAAGCGATAAAAGAATTGATAGATATAGAAGACTATATGGTCAAGAGATATGGCACTGCGGGGCAAGAAGCTCTAAAACAGTACGGGGGATTCTCAGAAACATATAGAGATTACTTGGCACGAGGTGGTTTCGCACCAGCTGCTCCTGGTGAATCAAGAGCGCTTGCTAAAGTGCCCAAACAGGAATCGACAGCGCTTGCTAAAGTGCCCAAACAGGAAGCAACGCAGGCAGCCCAAGCAGCTGATGCAGCCAAAGCAATGGAAGCAGCCCAAGCAAAAGAATTTTTAGAGGCTGGGAGGCAAGGTGCAAGGGCATGGTATGAAAACCCATGGGTGGCTGGCGCTATAGGGGCTGGTGCTGTTGGTATACCTGGGTCTTTGCTGGCATATAAAATAATGGCTGACAAGGCTAGAGAAAGAGGCACGCATGCGGCATTAGCAGCTGGTGGAGCTGGATTAGCTACTGGATTGTTAGCTGGTAGATTAATACC
>OGCI01001654.1_pt1 | contig 17645 bp, 13 predicted proteins | sample 1570021 | NCBI WGS metagenome assembly OGCI01 (sample SAMN06264664, study PRJEB24512) | hot springs metagenome | isolation source: Hot spring water | place: South Africa: Tshipise | collected 2015-06-21 | reverse complement strand
TAGCAGAAGCTTCTCGTTGGGGTGACCGATGACCAGCCCCTCTGCGCTGACCAGAATGGCGTACTCTTTGTTTCGGTACGCTTCAGGGAGTATGTGCAGGTTTTTCGAGAGTTGTTCCAAAGTGTCTAACCTAATATCAACGCCAGCGACCCCAAAAAACTGATTTTTCTTGTCGTACATCGGCACGACGACACTGAACAAAGTGTCGTTGACCCCGCCTGCGTCAAAGAAAGGCTCTGTGATGCACAGCTTGCCAGTGCGCTTAGGAAGTTGGTACCATATCTGATGAGCATCGTGGTGGTCATAATCCTTGTCTAAGGGGCTTGCGTTGGGTAGTGAGCGGCGTGTCACCATCGGCATTCGCATCGGGTCGGGGGGAAAGCGATGCTCATACGCAAAGTAAGCATCGTAAGCCTCCTCTTCAGGTACTGACTGAAGTATATTTGCTAAGAAGCTAATCACCTGCTTGTCTGGCTCCTTGCTGATGTGCCGATGATGCTGAGCCATCATAGTGGGTATCCGAGCAGCCTTCTGCAAAAAGGTGTCCAAGTCCTTCGCGGTCGCCTTAGTGAGTTCCTTGCCAGAGAGGATTGTCTCGTTCACAATCACCTCTTGGGCAGAGCGGTAGCTTATCCAGCTGGTGACAGCGAGGATAACGGTCGTGACTGCTCCCACAATCAACGCTAACCGCCAAACGATAGAGCGTTCCCAAAAAGAGTTCCGCATAGTTCCCTCCAGCGGGTATTATAGGAAACGCCCTTGCCCGTCTGTAGTGAGTTTTAGCCCTCCCCCGGACGCTGTTGGAGCTTGATGAGCCGACGCAACGCCTGACTGGAGTGAAGCGGTACGAAGATAAGTAGGAGTGGGGCAATCACGATACAGAAGCCCAACAGTGCCGACACCACTGCTACCAGTCCACGAGTCAGAGCGCTTCGCCTACTTTGAGGCGGGTGAAGCAGAGCATCGCGCACCGCCATCGGCGACGCAAAAAGCCACACACACGACCAAAGCAGAAGAAAGAGAACAGCGGGTATCGTGGAGAAGGTGACGATAAACACGGCTTGAATCACAGGGTTCTGAACGCCCCAAAGCCCCACCGAAGTGAACACATACCCCACGAAATAGCCCACCAATCCCGCCCAAACGAAGCTGATAAGCACCCGCACTTGGTGGAACCAACTGCTGTAGACCAGCCCCCAGAAGATTTGGGGCGCGCTGAGGTTGGTTAGGAAGATGCTGGTCAGCTCGCCCGAATCGCGGAGCCGAGTGCAACGGCGCGCCGTGAGCGAGTACCCCCATAACCACAAAAACGCACCCAACAAAGGCAAGGCGTAGAATATCAAACCAGAGCCACGAGCAGTCAGAAACCCGACCACCAGCCCAGCTATCCCTGCCCAGAAGGCGTAGTTTGGCACACGCTCCGTGCTCAGCAGGCGGGAGAGCGGGTTGCGGAACACCGCAATCCGTTCCCATAGGGGATACAACATGACCATTCCTGTAAGTACCGTGGGGAGCCAGTGTAGCGTGCTGGGTCGGGACACCTCCTGCCAACGCCCTAACACCAGAACCCCCACCACCATCAGCGTATGAGCCATCGGCGCCAGCGCCGCCACCATCGGAGGCACGGGCAGGATACCGTAACTGTTCCAGACCTCCGTCTGCGAGAGCACCGCTACCCACGGGCTTAGCACAAGCAACGGCGCCAGCGTCGTTGGCAGAAATCCGAACAGCGTCGCAGGTATGGTTCCCAAGACCAGAGCCGTGAACACCGCCTGCCGATTGGTGACCCAGTTGACTTGAATTAGATAGCGCACCAGCCCACTGCTCAGCGCACCCCAAACCATCAGCCAGAGGAACACCGCCCAGAAGCCGACACTTCGGAACTGCATCCCCAGAATCGGCATACTCGCCAACACCACGCCCAGTACGAACAGCCTCTGGGTCAGACTGACCCGCAGGTGGTAACTTAAAGTCTGTTGAATGATTTCTCGCCCGCGCTCCAGCGTGAGCGTCACAAGGCTCAGCCAGCCCGCCGTGGCGAGGGCATACGCCACTCCGTACTCCCAGCTCTCTTGAAGGCTCCAGCTGAACTGCTTTGCAAGGTCACCTTCCAGCCAAGTCAGATCAAACAGCAGGACACCCAACGCTGGCATAAGCCACAGATGACGCACCAAACCCGTGGGATTGTTGAGCCAATCAGCAAGCCGATGATACCGAAGCGCTTCCATACAGAGCCACAGCCACACCAAGTTCTCCATCTCAGGGAGGGGTGTTGGGGTTTGTCTCAGAAAGCGCAGGCTCACCAGCAAAACGCCCAGCCCCCCAACCCAGAGCACCGAACGCGCCTCCACCGAACGACTGAGAAACGGCACAACAAAGAGCGCTGTCAGTGCCCAAGAATGCCAATCGGGGGAGGGTATCAACAGAAAGGCAATCAGAAGCGCCAACGCCAACGAGGAACCGAACGAGAATAGTATCCACCAACACAGCGCACTGAGCCAGCTAAGCCCAACCGAAGCCCCCCACACCCCATACAACGGGAGCCACAGGGAATGCACCAACAGGCGCATCGCGAAAGCCGGAAAATAGCGCTGAAAGAGCAGGGCGTGGGGCTGGTACAATAGCAGGCGGAACTGGTCTAAGTTGCCCGTGCGCAAATCCTCCAGAAACGAGCGGTTCGGCAATCGTCGTGCGAGCGCTTCTCGTGCAATCTGGTGGGAACCCAACACGACGAGGCTCAAAAACGCTAATCCCCCTGTGCCGACGCCCACCTGCGCCCAGAGCGCAAGCGCGCCCACAACCACCAGTCCGACCAACCCCATCCACAGACCGAACCGCCTCAGAAGCGAAGCCACTTCCAGGCGGTGGTACTCCAAGTTCCAGAAAGGAAACTGCTCACGAAACATGGTTCCCCCGTATGATACTTCGCTGGTAGGCTCAGGTATCCTACTAAGTATGCTCCAGAAGGTCTGGTTGGTGCCCGATATTGAATGCGAGGGGTGCGTTCGTTCTATTCGGCACGCTCTCAGCGATATGGACGGTGTTCGCTCGGTTTCGGTGGACTTGCTTACAAAACGCGTAGAGGTGGAGTACGACCCCAACAGGGTCAGCCCCGAACAGTTGCGCCAACAAATTCAGCAAGTCGGCTTTAACCCGCAGGAGTGTGAGTAGCCATTCGTGAACAGTCCCCGCGTCAGCAGGTTCGGCGTTTTGCGCGGGTCAACCTGAGCGTATGGCTCGTGGTGGCAGCGGCGGTGGTATGGGGCATCCTACGCTATTTGCAAGGAAGCCTGACCATATCTGCTGGCGGGTTAGCCCTGCTCATCGTGCTGGGTATCTTTTCGGGATTGGCGCGCTCGTGGGTCGGCTTGCGCGACCCGCGCGTGATGTTCTCGTTCACCGTTCCGCTCGCCACGATGGATTTGCTGATTATCTCGCTGGCGGTACGCCTCACGGGGGGATTCCAAAGCGAGGCATGGCTCCTCTACTTCGCCCTGCTGGTCTCCGAGTCCGCCGTGATGACCCAGCGCGGTTGGCTGATTATGCACATGCTGATGGGTGTTGGCTATCTCTTAGCAGTCTACCCAATCCCGCCCGACCTGTGGACGAACTTCGGCTTCCGCGTGGCGATGGTGTCGCAGACCTCGTGGCTCATCTTCCAAGTGCTGCGGGGACACCTGGAGTACCGAATGGAGCTGGCGGAACTGCGCGAGCAGGTGGAGCTGAGTCAGGAGCGTGAACGAATTGCCCGCGAGTTCCACGACGGCTTGGGCAACACGCTGGTGAATGTGATACGCGGGCTGGAACTGCTTGCTCTGCGGTTTCGCAAGCAGGTTGCCGAGGCGACCGAAGCCCAAATCCACGAACTCACCAGCCTCGTGCGCTCGGCACTGGACGAGACCCGCCAGATGATACGCCAGCTCAACCCCAAAACCCCGCCCGACATCTGTCAGCAGATTACTCAGATGGCAGAGCGCACTGCCGAACGCTTGAACGCCCAACTGCATCTGGATTGCCCCAGCAGTGCCCCGAATCTCAGTCCCCTCCAGTCGCTGATGCTCACGCAGGTGGTGAAAGAGGCGCTCTCCAACGCCCTGAAACACGCAGGACAGCCCCAAAACCTCTGGGTACAATTCCGAGTCAGCGAGGGCGCGCTGGAGGGCTGTATCCGCGACGATGGCGACGGCTTTGACCCCCAACGCATCTTGGAGGGCTACGGAATGCACCATATGGAGGAGCGCATTAGGTCGCTCGGCGGCGACTTTGAAATAGACAGCGCTCCTGGGCAGGGGACAACGGTGCGTTTTCGTATCCCGTTGGAGAAATAGACGATGGACAAAGTACGCTTGGTTATTGCAGAAGACGACCCCCGCCTTAGGGAAAGCATTCGCCAAATCGTGGAGACCACCCCCACAATCGACCTGCTGGGCGTGGCAGAGGATGGTGAACAAGCCGTGCAGCTTGCCCACCAGTTCGAACCCGATGTGGTGCTAACGGACATCCAGATGCCCCGCATGGACGGCATCGAAGCCACCCGACGCATCCGCAGCCACCTGCCCCACACGAAGATAGTCATCTGGACGGTGTTCGGTGATGACCAGCATGTGTTTGAAGGCATCAAGGCAGGCGCGATTGGTTATATCCTCAAAGACCGCCCCGCCCAAGAGATTATTGAGGGAATCCACGCCGCCGCACGGGGCGAGTCGCTCCTAACGCCCGCCGTCGCCGTCTATCTGACCCAAGAGTTTCAGCGAATGCGCGTGCAGTCGGAGGCGCGTCCCGACCTGCTGTGCGAGCTGACCCCCCGCGAGATGGAGGTGCTCCGAATGATTGCGCAGGGCAAACGCAACAAAGAGATTGCCGACGCACTATTTCTGACTGAGAAGACCGTAAAAAACTACATCTCCAGCATCCTGTTCAAATTACAGGTCAACTCGCGCACCGAGGCGGCGCTGTTAGCCACGCGCAAGGGACTTGTGTGAGCGATGCGTGCCTATTATCGTTCCCTGCGCCCCCTGATTTTGTGGAAGGAGGCGCGCCGACCGCTGGACTGGCAAGCACTTTTCGGACGCTGTGCGCCTGTGGAGCTGGAGATTGGCTTCGGCAACGGCGACTACTTAGTGCGCCGTGCGAAAGCCTACCCCGAACGCGACTTCATAGGGATTGAGATGGAGTGGACGGGCGTCCAGCGCGCCCTGCGTCGTGCAGTCGGTAAGGGCGTGCAGAACCTGCGCGTCATCTTAGGAGACGCCAAGCCCATCCTGCGCTGGGCAATCGCCCCTCAGAGTGTGGCGCGAATCTACTCGCTCTTCCCCTGCCCGTGGCCCAAGCTCCACCACCACAAACACCGCCTGTTTGACCAAGCCTGCCTGCAGCTGGTCAACAGCCGTTTGGTGGAGGGGGGCGAGTTCTATCTGCTGACCGACCACGCGGAGTACTTCGGGTGGGTGCTGAGCCACCTCACCGACACGGGCTTTCGAGCGGAAGCGCGCACCGTGCCCCCCAGCGTCGGCACAAAGTACGAGCGCAAGTGGCAAGCGGGCGGACAGAGCCGATTCTACGAACTGGTCGCCCAAAAGATCGCGCACTGCCCTATCCCTTTACCTCAGGAGGAACCGATGGAAACCTATCGCCTTGCGAACCTGAACCCCAGCCAGCTCACGCTCTTTGACGCCGACGACCCACCGATCGTGAAGTTCAAAGAGACCCGCTACGACCCCGAACGCCGTATCTGGATGGCGCGGGTGGTCGTGGTGGAGGAGGAGCTGACCCAGCATTTTTGGGTGGAAGCCGTCCACACAGGGCGCGATTGGCACATTCGCCCGATGCAGGGCTGTGCGATTGTGCCGACGGTCGGCGTCCAGCGCGCGCTGGATTTGGTCTATCAGGCGGCGACGGCACCCTAATCCGAAGACTTGTGCTACATCTCAGCCTTCGGCAGACAGCCCTCGTTCGCCCCAATTTCCCCTCTTGAAGACGGCGCAGGGCGAACTGATAGTATTGGGGCACAATCTCAAAGCCAAGACATTCTCCAGCGCATTCAGGATATCACGCAGGTTGTTCCACCCTGAGAACACATACATACTCCCCGACGGCTTCAAGATGCGGTACGCCTCACGCATCCACTCCAGAGTGAACCCGAAATATTCCGCTTGGGGGATTTCGTTGTAGCCTTCCAGCACCGCCCTGCGGTGCGGTTGTAGTTGGTGCGCTTCGCCTGAAAGTCTATCGCAAAGGGCGGGTCGGCCACGATGAGGTCGATTGTGTCGGGCGGGATGAGCTTCATACCCTCCCGACAGTCCATCAGGTAGATGTGGTTCGGTTCAACTCGAGGGGGTGCTATCAGGGCTAAGAGTTAGTGCTATGGGACGATTTTCCTGCGAGAATATCCCACAACCTTTGGTAGGAGTCGTGTAGTTTTTCCACAATATCAGAGTAGAAGGGAGAAGCGATGAAATGTCCGCACTGCGACCAAGAGAATACGCTTGTGGGGGCTAACTGTGTCCACTGTGGCAAACCCATGACGCCCTCGAGTGCAACGAGCCAACCCACTCAAGCCTCCAGTTCCGTCACGACGATTATCCCCTATACCAACCCGTCTGCACTGATTGGCTACTATCTGGGTGTTTTCTCCTGCTTTCCTCTCCTCGGATTGCCGTTGGCGATTGGTGAGCTTATCTTGGGCTTCATGGGGCTTCAAAAAGCCCTACGACAGCCCGAAAGCAAGGGCAAGGTTCACGCTATCGTCGCCCTCGCTACTGGCTCAATCGGTTTGTCGATCAACCTTTTGGTGTGTACGGGGATGTTATTTGCCTGAGTTAGAAGAGTCAAACGGGCACACTATGATATGAGGAAAGCCCTAATACCCTAAGGTAATAAGTTCTGAAGGGATTTGAGCAGAGTGGGCGAACAGTCCACTTGATGGCTGTTTCTATCAAGGAGCGTACCTCGGAGGCGACGGAGCGCCAGCCACGAGTGCGTCTGATATGCACGCTCATCGTGGGCATGGTCGGGTCCGCACTCACCTCCATCATCGTCGCAGCGGCGGAGCTGGTCTCGCAGACCATCCAGATTGGAATGATGCAGTTGCCCCCTGTGGTGGTCGCTCTGCTATTCGGGGGCATTTTGCTCAATCGATTGGTCGCTCGGCTTGCGCCGAATGGCGCGCTTCGCACGCCCGAGCTGGTGGTCGTGTTCGTGATGATGCTCTTCAGCGGGATGATTTCTTCGCGGGGCGTGATGGAACGGCTCATCCCTGCCCAAGTTGGCGTGAGCTACTACGCCGAGGGCAACAACTGGGACACCGTCTACTACCCCCACATTCGTCCCGAACTGGTGCCTTGGGACCCTAACGAACCCCAACCCGAACCGCTGGTCAAGTGGTTCTACCAACGCATTCCGTTCGGCACGCCCATCCCGTGGGGTGCTTGGCTGGAGTCGACCGCACGCTGGCTGGTGCTGATTGGGGCGGTGTTCGTGGCATTTTTGTGTATCAGCACGCTCCTGCGCAAGCAGTGGGTAGAAAACGAGCGTTTAGCCTTCCCGCTGGTTCAGCTCCCGCTGGAGTTGATGCGTGAGGGGAGCTTTCTCAGCAATCGCGCCTTCTGGTTCGGGGCGCTGGTGCCGATTTCGGTGTTCACGCTGAACGGACTGCACCGCAACATCCCCACCATCCCCGAAATCACGCTGGTCTACCCGTTCAACCCCTACTTCACAACCCCACCGTTAGACCGAATGAGCTTCTTTTCTGCGTATCTATCGTTTGCGGCGGTGGGCTTTTTCTATCTGATACCGACCGAACTGCTGTTCAGCTTCTGGTTTTTCTACTTGACCAGTAAGGGCTTTGAGTTTTTGGGGCTGTTGAACGGTTTTGAGACTCAGGCGAAGCACGCAGCGGCGGCAGGGTTCGTCAAGTGGCTTTGTTCGGGGGCGTTTTTTGCGGTGGCGGTGTACATTCTCTATACAGCGCGCCACCACCTGCGCTATGTATGGCGCGTGGTGATTGGCGAACTGCCTCCACCTCCCCCCGGCACCGAGCTGATGTCGTATCGTTGGGCGTTTTGGGGGTTGATTGGCTCGTTTCTGGTGATTGTGCTGTGGGCATCGTGGGCAGGCATGACTTGGTGGGTGGCGGGTGTGATTTTCGCCATCTATCTGTTGGTGATGGGTTTAGTGATGGCGCGCTGTACGGCGGAAGGGGGTCTGCTCATCACCGAGGGCTGTTTCACCCCGATGGATGTGCTCACGATGGAGAAGTACTCTCTGCTCTCGCCCAAGAACCTAACCGTGATGGCGTTTCTGGATGCGATGCTATTGCGGGATATGCGCGGAATCCCCATCACGGGCTTTCTGGACGCCCAGAAGTTGGGCGACGAGATACGGCTCCAGCGCAGGCTCTTGCTCAAGACGCTGGGGTTCGGGATTGTGTTTGCGCTGGTGGTGGCGTTCGCGTTTCAGCTCTGGCTCCCCTATCAATATGGGGCAATCAACTTGTACGGGTATGTCTACCAGCGCCAGCCGACCCAGTTTTTCCAGGAGAATATGCCGTTTATGTCGGGGGGTGGGGCAGAGACGCCTGTGCCTGCCTTTCGACCGCTCTTTTTCGGGCTGGGATTCGTCATCACGCTCGGTTTGGCATGGGGTCGCTCTATGTTTGCGGGTTTCCCGTTCCATCCACTGGGCTTTGCCATGAGCGCCAGCTGGGGGTCGGTCATCTTGTGGTTCTCTATGTTGGTGGCGTGGTTCATCAAGGCGCCTCTCCTGCGCTATGGGGGGATGCCCTTGTACCGCAGGGCGCGCCCCTTCTTTTTGGGGATGATTTTCGGCGAGTTCTTCTCAGCAGCGGTGTGGGCGCTACTGGCGTTGTTGTTTGGGGTGGAGACGCCTATCTATCCCTGGCCCTGAAGCGATGCGACCTCCGCAGGCGCTTCCAGCGCGGGCAAGCTCACCCAGTCGCGCAACTGTTCCAACGCCTTCTGCCACGCTTCTACCGCCGAGGTGTCCGTTCCTAACAAAATCACGCGCTCGGTCTTCGCAATCCGCTCGTGGAAGAAGTCGTTTAGGGTGTCCACGACGGTCTGGGCGAAGGTGTTGCGGTCTACCCCGTTCAGGGTGGTGGGCATCGGGATGAGCAAAGTGCGCAGGCTCTGGTGGTGAGAGAGCGAGATGCCCGCCCGCACCGCTGATTGGAGCCGTTCCACGCTGGTCGGCTGGTTCGGCTCGCTGAGCGCCAGATGCACCACGAAATCGTGCAGGAGCGCCCCGCCGGGGGTAATCGTGGCGTCGCCCACGGGGAGGGGCGCCAGTTCGCGCATCTTCGTTTGCAAGAGGCTCTTTCCGAGTTTCGCCACCTCGCCGTTGGGGTTCAGCGTCGTGTCGGTGAAGTGCCACAAGCCGTGAGCGGGCACCTCCGACCAGTGCTTAGCGCTGGCGAGATGGAACGCCGTATGGCGCACAGGCACCATGCGCGGGTAAGGTGCTAAGCCCGACTGCGTCACCCATCCCAACACTTGCTGATAGACCCAGGCATTCACAGGGTCAGTGCAAACAATCCGAAACCGCTGTAGGTTCGCTGGGCGCTGGCTGATGGCCTGGGCAATCGTCAGGGCGGTCTCCTCAGCGAGCGCGCGCCGAAGGTCAATCGTGTAATCTGCGAACGCGACCGTCTGGGCACCGAGCTGGCTCGCCTGTTCCAACGCGCGCCCCAACGCTATCTGCTGGAGCGAGGTATCCGTGGTGTACTGCTCATCATAAATGTTGCAGTGCACGATCTGCTTGAACTTGGTACGCCCTCCTGAACTGACCAGCACGCCCCGCGGTTCCAGCGGCGCGTAGGGCATCACCTCTTGCTCGATCAAGTTGAACCCGCCGTAGTCCCGCACCTGTTTGCGGAACCCGCGAACCATCCTCAGCGTGCCATCTGCAGGCAGTATCAGCACATCAGCAGGGACACGATGAAGGTTGGTCGGAGCAACGGAGTACAGCTCTACCCGAGCGCCCGCAATCTGGAAGGTTGCGGTGGGACGAATGCGTGCAAGCCACGGATGCGCAAATGCCAGCTTTGACATGGTGGCGCTATTATACCGCCTGCAACATCCGAATAAGACGAGAGTATAATCTAGTGGGAGACGGCAAATGTATCCGACAAGTGATGAAGAACGGTTGTGGGGAATGCTGGCGCACCTGCTCACCTTGCTGGGGTATGTGGTGGTGTTGGGGCAGTATATTGCGCCCCTGGTAATCTATCTCGTCTATCGTGAGCGTTCCAAGTTCGTCGCCTTTCACGCGCTTCAGGCGCTCTACTTTCAGTTGGCGGTGCTGGTGTTGACCATTTTGGTCACCTCGGTTCTGGTTTTGGTGAGCATTGTCACTTGTGGCGTGGGGGCTATCTTGACGATACCTGTTGTGTTGGCGGCGACGGTGCTGGTGCTGTACTACACGATACGCCCTGCGATTGAGGCGAACAACGGCAACTGGTACGAAATCCCTCTCGTGGGGGGCTGGGCACGCACTTCGGTCGGCGTATGAACCTGCCTCATGCGATTGCGTTTGAAGACCCCCAGCGTGCCGAACGCTTGTGGCACCGCTTGCGCGGGGATGCCCCCCAAAGCGCACTGTTTGACCAGTTTGCGCCCGTGCTGGTGCAAGCCCTAGCTGATGCGCCCGAAGCCGACCGCCTCCTGCTCAACTTTGAACGGTGGGTCGGGATGTTGGGAGCGACGCTGACTTACTATCGCCTGTTCGCCGAGTCGCCCCGCATACTAGAGCCGCTCCTGCGCCTGATGGGGCTATCGCAATATATGGCGGACACCATTTTGCAGACCCCTGAGCTGAGCGAACTGCTGTTAGACCCGCGCTTGCTGGCTCAACGGCGCACGCGCGCCCAACTCCAGCGCGACCTGAACCGCCTGCTCCAGCCCTGCACCAGCCACCCGATGCGCTTAGACCGCCTGCGCCTGTTCAAACAGCAAGAGTTGCTTCGCATCACGGCGCAGGATGTGTTGGGCAAGGTGGACTTGCGCACGGTGGTGGAGTGGCTTTCCGACCTCGCCGATGTGTGTGTGCAGTCTGCGCTGAACCTCTGCCACACCGAGCTGAGCCAAACGATGCAGATGCAGGGCGAGCCAGGGTTGTGTGTGTTGGCGATGGGCAAGATGGGCGCCCGCGAACTGAACTACAGCTCCGATATTGACCTCGTCTTCCTCTGTGCGGACGAGCCACCGCTGTCGGGCAAGCGCGAGCCGATGGTCTACCTCCAGCGGTTGTGTGAGTCCATCGTGAAGGCGCTTTCGGAACCGATGCGACGCGGGATAGTGTTCCGAGTTGACCTGCGCCTGCGCCCAGAGGGGCGGAGCGGAGCCATCGTGCGCACGCTCCAATCGGCGGTGCATTACTACGAGAACTGGGCGGAGGCGTGGGAGCGCCAAGCGATGATTAAAGCGCGCCCCTGTGCAGGCGACCTGCAGGTGGGCACTCAGTTTTTGGAGCGCCTACGCCCGTGGGTCTACCGCCCCCAACTGAGCGCGGACGATTTTCAGGAGATGGTTCAGCAACGCGTGCGCACCGAAGCGCAGACCCGCGCACGAGGCGAATGGGAGACCGACATCAAGAACGGTTGGGGCGGGATACGCGATATCGAGTTCCCTGTGCAGGCGCTCCAACTGATGCGCGGAGGACGCCTGCCCAGACTGCGCACGCCCTCCACGCTGGACGCGCTGAACCAGCTGAGCCGAGCGCGCCTGCTCGAACCTGAGACCGCCCACGCCCTGAGCGAAGCCTACTGTTTCTTGCGCACGGTGGAACACCGCCTGCAACTGCTGTATGGTCATCAGACCCACAGCCTTGCCAGTGAGCCGAGCGAGCGTGCCAAGTTCGCACGGCGCATGGGCTACGCCGACCCTCAAAGGTTTGAGGAAGACCTCCAACGCCACCGCTCGGTGGCGCGCGCCTTCCGAGAGCGCGTGCTCAACACTGCTCCAACCGAGAGCCTCTCTACAAACACTCTGCCCCTGGAGCTGATAGGCACAAACGAGGGCGAACAGGTGTGGGATGCTGAGTTACACGCGATGGGATTTGGCGAGCCTGCGCGCGCCTATCAGGTGTTGTGCAACTGGGTAGTGGGCAACCGCTATGGCGAACCCACCCCCGATGAGCGTCGCAGTGCGTTGCGCATCCTGCCTGAACTGCTTGAGACCTGCGCTCAGACGCTTTCGCCCGATCGTGCGCTGTTGGCGCTGGAGCAACTCGCTGACGCCCTGCCCAGCCGAGCGATGCTTTTTCGCACGCTGGAGGGGAGCCACCAGGTGCTGTATCGGCTTGCTGAGCTGGCACAGTCGCCCACCCTGTGGCAGATGCTGATGGCGAACTTGGAACTGCTAGATATGCTGTTTGGCGAGGAGATTTCGGCACACGGCGCCAAGACGCGCACCCAACACCACCGCGCGCTGCAACAGCGACTCGAAGGATGCCGAACCGAGCGCACACGGGTGAGTAACCTGCGCGCCTATGCCCGACGCGAACGCTTGCGCATCGGCGCACGCGACCTGTGGGCGGAGACCGAACCCCAGCATACCGCCGAAGACCTGAGTGCGCTCGCATGCGAACTGCTCTCTGCCAGCCTGCAGATAGCCTCTCCAGAAGATGTGAACCTGCTCCTGCTCGGCTTTGGTAGTCTGGGGGCGGGCGAGGTGGGCTACACCAGCGACTGGGACATCGCCTTCGTGTATGCCGACGAGAGCCACCTGCCTACGGCACAAGCATATGCCATAAAGATGCTCCAACTGTGTCAGCAGATGAGCGAAACAGGCGCCTTCCCCAAAGTGGACACCCGCCTGCGCCCAGAGGGGGGTGCGGGCGCGCTGGTGCGCACGCTGGAGGGGGTGCTACAATACTACGCCGAGTATGCCGAGCCGTGGGAGCGCTTGGCGAGCGTGCGCGTGAGCGTGTTGAATCCTGACTGTGCGTTCGCTGAGGCGTTTCTGGAGCGGTGGAATCTCCTTCGCTATCGGGGCGCGCCGACCGCAGAGGAAGTCGAGGCGATACGCCACTTAGTTCGGCGCACCCTCACGGAGCGTATCCCCCCTTCTCAGCAGGAGACCCATCTCAAGCTAGGCAAGGGCGGATTGGCAGTGATTGAGTTCCTTGCAGGGTGGCTCGTGTTGCAGGTTGCGTCGCCCGACTCGCACCCCGCCTCTTCCAACACGCTGGAGCTGTTAAACTGGCTCCTGCGTCAAGGCGTCTTAGACCGCCCCGATTATGAGGTGCTTTCGGAAGCGTGGCTGTTGCAGTACCATCTGCGCAATCGCTTGGCGCTGCTGTTTGAGCCTGCTTCGGAGCTCCTGCCTGAGGGCGAGCGTTTTGGGATGCTGGCGCGCAGTTTGGGCTACTCTCACGAGCAGGCGCTTTGGCAACGCCTCCACTCTCTGCGTCAGGCGGTGGACGAGATTGCACGACGCTTTCGTATAGCATAAGCTTTTGTAGACTGACGAGTCAGTTGCTGACCAAGGGATCGTTCTGAGAATACGATTTCTCTTAGAAAAATCCCTCGTCCCCTCTTGACAAATTCGCCCCGTTTTGCTATAATGTAGGCGGACTTCGGTCCGATAGATTTCCATCTAAGGAGGAGATGCTAACGATGCGCAAGGATACGCTTATTCGGCTCACAGCGACCGTTGCAGTGGCGGCGTTTGCCACTTTCGCTTGGTCTCAGAAACAACCCGTGACTTCGTCTGACACAAAACCTGCTCTCCCCGTGATACAGTTCCAGTCGCCTGAGGGGTCAGTGCCTCAGGATTGGACCCTGCGTCCTCGTCCCCCTATTAAGTTCACCCCGTTTGAGATGCTCGACCCGACCACGGGCAAACCTGTCAACGCCGACGACATCATCGAGTTCAACGGTGTCAAGATGCGGGCGGGCGACTTCTACCGCCACCTGAACACGATGGAGCAGTGGCTCAACGAGCAGGGCTACAGCCTTCGTACCGACAACTATTTCGAATACTACTCGCCCACTCTGGAGAAGGAGCTTGCCGACTCCGAAGCCTATCTAAACTGGCTTCAGGAGAACGCCCCCCTAGATGGCGAAGTGTACGGTCAGGGAAGCGATTTTGGGATAGCGAGCTGCTACAACTACGCCAACTCGTGGGACAGCAACTGGATTGGCAACTCGCTCTTCGGGGTTCAGGTAGGCGCCGGTGTGTCCGCGCAAGCCTGCTTGAGCAATCCCATCACGGCGACGGTTAACGGCAACGCTGTGCTGAGGGGACGCTTGGCAAGCTATCAAGCGGAGGTCGCCCGCGCCAGCGGTACGGCGAATGTGAGCGCGGGGGCGGATGCCACCAACTGGTCGTACCAAGTTGGGGTTCAAGTGCTTGGGCGCCAAGTGTGGGGCAACTCTGGCTCGGGGCAACTGCCCTCCATCTTTCAGGGCTTCCAACGCAGTTGGGACTTCCCGCTGGCACAGGTCAACTGGAATAGCCCGACCATTCCCCTGTTTTGCGTGAGCGTGCTGGGCATTAATATCTGCGCCAACGGTCAGGTAGGTATATCGGGGCAGGTGAACCTCGCTGCGTCGGTGAATATCAACCTGTTCCAACAACAGGCGACGGTCAGCCCCTACGGTAGTATGGGCGGTTATGCGGCGGCGTGGATTGGCGCCAACGCGGGCATCGCTCGCGCCGAGGTGGGCGTGCGAGGCAACTTGAACTTCTTCAACGGGAGCCTAACAGGGCGCGCCAACGGTCAACTGGTCTTCAGTGGTTCGCTCGCCTACCAAATCAACGCTGGGCTGGATGCCAACCTTTCGGCTCTGAGTGGCAACCTGCAAGGGTTCGCACGCGGTTGCATCTGGCTCTTCGGCTGGCGCTGTGCCGAAGCCTCTACGACCCTGTTCAGCTGGAACGGTTGGTCGTACAACGGCACGCTTGTCAACTGGAGCCGACAGATTCCCTAATCACTCGCGGGGGCTACTGGGCAATTGCTGAATAGCCCCCACTTCCGATGATGATGAAGCCATCACCCTTGCATGAATACGAAGTGTCTCTGCAGAGCGAGGCACGCTATCCTGCGAATCCGTTTGAAACGCTCTCGTCGCCCTCTGCAAGCACCACGCCCCCAACGATGGTGACGCTCAACAGCACCCTACGCTATCGCCTCCAGCTGGTCGCCTTGCCCACCCCTTCAGGTTGGAGGCGCGCCGAGTGGCGCAATTGGCAGATAACGGGCGCTATGCCACAGGACGAGTGGCGACGGCTCGCCGCCCAAGTCAGCTCCTGGTACTACCGAGCGCGACCCGATGGGGTTGTAGAAATCCTTCAAACCGCCTCTGACACACTGGAGCGCCACGCCTTGCGCGCTTCCGCTACCTGGTTTTTGCAGTGGGTGCCCCCGAAAACGGGCAAGCCCCACCAGTGGACAAGTCAAGAACCCTATGTTTCGGGCGATGTGGTCTGCGAGTACCGCATAGAGCGTCAGACGCGTACCGAGACCACCTACCGTAAACGCTTCGTGCGCTTTGCGAACCCCGAATTGGGCGGGGGGCGTACCCAGACCCTCTCAGGCGAACTGCGCTACACATTGCGCAATCGCGACGGCGTCATCCTGTCGGCTTCGGGTACCCTGCGCGAAGCCACCAAGTTTCAAGACAAAACCATCAGCGAGTCGGTCAATCGGCTTCAGATGCGCCTGGTGCGAGAGCGCCCTGCGAACCCCCACCAAGTGCGCCAGTGGAGTGCGCAGTTAGAGCGTCAGCGCGCTCAGGCACGCCTGCGTACGGTGGTCTCTCTGCCGACTCCTGAAGAGGAGCGCATCGCCCGCGCGCGCAGTCTGCTCGGTCAGCGCACAATCTCGGAGCTTATCAGCGAGATCAAGGCCCTCGATTCGCTATCCAACCCAGAACAGAGCCAGCTCATCACGTTCCAGTTGGCTTTGGAGGGTGCTTTTGTGCTCAAGCCTGAACCGACGCGCCGATTTGCCCAAGCGCATTTGGCACAAGCAACGATGCCAACCCCCAGCGTTTGGGTGGTGCTGGGCGCGCTCAGTGCCGATGAACAAGCCAGCGCGGTGTTGCTGCATACCCTCCTCAACAACCCTAACAAAGAGATTCAGCTCATCGTGGTTCGGCAAATGGCGCTCTTGAGCCAAGTAAAACCCACCGAGTTCTCTGCTCTCTGGAACCACTACCAAGAGGAGACCGACCTCGAACTACGCTCAGCAATCGGGCTGACCCTCTCGGCGTGGGTCTCGGCGCTCCCCGATAGCACAACGTCCCCCTTCTTAGACCACCTGCAACAGCAGGCGGAGCAGGCAGAGGCGCAAGGAGACGAGACGCAGTGGCGGTATTGGATTGGTGCGATTGCAAACACGCGCCGCCCGCGTTTCCTACCGTTGCTGGAACGCTGGGTACGGCGCGGTTCGGAGCCGATTCGCGAGGCGGTTACCGACGCCCTGAGCCCTTTCGTGTCGCCTGAAACCACGCAATTGCTGATGAGGCTTGCATCGATTGAGCCTACCCCTTCGGTGCGTGCCAAGATTGGTCAGGCGCTTTGTCAACGCTGGACGAGCGCGCCCGAAGTGCGCCGTGAGGTAGAACGGCTCCTGTTCAACGACCCCGACACAGGCGTTCGGACGGCTCTGGTGGAGGCACTGGTAGGGGTATCCGCTAACGATGCTGACGCCCTGCGCCTGTTGGTGCGCGCTTCGCGCGAGAACTCCGACGAGCAGGTGCGCCGACGCGCGCTCATCGCGCTCGCCTCACTCCACGCACAAGGGGTTCAGGTGCCCAAAGAGTGAGCCGCAATTGTCTCCTGCTGAAATCGGCAGGAATTCTTCGCTATCCTGCGAATAATCCCCAATAGGAGGTTCGCTATGAGGTGTCTGATACTGCTGGGGTGGCTCGTTGGGGGTTTGTTCAGTGGGTTCGCTCAAGAAGCGGTTTCCCTGCGCTCCGACCCCGAACTTCAGAAGCCGATTACTTTGCGCGCCAAGTTCCTGCCGCTGCGTGAGTTGCTTCGCACCGTCGCAAAACAGACTACCGTGCAGTTAGAGGTGGACAAGAACTACGAGCAAGAGAAGGTCACGCTGTTTGTGAAAGAGCGTCCGATGGGGGAGGTGCTGGAACAGGTCGCTGAAGTGTTGGAACTGCAGTGGGATTCTACACAAGACGGGGGATACCGCCTGAAAGGCTCGCCCCAAAGAGCCGAGCAAGAGCGCGATTTGCGTGAGGCGCGCGCCGAAAACATAAAGCATGTTGAGGAACGACTACGCTACTGTCAAAAGTACGCCCAAAGGGATTATCTGGATATCTTGCGCCAGTATGAGAGGCTGAAGGCTCAGTACGAAGAGATAGAGTCTCGCAAACCAGCGGGCTGGGAGAGCCAACTGAAGCAGATAGGCTCCCAACTAGAGCAGATTCAGGGAGCTACCGACTTGAAAGACTACCTATTAGGATGGTGGACTGCCCGATGGAGCCGTGAGCACTGGCAGAGGCTCTGGCAGGGGAGGCTCTTGGTAGCTTGCTACCCCGAAACCCCTCCGTTTGACTCCCTGCCCCCGCAAACGGCAGACTGGTACCTGCAAATGCAAAGCAGATATCACAAGACAGAGTTTGGGGACACTCACAGCCTTGAAAGCACCGATAGATTGCAACT
>OGCI01001652.1_pt1 | contig 17659 bp, 16 predicted proteins | sample 1570021 | NCBI WGS metagenome assembly OGCI01 (sample SAMN06264664, study PRJEB24512) | hot springs metagenome | isolation source: Hot spring water | place: South Africa: Tshipise | collected 2015-06-21 | reverse complement strand
GGGGGGAGCACAGCGCCTCTAAGCCCCCTCTCCGTTTACGGAGAGGGGGTTGGGGGTGAGGTCGATACAGATTTTTCGAACACCCTCAGTCTTAGTCTCTGCTTTTGTGTTGAAAAAGCCAAACTTCAGGCATGGGCAAGATGCCCAAGGTACCCTTCACGGGCAGGATGCCTGTGCCACGAAGGAGCTACCCCCTTCCAGATGCTGGGGAGAGAGGGGAAATTGGCTTCTGCCACGAGACAGTATCACTTACGACCCAGAGCCGCCAACGAAATGCTTGACCGTCACTAAAGACACCAAGCGTTAGCGGGTATACTCAGCCAACCCTCGCAAAGGGGGTGAGTTCCGATGACCTCCACCGCTGAGAAGGGGTTTTGGACGATTGAGGAGTGGCTTGACTCCGAAATGGAGCCACGCCACGAATATGAGCACGGGAGATTGGTGCCGATGGCTTCGCCCACTCGTACCCATCAATGCATCGTGGGACGCACATACAGCCTCCTTGACCGCTGGGCTACAGAGAAATGTCTCGGAAGCGTAGAACTGGAGCTGGATGTGTCGCTTCCGACAGGGGTAGGTTTTATTCCCGATATCGTCTTCGTGCGCGCAGAGCGAGAAGCCGAGCTATTTACCCCCTCTGGAAAGATCAGTGGCGTGCCCGACCTTGTGGTGGAGGTTATTTCCCCGAACACACGCACGCGCTATATGGGGCACAAACTGCGTGCCTACCACTCTGCAGGAGTCCCCTGCTACTGGCTGATTGACAGCGAGACCCTGACGGTCTACGAGTATCAATACACGCCCGAGGGCTATCTGCTACGCACGGTTGCTGAAGCAGGAGAGACCTTCCAATCCCACGCTCTGGAAGGCTTCTCGCTCAATCTCAAGGAGTTGTTGGGAGAGAGATAACAGGGGCGAATGCTCCACTGCCGTCCAGAGAACTTCCCTAACGATTTGGGGGGTCGTTGCCCCTTTACACCCCTTAGCCCAAATACCGCCAACAGCCCAACGCCAACGCAAACCAAAACAGCATCAGTCCGATAAATGCAGTCCTGTGCCACTTGGGTGGGATGAGACCCTCCCAGCCCAGCGCGTTGAACACGGCAATCGGCAGGAGTGCAGGGTAGAAGTAGCGTCCCTGAGCCTGGAAAAACACCCGAATAAACAGCCCAAAAGTCAACGCTACCAACCCCAAAGTCAACAAGCTGACCCACAGCCAGTCCCGCTGGCTTTGACTGAACCCTGCACGCCAGCGTAGCACCAAACCCACCAACACCAAAATCTGCCAACCTAACAGCCCTAAATACACACTGCTGGGTAAGAAGTTGGGCAAGCCCGTATTCGCCGTGCGGGGCGTGCCATAAGCGAACCAGAAGCTTCGGAAAGTCCAATCGGCTACCAGACGCAAGTACTCGCCGAAACTCATCCCTGCTTCCAGAAAGTTTTGGGCGCGCGCCGTGCCTGCGAACACCTCCACGAAAGTGCGCTGGAGCAGAGGGTCGTTGTATAGCAGAGCGTTCCGCACAAACCACCAGCCCCCAATTGCCAGAGCAATCCCCACAACCAATCCCGAAGCGCGCAGGGCACCCGACCAACCTGCCGAACCTCGCAGGGCGCTCAGGCTCAGCGCAACAACCGAGATGGGGAAGAGCAGAACCGCGGTCGCCTTCGTGAGGAGGGCTAACCCCACCACTGCTCCCAAGAAGAGAAGCGTACGAATTTGGGGTGGCTCAGCGAGCAACACCGCCACCAGATAGAGTGCACCAGCGAACAGCAAGTTCGTGAGCGCATCGTTGCCAACAGCGCTCCCGATAGCGATGTGCATCGGCAGGAACGCCGTGAACGCCATCGCTCCCAGCGCCAGCAGGGGACGCTCGGGGAACAGTCGTCGCATCGTGAGGTAGACCAGCGCCACCACCCCCAGCGAGCAGAGCGTGGAGAGCAAACGCACCCCCTTGCCCGAACCACCCGTCAAGTGATACACTACCGCAGAGAGAAAGTAGTAAAGCGGGGGCTGGTGTGCCTCGTAGCCGACCCCTTCGTAGCCTTCAAACACGGGCAACCGCCACTCTTTGGCGACATACTCCACATATTGGAAGTGGGCACCCTCGTCAGGGGTGTTCGCATAACCGTTGTTGCCGAACGGCGTCGCCCAGTTGTACAGCACCGCCAACCCCAAATGAAGCGCAAGGATTACGAGGGGCGCCCAGCGAAGCCACTGGGGAGGGGTTTGCAGTTCGGTAGGTATCGGCTTTGAAGGCGTGCGTGGCATAGGTTGGGTCTCCTCAGTCAGTGGTGGGTGGAATCTGCTCGTGACTCTCTACATAGGGGCTCCGCTTCTCGTACAACAAAGTCAGCTGTTGATGATAGAGCCGACTGATGGCGTAGTTTGCAATAAACAGTTCCTTACCCGCACGGGCAAACGGCTGTTTGTAGTTGTTCATACCGTACTGAAGTTCCCATTGCACGATGTAATAGTCGCTAAAACGCCTTCGGACTTCAGGACAATCGTCGTAGGTTATGAGCCACTTGTGAGTACAGTTCTGAACCGCTTTCGCAAAGCGCTCGTGGTCAAATTGGAGATGGAGCTCGCCTCGCCGTCCGTAAAGCCGAGATTGAGTGGCGGAGTAGTAGGGCGGGTCTAAGAAGATGAAGACCTCCTCTCCCGAAGCGTGGAGCAGTGTTTCATAATCTAAATTAGTGATTTCCACTCCTTTGAGAATCGCATCCGCTAACGCAAGGTTTCGGATGGCAGAGGGCGTGAATCGCCCACGAAAAGCCTGCTCTGAATAGCCTCCTGAATCGACCGTGCCTGAGAATGAGATGCGGTTCAGCACGAAAAATCGCACAGCGCGCTCGAACTCGTCTCCTATACCGTAGCGCTCCAGCATTTCATAGAACAAAGCACGCCCATCCTCGGCTGTCTTGTGTACGCGAGAGACCTCTGCGATGAGTGCCGAATTGTTCTGCTGACATATCTTCCAGAAACAGTACAGCTCATAGTTGATGTCGTTAATCCAGTATCGGCGTTCTGGGAACATCTGCTTGAGACGGAAGAAAACTGAGCCTCCGCCCACCATCGGTTCACGATACTCGCAAAAATGTGGAATGAGCGGAATAATCTGCTCCAGTGCCCTTGACTTCCCTCCTGGGAAACGGAGGGGACTCTTGATGTGCTCCTGCGAAATTTGCGCATCCGCCATAATCCTCATTCTACCTGCTCACCGACCGCTTTCTTGAGCGCGCGTACCTCCTCCTCCGTGAGATAGCGCCACTTGCCCAGAGGTAGGTCTTTCGGTAAACGCAACGGACCAAAACGCACGCGCACCAGACGCTGAACCCGATGCCCCACCGCAAGGCACATGCGCTTGATTTGGCGTTTGCGCCCCTCGTGCAAGGTGATTTCCAGAACCGATTGACGCCCTTCCTGCCGTAGGAGTCGCACCGAGGCGGGAGCGGTCTTCCCCTCTTCAAGCACCACCCCCTCACGCAGCTGGCGTAGAGCCTGCTCGCTGGGCACGCCCTGCACCCATACATGGTAGGTCTTAGCGACCTTGTGCCGAGGATGCAGGAGCCGATTGGCTAACTCGCCGTCGTTGGTGAACAACAAAAGCCCCTCCGAATCGGCATCCAAGCGCCCCACTGGGAACACGGGCACAGGCACGCCTTTCAGAAGTTCCATCACGGTGCGCTCGGCATGGGGGTCGTGGCGCGTCGTCACATAGCCCGGCGGCTTATGGAGCATCAGGTACAACACCTGAGGAGCGGGGCGAACGGGACGCCCATCAACCAGCACGGTATCCATTTCGGGATAGATACTCGTGCCCAGTTCGGCGGTCTTGCCGTTGACCTGCACCCGCCCCTGAGCGATGAGCGACTCACAGGCGCGCCGTGAGCCGTACCCACACCGCGCCAGCCACTTCTGAAGACGAACTGATGACTCTTTTCCCTCTGGTTTCTCGCTCATCGGTTCAGTTCACTGGAAGAGTCGGAGGAACCCCTCAAACGACTTCATCAGCAGGTGGAAACTGCCTCCCAGTAGGAACAGCAACACAACTGCGATGAGGTTGCCCGCTATGAGCAGATAGCCATCGTGGTTGATGAGACCTACCCCAATCAACAGCACCCCAAACGCAGGAAGCGTGTTGAGGAAGGGAAGCGGTGAGGACAGGATAAGCGCCATGTAAATCACCACCAAAGCGTTCCACCGCAAGAACAGCCCGTTATGCACCAGCCACCGCCCGCGCGGGAAGGTGAAGCGCTCTAACTTGCGCAGAAGCGCCACGCCCTGCGTTTGGAGGCGGTCAACGGTGTTGGGGGCTAACCGTCGCTGACGCCACCGATACGGAACCCACGGCTGGGTACGCCCGAACAACATCTGGAGCGCAATCAGGCTCATCAACAATCCCAGCACTCCCGAAGTGCCTGGCGGGAGCACCGGAATGAACGCAGGAATGGCTAAAATCACCAACAGGAACCCGTACCCTCGGTCACCCGCACGATCCAACACTTCACCTACCGAGACGGTCCCGTCCGCGTCAGTATCCAGCACCCCCGAAAACAGTTCTGAAAGACGCGCTTCTGGTGGTGGCCTCATCATAAGAATTGTACCCTTGATGGGGGCTGTACTCACTCAGAAAAAAATAGGGCTCGATACCGAGCCCTTGGCAGAGATGCTCTCTGGTCGAGAGCAGGACGACCCTTGCTGATGTATTGGACGGAGCTTCTCTGCCTGTGTTCTGAGGATTTTGAGTGAATTTTCAGTACTCTGCATCCATTTCGCCCCCGCGTCCGCCGCGTCCCATGCCTCCACCAGGACCACCCATCGGTCCAGGCCCGCCGATACTTCCCATCGTGGACTGTCCCATCCCCATGGGTGCGCTCATTGCGGCGGACATCGGGTCTTCAATCTTGCGTTGAACACCCGCCAGATCGGGCATGGAGGGGGGACTTAAGGGTTGGGGCATCATATTGTTGCTGAGAACCACGAGGATAATCAGCACCACAACGCCAAGGGCGATTACTCCGATTCCTATTGGGTCAACACCTTTTTGCATCGGTTTGCCTCCTGTTTTAGTTTCGTTCTCAGTGGGCAGGCTTCCTGCTACATTCGGCGTAGCATCTGGCGTAATTCGGAGTGGACGCCTGCATAGTTCATCGCTTCATCGGGCGTGATGAGCTGCTTCTGGACATACCTCAACAAGCACTGGTTCATGGTCATCATGCCCCAGTGTCCGCCTTCGCGGATGGCGTGATAAATCTCGCCGATGTGTCCATCTTCAATCATCTTCTCAACGGTGGGCGTGTTAATCATAATCTCCAAAGCGGCGATACGCCCCTTGCCCCCTGCGCGCGGCACCAGCTTCTGGGCAATAATCCCCCGCAGGGTGTTCGCTAAGCGCTGGAGGATGTGCTTCTTGTCTTGGGGCGGGAACATATTGACAATACGGTCCATCGTCTCGTAGGCGCTGGGCGTGTGAACGGTGGAGAATACCAAGTGCCCTGTCTCGGCTGCCTGCATACAGGCTTGCATCGTCTCCACATCGCGCATCTCACCGATGAGAATGATGTCGGGGCTTTCACGCACGACCGAGCGCATCGCATCGATGAACGATTCGGTATCAATCCCGACCTCACGCTGGCTCACGATACACTCTAAGTCTTGGTGGACGAACTCAATCGGGTCTTCAATCGTGACGATGTGCCCGCGCCGAGTGCGGTTGATGAGGTCAATCATTGCGGCGAGCGTTGTGGACTTACCCGAACCAGTCGGACCCGTCACCAGAATCAGCCCCTGTCGGTATTGGGTCAGCCCTGCCAGCACGCGTGGGATGTCTGGCTCTTCGGGCCACAGCTCATCTAACTTGTAGTGTTGGAGTGGGATAAGACGAAACACGCCTGCAACGGTTTGGCGCTGTTGGTAGACATTAGCGCGGATTCGGCACACATCGTCCACCGTGAACGCCATATCCAACGCAAGGCGATGCTCAAATTTGGCGACCTGTTCGTGGCTCATGGGGGTGAAGCATAGGTCGCGGGCTTGGCTGGGCGTGAGCGGTTCCAACACCTCTTCAAAGGGGGTGATTTTGCCGTGTAAGCGCATCACAGGGCGGGCGCCTGCCTTAATAAACACATCCGAGGCACGCAGTTCAAAAGCTTTTTTGAGCAGGTCGTTCAACTCGTAGTTCAGCATACGCGGTATCCTCCATCAGACAGTATCGTTTTTGACGGGAGCGCGCTCCGATTGTCGCCGTATCAGATTCGTCGTGAACCAGTAGATTCCTGCCCCGACTGCCAAAGCCAACACGGTCCAAAAAGCAATCAGCCATCCGAGCGGGCGCTTGGTTTGGCTGGGAGCCTCTGCCACTTGGGCAGGCGGGTCGGGCGGGCGTTTGAGCGGGATTTCCGAGAACAGCGCTTTCGGGTCGTTTACTACAACCAGCGTGCGCCACATCCGAGGCTCGGCGACCGTCCACATCGCCAGCTGGCTATTGGAGAATGTGTAGTAGCCTTTGTAGTCCACCGCACGCGGGAGCGCCACATAGACCTGGAGCGTCTGGACCTCTGGGAAGGTGCGCACAATCGGATTGAGGTCAATCGTACCCTCCACAAGGTTGACCAATCCCCCCGAAGCGAAGCTCACAACGGTCATCAGCTCGTCAGGTTTGGCGTTGCGCTTGAGGCTGTCGTCCCCGATTTCCAAGTTGGCAATCGTGCGCCCTGTCCATTGGGTAAAAGCTTCCACCTGCTGGCGTGCGCGGTCGTGAGGCACCCGACGGCTATAAGTCCAGGTCATGACATATCTGCCTTCGGGCTGGACGAACAGCATCACAATCACTTCGGGCTGGCGAGTCCAGTCGGGCTGGTTGGGTGTCGTTTGCGCGCCAACCCAAGCCATCAGAACTGCTATCCACCCAATTACCAGCGCACTTCGCACGATGAGAGATTGTACCTTAAGTATAATAGCGTCGCCATGAACCATCCGATTCCTGAAATCGTGGCGCGCTTGGAAACGCTGTATGGCGTCGCCGAATGGAAACCCCGCACGGAGCCTTTGGAGGAGCTCATCCACTGCATTTTGTCGCAACACACTTCCGATGCCAACTCGTTTCGCGCCTACCGCCTGCTGCGTGAGCGGTTCCCCACCTGGGAGGCGGTGGTCTCCGCCCCGACCGAGCAGGTGGCGGACGCTATTCGTTCCGGTGGGCTGGCGAACCAGAAGGCACCGCGCATTCAGGCGGTACTGAAGGCGATTTACGAGGCGAGGCGCGCCTACGACCTGAACTGGCTCGGGGAGACCCCCACCGAAGAGGCGCGCCGATTCTTGCTCAGCTTGCCGGGCATCGGTCCGAAATGCACGGCGATTGTGCTGTGCTTCTCGCTGGGGCGCCCCGTGATCCCGGTGGACACGCATGTGTTTCGCGTCTCGTGGCGATTGGGGCTGATTCCTCGTTCGCTGGGGGAGGCGAAAGCGCATGATGCCCTGGAAGCCCTCGTGCCTGAACCGCTGGTCTATCGGTTCCATGTGGCGCTGATCCAGCACGGGCGCGCCGTGTGCAAAGCACCCAACCCACGCTGTGCCCAGTGCCCTCTGACCGATCTGTGCAACTATTATCAGCAGGGACAGGCAGGCAAGGCGGTGGAAGCGAGCGTCTAAAAGCCTGTCTACTAACGGGGTATACTTGGAATACCGTGCTGACCCGAACCTATATCCATGTGCCAGGCGTTACCGAGGCGATGGAACGCAACCTCTGGTTTCAGGGAGCCACCGACTGGGAGACCTTCCTCCAGAACCCAAGCCGCTGGCAGGTAAACGAGCCGTATCGTTCGGCACTGCTCCACGAGTTGGGAAGCTCCCAAGAAGCGTTCTTGGACGAAGACCACGCCTATTTCGCAGGGCGTCTGCGTGTGGCGGAACACTGGCGCGCCTATGAGGAGTTCCGACACCGAACCGCCTACTTGGATATTGAAACGGACGGGGGCACGCTCATCACGGTCATCGGTGTCTACGATGGGCACGAAGTGCACCAGTTTGTGCAAGGCGAGAACTTGGACGAGTTCCCCGACTTCATTCAGGAGTTCGGGATGCTGGTGACCTTCAACGGATTGAGTTTTGACCTGCCGATGCTGGGGCGTGCGTTCCCCTCGCTGGCACTGGACCAACTGCATATGGACCTGTGCCCGACCCTTCGGCGACTGGGTCTGCGTGGGGGCTTGAAGCGTATTGAGCAGACGCTCGGTATCGCGCGCGACCCCGACCTGGATGGGATGGACGGCTGGGAAGCGGTGCGCTTGTGGCAAGCTTATCGGGCTGGCTTCAACAGCGCGTTGGAAACCCTCCTGCGCTACAACCGTGAGGACATCGTCAACCTCAAGCCCTTGGCGCGCTTAGCCTACACTCGGCTCAAGGAACGGCTTTGCCGAGGGCTATGAATTTGTCCTAACTCACAACCCTCTCGCTAACTGTGGATGCCGAATCCACTTGTGAATTTCCACCAACGCCACAACACTCAGCGCCATCGGCACGATTTGGATCCAGGTCTCTAAAGGCAAAGGCTGAACCCGCAAAATGAACTGAGTGAATGGAAGGTAGAGCGCTAAGGTGTGAATGCTTAGGGCGCTAATCGCTGCGATAAGCAGGAACGGGTTGCGCAGTGGGCTGAGCAGGAACGCCGAGCGGTACTCGGAGCGACTGTTGCCCACATGGAAGTTCTGAAAAAGCACAAGCGTGGTCAGTAGAGCGGTCTGGGCGTGGGTGATACCTTTCTCCAGCTCGGAGAAGAAAAGCCACACCGCTATCAGCGACATCCAAATGCCTACCAGCACCGTCCGCTCCCACAGCAGGCGCGAGATAACCCCTTCGTTTCGGGGGCGTGGCTTGCGGTACAGCACACTGCGGTCGCCCGGCTCAAATGCCAGCGCCACATCCTGCAAGCCGTTCGTCACGAGGTTGAGCCATAACAGTTGCGCTGGTAGAAGCGGGATGAGCGTCGCCTCAATACTCGGGCTGAGTGCGCCCACAAACAGTGTGATGAAGAAAATGAGGATGGAGGCGGCGCCCGTTGAAATCAGGAAAAAGGTGGCGTTGCGCACATTGTCAAACGCCACACGCCCCTCCTCCACAGCGTTGCGGATGCTGACGAAGTTGTCGTCCGCCAGCACAATATCGGCAGCTTCGCGGGCGACATCGGTTCCGCTTTTGCCCATTGCGACCCCCACATCCGCCGCTTTGAGGGCAGGCGCATCGTTCACCCCGTCCCCAGTGACCGCCACCACTTCGCCATTTGCCTGCAGGGCTTGCACAACCCGCAGTTTGTGTTCGGGAGTGACGCGCGCAAACACATTGACCGAGCGCACTTGCTCGCGCAGGGTCTCAGCGTCCATCGCCTCTAAATCGGCTCCCGTTAGCACAGGAGCGTCGGCGGGCGCAATCCCCAGTTGCGCGCCGATGGCACGCGCCGTTGCGGAGTGGTCGCCCGTAATCATCACCACACGAATGCCTGCCGTATGGCAATCGCGTATCGCCTCAGGTACGCCCTTTCGGGGTGGGTCCATCATCCCCACTAAGCCGATGAAGACCAGCTCAGACGGTTCAGGAACCCCACGCTGGGGGTCAATCGGTTGATGGAGACGCCGATACGCCAGCCCCAACACGCGCAAACCGCGCTCTGCCATCGCCAGCGCCTGCTGATGAATCTGGTGGCGCGCCTCGTCGGTCAAGGGGGCTTCGCCCTCAGGACTTATCCAAGCGTGGGAGAGGGAAAGGAGTCGTTCGGGCGCGCCTTTGACAAATACCCACTGCTGGTCGCCCCGCTCCCGCACACTGGCAGAGTACTGCAGTTCGGGTTCAAAGGGAATTTCGCCCACGACGGGATGGCGTTCGCGCACCGTGCGGTGATGGATTCCTGCCCGTAGCGCTGCGACCAACAGCGCCGCTTCGGTCGGGTCGCCGTGGAGCTCGTAGCCGTCTGGAGTCTCTTGGACATCCGCCTCGTTGGTCAGCACCGAGGTCAGAAGCGCCCGCACGAACGGATGCTCGTCGTCGGGCGAGAGGGGCTTATCCAGCTCATCGGGTCGGAACACCTCGCCCCCAATCCAGTACTCTTGGACGGTCATGCGGTTCTCGGTGAGGGTGCCCGTCTTGTCCGAGCCGATGACAGTGGTAGACCCCAGCGTTTCTACGGCAGGCAGGCGTCGCACAAGGGCGTTTCGTCGCGCCATCCGGTTCACGCTGAGCGCCAAGGTAATCGTCAGCACAATCGGTAGCCCTTCGGGAATTGCGGCGACCGCCACACCGACCGCCACTTTGAACATCTCTACGGGGGAGTAGCCCAGCAGTAAGCCCGCGGTGAAAATCACGGCACAGCTCACCCCCACCACAATCCCGACAATGTTGGCGAACTGGCGCATGCGCCGTTGGAGGGGCGTGTCGGGCGCCACCTGCTGGCGAATGGAACCTGCGATTTTGCCCAGCTCGGTCTGCGCGCCTGTCGCCACCACATACCCGCGCCCGCGCCCCGAAGTCACGATAGACCCCGTGTAGAGCATATTCACACGGTCGGCTAAAGGCGTCGCTTCGGGCACGGGTGCCACCTGCTTCATCACGGGCACCGACTCGCCTGTGAGGAGCGACTCATCCACGCGCAGGGCGGTGGCGCTCACAAGCCGAATATCGGCAGGCACCCGCACGCCCGACTCCACCAACACCAAATCGCCCGGCGCGAGGTCTTGGCTGGCTATGTCATATTCGCGCCCCTCCCGAATCACGCGGGCATGGGGGGCGGTCAGCTGTTTCAACGCACGGACGGAACGCTCCGCACGAAACTCCTGAATGAAGCCGATGGTGGCGTTGAGCAACAGCACCGCCATAATCACGCCGGTGTCGATGTAGTCTCCTAATAGGAAGGTGATGAGAGCGGAGATGAGTAGGATGTAAATCAGGGGGCTGGTGAACTGATGGAGGATAAGTCCGAAAATGCTGATGGGTTTCTCTTCCTCAAGGGTGTTAGGTCCGAACTGAGCGAGCCGTTGTTTTGCTTCAGATAGCCCAAGCCCTTCTGGCGTGGTTGCTAATTCACGAGCGACTTCGTCAGTTTGAAGCGTATGCCACGCTGGAGCCTGCCCCTCCGTAAGAACGCTCTTGAGCATTCTACCTCCCTGCCAGAGTATACCTATGATGCTTTGGGCTGGGGGCAGGGGGTGGATGGGAGTAAGGGGAGCCAAGTCCTTCGCTTCACTCAGAGTGACAGGGCGAAAGCGTTAGCAAGGCGTGAATCTTTTCGGCGGCGCAATGCCTCTAACCCTCTCGGAGGCAAAAGTGTATGATAGCGGATAACTTGAATGCGCCAACCCAGACCGCCACCACGACGGCGCACAAGAAAGGGCTACCCAGCTGGCTGGCCTGGGGAGGCATGATTGGGCTGGTTCAAATCTTTGCAATCGCAACAGTTCAACCGTTGGGCGTTTCCACCGCATATCCGCAACTGGTGGGCTATCTGGCGGATAAAATTGTGCCCGGTTTTGCGCAGTCCCACCCCTACCTGCAGAAAATCGGCGTCGGCATCGGCTGGGAGACGATGTTGATTCTCGGAATGGTGCTGGGGGCATTCCTTTCGCGAGTGACGCAACGGCGCTCGTCCTGTGGAGAGACGTGCGAGAATGTGCCCAGTCTGTTCCAGTCTTCCACAGCACGGGCGATTGGTGCGTTCGTGGGAGGCTTTCTGATATTATTCGGCGCGCGATTGGCGAACGGATGCACTTCGGGGCACATGCTCAGCGGCTTGGCGCAGTTGGCGCTGAGTGGGTTCCTGTTCGGAGCCTCTATGTTCGCTGCAGGTTTGCTCACAGTATGGATTGGGACGAAGCGCAGCCAAGCCTAAGCGGAGGTGAGAACTATGGATACAAAAATGATACTGGGATTAGGGACGGGTGTTCTCTTTGGCTTTGCTTTGCATCGGGCGGGCTTTAGCCGATGCGGGATTGTGATGCGTGGGCTGGCTCTGCGTGAGTTCACGATGCTCAAAGTGATGCTGACTGCGATTGCGGTCGGCATGGTCGGCGCTGCGGTTTTAGCGACATTCTTCCCCGATTACGCGCACCTCAAGGTCAAGCCCCTCTATGTGGGGGGCATCATCGTCGGTGGGCTGATTTTCGGGGTGGGAATGTCCATCGCGGGCTACTGCCCAGGCACGGCTCTGGTGGGGTTAGGAGGAGGCATACGCGATGGAGCACTGGCTGTGATGGGAGCCATGCTGGGTTCGTTTGCCTTCATCCTTGCCTACCCCACCTTAGAGCCGGTCCTAATCAAACCGATGGACTTCGGCAAGGTAACCCTTCACGAGGTCTTAGGCTTGCCTCATCTCATGGTTGCACTCGTGATGGCGAGTCTATTGATGGGACTGGTGTTCTGGTTGAACCGCTTAGACGCTCAACGAGGCACCTGACCTCTCTGTGCTTCTATCTCCACCTCCGACAGCCCCAGAGCGTGTGTGTCCCCGACGCGCTTTGGGGCTTCTTTGCAGGATATACCCTGTGAAGGGCGAACTCCCGATGTGGCATAATTAAGAGGGATGACCGGAATGTTTGCGTTGAACTTCTACACGGAACTTTACGAGGATATGCTGCGCACCCTGCGCAAGACCGCAACGATACGGTTGGGCGACAAGTCACGGAAATACAGTGCGGGACAAATCGTTTGGGTGACGGTCGGGCCGCGCTTCGGGCGCCGACGCCGACTGTTCACCGCTATTTTAGACCGCGTGGAGGTCAAACCTATCTCGGACCTCAGCCCACGCGATATTGAGCGAGAGAACCCCGAATTCCGCTCCACAGAGGATGTGATTGCCCTGTTGGAGCGCATCTACGACCGTCCTGTCTCGCCAGACGATTTGGTGACGGTCATCTACTTCTCACCCATAGACGAGTGAGCCGAGTTCACTCGTCCCGAAGGTAATCCAACACGCGTTCTGCCAGCTTGCGTGTCATCGTGGGCACCGAGGCTAGCTCTTCTACGCTGGCGGAGCGTATGCCCTCCAAAGAGCCGAACAGCCTCAGGAGCAGTTTGCGTCGTCGCGGTCCGATACCGGGGATTTCGTCCAGCGGGGAGCGTCGGGCGCGCTCGTCGCGCAGTTTGCGGTGGTAGCTCACGGCGAAGCGGTGCGCCTCATCGCGGATGCGCTGGAGCAGGTGGAGCGCCTTACTGTCACGAGGCAGTTCCAGCTCGTCGGGGCTGTCGGGCAAGATAATCAGCTCGTGGCGCTTCGCCAATCCAATCGCAGGGATTTCAAAGCCCAGCCCATGGATTGCCTTGAGCGCCGCGTTGAGCTGTCCTTTGCCTCCGTCTATCAGGATAAGGTCGGGCAAGTGCCGCCATTTCTTGTCCCCGTTCAGTGCCTCCTTCAATCGGCGGGTGAGCACCTCGTTCATCATCGCGAAGTCGTCGGGGCTTTCGGGATGCCAGCGAATGCGGAACCGCCGATAGTCCGACTTCTTGGGCATCCCGCCCTCAAACACCACCATACTGCCCACAGGCGCTGTGCCCTGAATGTTGGAGATATCGTACGCCTCAATGCGATGAGGGGGATGGGGCAAGTTCAGCACCTCTTGCAGTTCCAGCAGTGCCGACTCGGCGAGCGCCTCGCTCAGAGCCAGCTCTTGGCGCAGGCTCTGAAGCGCTAACTCGGCGTTGTGGGAAGCCATTTCCAAGAGCTGGGCGTCCTCGCCCCGATGGGGCACGCGTATCTCCACACTGCTCCCACGTTTTTGACGGAGCCACTGTGCAATAATCTGGGCCTCCGTGACCTCGTAGGGGAGCAGAATCCGCTGGGGCACTTCTACGGCGTCTTGGTAATACTGCTTCAAAAACTCGCTCATGATACCGTTGGGGGACTCCTCGGCGCCCTCACTGAGGAAGAAGTGGCGCTGTCCCAGCAAGCGTCCACCCCGAATGAAGAACATCTGCACGCAGGCACCCCGCTCATCCTTCACGAGCGCCACGACATCCTCGTCTGTGCCTTCGGGGTTGACCACCTTTTGGCGCTCCAGCACCGCTTTCAGGGCGAAGATGCGGTCGCGCAGGTATTGGGCGCGCTCAAACTCCAATCGCTCGGCAGATTCGTGCATCTCCTGTTCCAGTTTGCGGAGGAGGTCTTCGCCACGCCCTTCTAAAAACTGCACCACCTGCTCAACAATCTTGCGGTATTCGGTTGGGTCGGCATAGCCTGCGCAAGGAGCAAGGCACTGCCCCAGATGGTAGTACAGGCAGGGGCGCTGAACCGCCTCGCCCGACCACGACTTGCCACATGGGATGAGCGGGAAAGTGCGATGGAGCAGTTGATGGGTGGACCAGACCGCCGACGAGTTCGCAAACGGACCGAAGTAGCGCGAGCTGTCCCTGCGCACCTTGCGCGTGACCAGCAGGCGGGGGAACTCCTCGCCCAGCGTGAGGCACAGGTACGGGTAGGACTTGTCGTCCTTCATCAGCACATTGTATTTGGGCTTGTGCTTCTTGATGAGGTTCGCCTCTAAAATCAGTGCCTCCAGCTCGGTGTCGGTGACAATCCATTCCAAGTCGGTCGCTTCGCGGGTGAGCCGTTGCACTTTGGGCGGGTGATGGACAGACTTTTGGAAGTAGGAGCGCACCCGCTGGCGCAGGTTGACCGCTTTGCCGACATACAGCACTTTGCCCTGCGCATCCTTGAACAGATAACAGCCCGGTTGCTTGGGTAGGGAACTGAGTTTCGCCTTGAGCTCTGGAACCATCTGCTTCAATTATATCTGAGGGTGTTTGAAAAATACTGAGAGCGCGGGCGTCCTCAATCGTGGCATGGGCATCTTGCCCATGAGCCAATCGTAGCTTGGGCATCCTACCCATCCTGCCAAAACGAACCCCCTCCCTGTAGAGAGAGGGGGCATAAGAACCGATGAGGTGATGAGAGTTTGACTTCACACGCTTGTACCGAAGTTGAACAACACGGTCAACAGGTCCGCGTCGTCCACCGTGCCGTCGCCGTTGGTGTCGGAGCTGGCGTCGCTGGAGCCGAAGTTGAACAGCACCTGAAGCAGGTCGGCATCGTCAATCGTGCAGTCGCCGTTCACATTGCCTATCGTAATCGGCAACCCACCACCGTAGCCGAACCAATCGGCGTCGGAGATGCTGGCTCGGACAAACAAGAACTGGTTATTTTCGGGTGGGCAGAAGAGGTAGCCCTCCAAGCTCAGCTCGTTGAAAGCGTTGCCTCCTTCGTCATCGATGCGGAGGTGGACATTCTGACTGAGTTGACCGAGCGGGTCGGTTCCGCAGGTGATGCGGGTGACGCGCCCGCGCAGTTTGCCTTGCACATTCGTTACACGAATGGTGGTTTGAATAGGTTGGGTCACTTGGATACACTGGTTGGGTTGGATCTGTCCGCGCCAGTCAATCACTGCTGTGGTGCCATCGTCGGAAACTACTGTCGCAATCAGGTCAACCGTCACACTCAACCCGATGTCGGGGAGCAGTTGTCCCACATCCAGCGTGATGTCTAAGGCTAAGCCGTCGTTGTTGGCGTCTCGAAAGAAGAAAGCGACGGGGTTACTTGCAGAGACAGTGCCACTTGTGTTCAGGGCGCCGGATATCGCGTAATTACCGCCGTTGAATTTCCAGGAGAAGTTTCCACCGCGAGCGAGTTCTTGAGCAAGTTGCGCATGTACGCCTGCCAGCATCAGTGCGCTTAGTGCGCCGATTGTCAGTCCTTTCGTCATCATCGTTGACCTCCGTGAGCCTATTATACCTCAAGTTTTGGCTTCCTGCAGAAAAATGACCGTTCAGTCGATGATTCTCTGTGAGAACCTCGGCTTCCTTGTTTTGACGAGGGTACATCCAGAGAGTCGCTTTGCTTGCCTGCGTACCCCTTGTGTCAGAATGACAAAAGAGGGGTGTCAGAATGACAATCCTCCCACCCTGTCACCCTGAGCGAAGCGAAGGGTCTGTGCTTCGCTCAGAATGACAAAAAGGGGCAGGACTCTGGCTGGTTGGAGCGTATCAAAAGATTACTATGGTGAATGGACGCTTTGCTTGGGTGTTTCGGTGGGACGGCGCCAGCGAAGGCGTCGCCGATGTGCGCAAGGTGGTGGGGCTGGAACCGATTACTGCCGATGTCTATGTAGAAGCCCGCAAGGATGGGCATCTCTACCTCGGCAACCGACGAATCCGCTTCTGGGGCGTCAACTTCACGGCGGGAGCGAACTTCCTTCGCAAAAGTGATGCGCCCAAAGTGGCGGAACGGATTGCACGGGTCGGTTTCAACTGTGTGCGCTGGCATCATATGGACGCTTGGTGGTCCAACCCCTGCCTGATCGACCTCAACCGCCCCGACTCACGCCAGCTCAATCCAGAAGCGCTGGACAGCTTAGATTTCCTGTTTGCCGAGCTGAAAAAGCGTGGGGTCTACAGCAACTTCAACCTCTTAGTCAATCGGCAGTTCAAGCCAGGCGATGGGCTTCCCGCCGAGATTGCCCAGTTGGAGGATGTGAAGCAACAGCATGTGGTGGGCACCTTCTACCGCCCGATGATTGCGCTCCAGAAAGAGTTCGCTCGCCAACTGCTCACCCATCGCAATCCCTATACAGGACGCATATATGCTGAAGACCCTGCGCTGGCGATGGTGGAAATCAACAACGAGAACGGGCTTCTTCAAGGCTGGATGCTGGGCACGGTGGACCGCCTGCCCGAACTGTTTCGCGCCGACCTCCAACGCCAGTGGAACGAGTGGCTCCAGCGCAAGTACGCCCGAACCGAACGCCTACGCGAACGCTGGCGCGAGCGCTCGGAACCGCTGGGGCGCGAACTATTACGCGACCGACGGTTTGAGCAAGGGCTTGCTGAATGGGACTTAGAGCAACACGGCACAGCTCAAGCCGACGCGTCCGTGCAACCCGAGGGCGCCGTGCGTCTACGCATTCTGCGCCCGGGTTCAGCAGGTTGGCATGTGCAGTTTTGGCAGCAGGGTTTTTCCGTCGAGCGCGGTCAGATTTACACCGTGCGGTTCCGTGCTCGCGCCGACCAACCGCGAAGTGTGATGGTCATGATGGGCATGGCACAAGCGCCTTGGCAACCCGTCGGGCTATCACGCACTTTACAACTGACCCCAGAATGGCAAGAGTTTGAGTTCACCTTTGCGACCACGCACACCACGACCGCCCGTTTCGGCTTCACCGAGATAGGCACTCAGACGGGCGAGTTCTGGTTCGCCGACCTCTCGCTCCGGCGTGGGGGCACTCTGTTCGCGCTCCCTCAAGGCGACCTGCTCGCTCAAAAAACGGTGCCCCTAATGCGACGCGATGAGTGGGGTGTCTACCCCAGCGAGGTGCAAGCCGACTGGATACGCTTCCTCTGGGAGACCGAGCGCGCCTACTGGCTGGAGATGTATCGCTATATCAAGAACGACCTGCGTTTTCGTGGGGTGGTGTTCGGCACGATTGTCGCTTGCAGTACCCCGAACCTGATGGCGACGATGGATGTGGTGGACACCCACTCCTACTGGCAACACCCGGAGTTCCCCGGCGAAGGCTGGTCTAACACGAACTGGTATGTGCGCAATATCCCGATGGTCAGCTCCACCAGCTGGATGACCGTCACAGGGATTGCGCCGAAGCGTGTGGTCGGCAAGCCGTTTGCTTG
>OGCI01001651.1_pt1 | contig 17685 bp, 20 predicted proteins | sample 1570021 | NCBI WGS metagenome assembly OGCI01 (sample SAMN06264664, study PRJEB24512) | hot springs metagenome | isolation source: Hot spring water | place: South Africa: Tshipise | collected 2015-06-21 | reverse complement strand
AACCTCTCGATTATTTCTTCCCTGGAATTTCTTCCCAGTAAACTCATCTCCTCACCCCCGCTCTCCCGTGCATGGAATCCCTTCGCTTAGGCAGACCTCCGCGCTCCTCCTCATCCCGCCCCGTGCCGCCGACCTTGCCGCGGCGTGGCTTTCACGCACGCTCTTCTTCCCGCCATTCCTCCCGCACCTCGCCGGCGCCGCCCGCCTCCCTCGCCGTCCCCTATGCCTCACCGACGCTTTATCCTGCGAGGAAGAATGTAGGGGTACTCCCGGCGCAGGACACGGGTGCGCAGGAAACGATCCAGCTTGCGCAGCCCGAGGTACAGTGACCAGATGAGGACATCCTCGCGGTAATAGGAAACGACCCCCTTCTCGGCGATGGGCGACAAGCCCAGGTGGGGCACCTCCTCGGCGAAAAAGCGGTTGGCAAGGGCGACGAGGTCGGGTATGAGCTCCGGCCTCTGCTCCTTGTAGAAGTTGGCTATAAGGTCGGTCACCACGAGGCGGAAATGGTAATAGCGCGTCATCACGTCCTCGAGGAAGAAAAGCCTGATCACCCAGACCAGAAAGGAGGGGGCGCTGCGCAGGAAGAGCTCCGGGTCCAGCTGCTCTTTACCCGCTACCCTGAAGAGTGGGGTGCTGGTGTCCAGGTAGAGGAGGCGGGTATCCTCGTCCAGGTGTGGGTTTCCGGGATCGAACCCCACGATCGACCAGTTGGAGATCTGCCCGTCGAGGGCCACCTCCAGCGCGCCCTGCGAGCGGTTGTAATCCCACACCTTGCGGAGCTCGCGCAGGACGAGCAGGACCAGGGCGAGCGCCTTCTCCCTGTCCAGGAAGGCAAGTGCCCGGTTGCCTATGGAAGCGGGGGGCAGCTTTTCCTGCAGGATGAAGAAGACGGGGCGGCCGTCGTCTTTCAGGATCTCGGCGTGGCCGTGCGCGGGAAGCTGCAGACCCACTTCATCCCGCAGAATGCGGTTGTACTCCTCGTATATGCCGCGGTAAGCCTCCGCTTCATCCCGCGTTCGGAAGACGGGAAGGCGCTTGCAGGCGAGTCCCTCCAGGCCTCCCGCCTGTATCTCGAACACCGTGCTTATCTCGCCATAACCCAGTATCTGCGCCGGAATAAGGCTCTTTTCGGGATGCCTGGGGTCCAGGCCGCGCTCGAACTCCTTCAAGACCTCCAGGTCCGCTTGGAGGTAGGGCATGGCCAGCCCTTTCCTTCACGCCCCCGGGGAGCGCCAGGAAACCGTGGTAGCACGCCTTGCCGCGCGCCCCGTATCCCGAGTCCCGCCCGCGGCATGCAACGCCCCGCCATGACGTGCGGCCGCCCTCCCTCCTTCGGCCCTCCACCGGCAACCGGGCTGCAGCGCGCCGGCCATTCACGCCGGGCGGCAGGCGGCAAGATCCCTTCGGGCGGCTTTTTCCTTACTTCTTCCCCCTGCGTTACATCCCGTCCCCCGCTCCGGCTGGGGCGCTGCCGGCTATTCGAGTTTATTGTCCTTCTTTATCTTCTCCGCCTCTTTCTCCAGCGACTCCGCCTTGGAGGCCAGATCCTGCACCTCCTTCATGCTCTCGCTGCCCATGAGCATGGACATGAGGTCGATGTCCTGGCCTTGCGCAACCGCGGCGAACGCCTCGCTCATCTCCTTGATGAGGCCCTTGGTGGCCTCCACCATGCTTTTCTTGGTCTCCACGGCCTCGATCATCTTGGACGCGTATTCCTTGTAGTCCTCCACTCCCTCGAGACCGGTGATCTTCTTGTAGGATGCCATGGCCGAATCCAGTGTCTCTACGACATCCGCAAGGGTGTCCTCGATCTCCTTCTGCAGGGCCGCGCCGGCTTCTCCCGTAAAGGCGGAATAGTCTCCCTGCAGGGCTTTACCGGCAAGCTCCGTCTGCTTGCTCTCCATGTCGCTCCACGAGACCTTCGCTTCCTCGTAGTAAGCGTCCCCCTCCTGCATGTACTGCTTAGCGGTGTCCTTGTTCTTGTCGCCGCAACCGGAGAGGGCAGCGGCCAACCCGAGCACGAGGACGAGGATCAAGCCGGTCAGCAACGTCTTCTTCATGTCCCTTACCTCCTGTGCATGTCCCATTCCACTACCTTACCTTTATTCTATCGGTCAGCCTGGTTTCCCTTTGAGCGCCATTTGCCGGGAGCCGCCTCCGCGCAGCCGCTCCGCTCTCTCGCTCCCCGCGTCGAGGTTGGGCGCCCCACCCCGCGCTCCCACCGGCCAAGAGTTCCACCTTCAGGGCAGGGGCTTGCTCAGGATGGGCTCGCCGCTCCTGATGTCGTAGAGGCTCACCGTTCGGTCCTCCAGGAGCCCCACCGAGGGAATCCCGTCTCCCTTGGGCAGAGACGGGCTGCCCGGATTGCACACCAGGAGATCGCCGTGTTCCCATATGCCGTGCACGTGCGTGTGCCCGCGGACGAGAAGGCGCATGCCGCACCTGCGGGCCATCTCCACCAGTTCCGGCTCGTCCATGGCGTCGCCGTGGGTGAGCATGATGTTGACCCCTTCCATGCGGCACACCGCGTAAGGGGAGAGGATGGGGTCTCGGAGGGCAAGCTGGTCCACGTCCGTATCGCAATTCCCGCGCACGTGCAGGATGGGGACGGGGCAGTCGTTGAACTCCTGCGCCATCTTCCGCGGGTCATAGGTGGGCAGAACGGGGTTGAAGGCGCCGTGATAGAGATGGTCTCCGGCGTGGAGGATAAGCTCGCAGTCCCGCAGAACCTGCCAGGCCTTCCGCCAGGCCGCGGGATCGCCGTGGGTATCGCTGACCAGTCCAATCCGCATGTCGCAACCCCTTTCTCTCGCCATCCTTCCCGCCCGTTTACGCTCCGCTCCCCGCCGCCAGGCCGCGGGGACATCTACGGGCATGCCGCAATGCGCCCCACCGCGCGACCGCCGCGTTCACCGTACCCGGGGAAGGGGATTCACCGGCCCCCTCCCCGCCCCCAGGCGCAGGGAACGGCGCAGCGCCACCGTGATGTCCTCCTTTGCCCCACGCACGGCCTCCTGAAGGCCTTCTCCCCTCGCAAGGCGTGCCGCTATGGCCGCCGAGAATACGCAACCCGTGCCGTGGTCGTCCCCCGTCTTCACACGCGGCGAGCGGAGCTCTAACAGCTCCGTCCCGTCGTAGTATATGTCGGTGGCATCCTCCCCCCCGAGATGTCCGCCCTTAACCACCACGCAGGCGGGGCCGAGCTCCCGGAGCTCGCGGGCCACCGCCCTCATGCCCGCCGCATCCAGTATCTCCCTTCCCGCAAAGAGCGAGGCCTCCCGCAGGTTGGGCGTGAAGGCGGCGGCGAGGGGGAGCAGGTGCTCGGCCATCACCGCCACGGCGTCCGCGTCCAGGAGGCGCTGTCCGCCGGAGGAGAACACCACGGGGTCGACCACGAGATTCCGTATCCCCCTTTCCTTCAGCAAGGCGGCAACCGCGCGCGCCACGGCCGCGGTGGCCAGCATGCCCGTCTTCGCCGCCGCCACCTCGAAATCATCCAGCACCGCTTCCACCTGGCTTACCACCACCTGCGCGGGAAGATCGTGACGGGCGACCACGCCCAGCGTGTTCTGGGAGGTAACGCTGGCGATGGCGCAGACGCCGTGCACGCCGAGGGAGAAAAAGGTCTTCAGGTCGGCCTGGACCCCCGCCCCGCCCCCGGAATCGGAACCTCCTACGGCCAGCGCCACCGGCCATCTCTCGGACATCCTGCCCTCCCGCTCGCTGGCGGCCTGCCCGTCAAGCCCCGCCGGGCCCTCCGCACGCCGCGCACCTTCCTCATACCTCCCCTCCAGGAATTCTTTTCCCGCACGGCGGGCAGGTCGCAAGTGGCCTGCCGCGCCTTACTCCTCCCCGAAATGCTCGTAGCCGCTGCGGGAAACCTCCACCCGTTTCCCCTCCCGGTCCAGGACGGTAACCCCGCTTCCCTCCGTTACCTTGCCGATGACCGACGCCGGCAGGCGCTCCGCCATCTCCTCCGAAGCATCCTCGGCCGCCGTGAGGAGGAGCTCGTAATCCTCCCCGCCGTGCAGGGCAGCCTGCAGGGGGTCCGTCCCCAGCGCTGCCGCCAGCTCCCTCGCCTCGCGCGAAACGGGGATATCATCCAGGTGGATCTCCGCTCCCACCCCGCTCTCCTCGCAGATGTGACCCAGGTCGCGCAGCAGGCCGTCGCTCACATCGATGGCGGCCGTGGCGCCCAGTTGCAGCGCAAGGCGCCCTTCCTCCCGGCGAGGCCGCGGGTAGAGGTGCCGCAGGGCGCAGGGATGCGCCGCGTCTCCCCCTCCCGCCAGCCACAGCATGCCCAGCCGGGAATCCCCCAGGAAGCCGGTGGCAAGGATCAGCTCGCCGGGCCTTGCGTTGCCCCGCGCAAGGTAACGGTCTCCCTCCAGTGCCCCCACCAGCGAAACGGATACGAACAGGCCGCCGGGCGAGCGCACTATATCCCCGCCCGCTACCCGGCAGGAGAACGCCTCCCCGCACTCCAGCATGCCGCGGTACATCTCCTCCACCGCCTCCACCTCAACGTCGCCGCGCAACCCCAGCGCCACCAGGGCATAAGAGGTGCCGTATCCCCCCATGCTGGCCAGGTCCGAGAGATTCACGGCCAGGGCGCGGTAACCCAGGGAGTGCCATGAAGTATAGGAGAGGTCGAAGTGCACGCCTTCCACCATGGCATCGGTGGTGTAAGCCCAGAGCCCCCCGTCACGGCCACGGAAGAGCGCGGCGTCGTCACCCGCGCCGCACACCAGGTCCCCGCCCCCTTTCCCCAGCAGGCGGCGCAGGATGTCGATGAGGTTGAACTCCCCGATATCCGACGCGCGCAAAACATACCTCCTTGCCGCGCCCACCCGCCGCTCATTCGCAGACGGTAAACTCGTCGCGCCCCAGGTATTCGGAGATGAAGCGCATGGCGCAGAAATCGCCGCACATGGTGCAGGCCTTCTCCCCCTTAACCTGCCGCTCCCCGAAAAGGCGCCGCGACTTGCGCGGGTCGAGGGCCATCCCCAACTGCGTCTCCCAGTCCAGCGCCTTGCGCGCCCGGCTCATGCGCTCGTCCCACTCGCGGGCTCCCGGCACGCCGCGCGCGACATCCGCCGCGTGCGCGGCGATCCTGGTCACGACGACCCCTTCGCGCACGTCATCGGCGGTGGGAAGGCCCAGGTGCTCGCGGGGAGTCACGTAGCAGAGGAAATCGGCCCCCGCCAAGGCCGCCAGCGCCCCCCCGATGGCCGCCGCCACATGGTCGTACCCCGCCGCGACGTCGGTCACCAGGGGCCCCAAAACGTAAAAGGGAGCGCCGCCGGTAATGCCTTTCGCCAACCTCACGTTGGCCTCCACCTGGTGCAGCGGGATATGTCCCGGGCCCTCCACCATGCACTGCACCCCCGCCTCGCGGCAGCGCCTCACCAGGCCTCCCAGTACCACCAATTCGGCGACCTGCGCCGCGTCGGTGGCATCCTCGATGCAACCCGGCCGCAACCCGTCGCCCAGGGAGAGCGTAACCTCGTACCTGCGCGCGATCTCCAGCAGGCGGTCGAACTCCTCGTAAAGGGGATTCTCCTCTCCGTTATGCAGGACCCATCCCGCCAGGAAAGCGCCTCCGCGGCTGACGATATCCGCCACCCTGGGGTTGGCCTTGAGGGTCTCGAGCACCTTCGCGGTAACCCCGCAGTGCACGGTGATGAAATCCACGCCTGAGGCGCAGTGGTCTTCTACGGCACGGAACATGTCGCCCGCGGTCATGGCCACGATGCTGCCCCTCTCTTCCATCGCCCGCACCGCCGCCTGATAGATGGGCACCGTCCCCACCGGCACGGGCGAGGAGGCTACCACCGCTTCGCGCACTCGGTCTATGGGCCCACCCGTGGACAGGTCCATCACCGCGTCGGTCCCCGCCTCCACCGCCGCGCGCAGCTTGGCCAGTTCCTCGTCTATGCCGGCGTAGTCGCTGGAGGTGCCGATGTTGGCGTTCACCTTGGTACGGGATCCTCCCCCGATGAGGCACGGCCTTTCCATGTCTCGTACAAGGTTGCAGGGGATAACCGCTGTGCCGCGGGCTACGGCCTGCGCCACCTCGTCGCTGGAAATCCCTTCCTCCTCGGCGACCTCCGCCACGAAGGGAGGCAGCATCCCCGCTCTCAGCTCCTCGATCAACGTCTTTCTTTTCATGACCGTCCCTTCCGAACGCATTCTCAGACATGAACGGGGTCAGGCCTCGCTCATGTCCGGCAGGAGTCGACGGCCCTGCGCAGCCGCCTGACTGCGGCCTCCATGTCCCCGGCGGAAGCGACGGCGGAGATCACCGCCACGCCGTCCGCTCCCGCTTCCAAAACCGCTCCCACCTTCTCCTCGTCGATTCCCCCGATCGCCACCAGGGGCAGGTCTACCGCCTCCCTTATCCTGCGCAGCCCCTCCAGCCCGATCGGCTCGCCGGCGTCGGGCTTGCTGGGGGTGGAAAAGACCGGCCCTACCCCGAGGTAATCGGCTCCCTCTTGCCGCGCCCTCAGCGCTTCCTCCACCGTCCCCACGGAAACGCCCAGGATCCTCCCATCTCCCACGAGAGTCCTGGCCGCCCCGGCAGGGAGATCGTCCTGGCCCAGGTGCACGCCGTCCGCACCCGCGGCGACGGCCACGTCCACGCGGTCATTTACCAGGAAAAGGCAGTCGGTGCCGCTCTCGTCCACCGCCTCTCGCATCGACACCGCGAGGCGGAACAGCTCCCCGCCCTCCCTCTCCTTGTCGCGCAGCTGCAGGGCGTCGGCGCCTCCCGCCAGGGCGGCGCGGGCCACGTCCAGGTGGCCCCTGCCCCGGCCTGCATCGGCCGCAGTTATCACGTACAGTGCCAGGCGCAAGCGCGCTGCTTTCCTCATGCCAGTAGTTCCAGGGCCAGCTCTGCCGCCTTCTTCCCCGAGAGGAGCATCCCCCCGAATACCGCCCCCATGCGGTAGGAGCCGAAGACGGCGTTGGCGGTCATCCCCGCCACGATCAGCCCGGGATGGACCTCCCTCGTGTTCTCCACCAGGGCGCCTTCTCCCATCTCCGCCCACATGGGTTTTTCTCCCATCACCGAACCGTCCTGGGTGGGCAGCCGCAGGCCTCGCACCTTGCGTGTAAGGGTACGGCACACCTCGGCATCGTGTCCGGTGGCGTCGATGACCAGCCGCGAGTGCAGGGCCATGGGATCCACGTGCAGGCCCGCTCTCTCCACCGCCATCCAGTTGAGCACCACGCCGCAGACGCGGTTGTCTTCCCTGAGCACCAGGTCCTCCACCCCCATCCCCACCCATATGCGCGCGCCCGCCCGCAGGGCGGCGGCGGCGCAACACGAGACGGTCTCCACGGAATCGGCCACGTAGAGACCCGGCTCCGACTCCTGCAGGCGCACCCCCGCCTCCTCCAGGATGGTCCTCGCCTCCTCCTGCACCACGATGCGCGGAAAGAGCATGCCTCCTCCCCACATCCCGCCTCCCACGTGCAGGTTTCTCTCGAAGATCGCGGTCCTCGCCCCTGCCTGGGCCAGGTAGCGAGCCGCCGTGATCCCCGAGGGCCCCGCTCCTGCGATGGCCACGTCCAGCCGCAGGTCCGCGAGGAAATCCTCGCAGAAGGCGCGCGTTATGCACGCGGTTATCGCCGTCTCCTCCAGTGCCACGTCGCTTACCTCCGTTTCCTTCCTGGTCCGAGGATCCTCCCTGTGCAAAAAACCGCCACCCGGCCGGGTAGCGGCGTGAAAACCGTCGATATTGTCACACCGACCATGTTCCCTACGCTGGCATTACCCAGGTCAGGTTCCGAGGGTATGCTCTCAGCCCCCGCTCGGGAGCACCCCTACATGGCTTATGCCCGATTGTCAACCCGCACCTATACTCGCGGGGCAATCACCGCAAATACAATATACAATATGGAGGGCGGCGGAAGGAAGGGCCGATGTCAACCCGCAAGTTCCGCCGCAGGAAGGAACCTCTAACGTCACGCGAAACTGATCCTGGAAAGGAGGTCTGCCATGGCTGAGAAGGACGAGGGGAAGGCGCGCAAGCCCGAGACCGGCAAAGCCGCCAAGGCGGGGAAAAGCCGGAAAAGCGGCGCACAAACCAAGCCGGCGGGGAAAACCTCCACGCGGAAAACGGACGAGGCGGCGCAGGAGGCCCCGCCGCAAAGGAAGCGGGCATCCCAGGGGGTGAAAGGCGCTGCCCAGGCGCGTGAGCGGGAGAAGTCATACGCGGGCGGCAAGGAGACAGCGGAGGAGGCCCCCGCGACCGCCGCGCGAGAGGAACATGTCGAGGCGCAAGGCGAAAGGGAGGCCGGCGAGGAGGAATTCCGCCGCATACTGGAGGAAAGCCTGGAGAGGGTAACAGTGGCCGACGTCGTCCTGACCATGATGAACCAGCTGGCCAGCATGGGTTACCTGAGGATGGGGCTGCCGGAGAACGTTAACCTGAGGTACCGCGATCTCGACCAGGCGCTGCTGGCCATCGATACCCTGGAAGCCATGTTGAAAGGCGCGGAAGGGAAGGTCTCCGAGGACGAGCTGAGGCCTTTTCGCGGCGTCCTTGCCAACCTGCAGCTCAACTTCGTCCAGATAAGCAGGGGTTAGGGGCTGCGAGTCGGAATAACCGCCCCCGGGCAGGCGGCGCGAGGCGGCTCACTCCCAGGAGAAGGCGTCGATCGCCTGCACGGCGATGTGGGCGACTTCCCGCTCCTGCCTCTCCCCCGCCAGAGTGCAGCTCACGTCCTTGAGAACCAGGAAACCCAGGTCGTCCACCTCCTCGAGGGTGCCGCGGAAATAATGCCCGCCGCCCGTCCAGATCATGAACTCGCATTCCTTCTTGGACTCGCAAAGCGTCTTGAAGCCTTCCAGGTCGGCCACTGGCATCACGCTCCTCCCTTCAATCTCTCCAGGCGCCGGCGCGCCCGGGCGTCGTGTGGTTTGTAGAACAGATAATCCTCCAGGTCTTGGCACGCCTCTTCCGTCTTTTCCATCTCTATCCAGGCGAGGGCCCGCTTGTAGTAGGCCTGGGCGTAATCGGGGTAGAGCTCGATGGCCATGGAGTAGTCCTTCACCGCTTCGTCGTAATCCCCAGCTAAGGCATGCACCTCTCCCCTCGCGGCATAGGCGGCCGCGAAGTCCGGTTTCAGGGCGATGGCCCGGCTGAGAGCATCCACCGCTTCCTGGTTTTCCGGCAACCTACCCAGCGCGATTCCCAGGTTATACCAGGCGACCACGAATTCGGGGTAGAGCTCAACGGCCTTGCGATAGAGGGGGACGGACTCTCCGAATTTTCCCAGGGAATCCAGCAGCTGAGCCCGGGAGTTCAGTTCCGTCGCCTCCTTGATGGCCTCGATGCGGCCGCCCAGAAAAGAGAAACCGCAGACGGGGCACCTCTCAACATCCAGGGGCACCTCCTTGCTGCAGTTGAAGCACCGCATCGTTTCTGACAAGTTCCGTCCTTGAAAAAATGGCGCCCTTGGGGAGATTCGAACTCCCGCACGTGGCTCCGGAGGCCACTGCTCTATCCACTGAGCTACAAGGGCACCGGTAACCCCAAAGCGATATCTACATATTAACAAGGCCCCCTGGCCTTTTCAATTCGGCCGCAGCGGGCGGGCGCCAGGCCTCCCCTCCCTTGCCTCGCCGGGAAGGAAACGCCATTCCCCCGCGTCGCCTTCCGTCCTGCGCACCATGCCGCGCTCCTCAAGGATGAGGAGATGCCCCAGCGCCTCCTTGAGGGCCAGGAAATGGTCCATGTCGGGCGGCTTGTCGCGCACCTGCGGGAAAAGGTTCAGGGCTACCTGCCAGACGGTGCGGCATCCCCCCTTCACCGCCTCGGCGGTACTCTCCAGCCTTTGCTGGTGGTGCCGGATGTTGAAGTCGATGTGCCGCCTCGCCTGCTTGATGGGCTGCCCGTGCCCCGGATAAGCCTCCCTGACCTCGTAGCCCTTCAGGCGCTCGAGGGAGTCCATGAACTGGGCCAGGCCGGTGATGCGGCCGTTCCTCGGGGGACAGTAGAACTCGGGGTTGGGGGTTATGGAGCGCATGAGGTGGTCCCCCGAGAAGAGGAGCTTCTCCTTCCGCTCGTAGAAACAGAGGTGGCCGGCGGTATGACCCGGGGTATGGATGACCTCCAGGCGACGGTCCCCGGCCGTTACCGTTTCGCCGCCGCGCAGCTTGCTGTCCAGGAGACAGGGTTCCGACAGTTCGATCCAGCGGTGCGCCAGCCCGTAAAGGGCTTGCGCCATTTCCTCCGGAAAACCCAGGAGCAGGTTCATGGACGCATAGCAGGAGTATTCCCTGCGCAGCCTCTCGCGCACCCTCTCGATGCGGGAGCTTTCGGAGCGGTGCGCCACCACGCGGGCTCCCGTCTTGCTCTTGATCCTCGCCGCCATGCCGAAATGGTCGATGTGAGAGTGGGTGAGGTAGAGGTGGCGCAACTCGCTCATGCCCGCGGCTTGCAGGGCGCCCTCGACGATCCCGACCATGAGAGGATGATAGGGACCGGCGTCGATGAGAGCGGGCTCCCTTCCCAGAAAAAGGTAGAGGTTCACGTTGCGCAAGACGTGGGGGATGGGAATGTCCACGTGCCGTATGTCATCCCGGATATGCTTCACCAAATCCGAGAACGCGAAGTCGCCCGAGGTCACCCCACCATGGCCGTCTCCAGGTAAGGCTCCCAGGCGGGATGGATCTCGCCCGCCAGGCTGAGAAACCATACGTGTTCGCGTGGCTCTCTGGGCTTGCGCATCAACTTCAATCCCGCCTCTACCGGCAGCCGGTTCATCTTGCGCGTGTTGCACCGACGGCAGGCGGCTACCACGTTTTCCCAGCAGTGCTCACCTCCGCGGCTGCGGGGTACGACGTGGTCGATGCTCTCCGCGCGCCCCCCGCAGTACTGGCAGGTGTGGTTGTCGCGCGCGAAAACGGCTCTCCGGTTCAAGGAAACCGTACGGTAAGGCACGTTCACGTAATAGACCAGCCGGATCACGGAAGGGAAAGGCATCTCGAACCTTTCGGAATGCAGCACCCCGTCACCCTCCTCGATGATCTCCGCCTTGTTCTTGAGAACCAGCACCACCGCCCGTCTCAAGTTCACGAGGTTCAGGGGCTGATATGACGCGTTTAGAACCAGAACCCTAAGCATTGTCTCCTTTTCACGTCACAGCGGCGACAGGCTTTCTTACCCGCTGCGCGTTGGTACCTCCTTGGTCCGTCCCTTCCCGATCACTTTGTCCCCTATATTAAACTATGGATTCTTTGTTGAACAACGCGCTTCCCCCATGACTTCCCCCGCATCCCGCAGCCTCAGCCCCCCGCGCCCAGGGCTCCGGCGTCCTCTAGCAAGCGCAGGGCTGCCAGCTCCGCGAGCACGGAGAGGTCCTCGGTGAGCAGGTAGTGCGGCGCGCTTTCGTCGAAGAACACGCGCGCGCTCGCCGGGAATTCCTCGTCCCCTTCATTGAAGACGAGCAGCAGGGGAACGCGCGGCAACACATACCAGGCGGCGGCCACGTCTCCGGGGAGGTCCACCGCCTCGGCGTGCTCCGCTGCCCAGCTCCGCAGCTCCTCCCGCCTGCCGGCCAAGCCGCGGGAGAGGGGGACTTCCACCTCGGCCGCGAAGGCGGGCTCGTGGTAGCGCGCCCCGGGAAGGTCGCGGTAGGCCACCCACCTCCCCCGCACCTCGGTTCCGTCCGCGTTCACCAGATAGTGGAGCACGATGAGCGCCTCCCTCGCGCCGGCCTCGCTCCCGTTCCCCTTCGTCACTCTGGCTTCCGGATAGGAAACGGAATAGGCTTCGCCGAAGAAGGAGACGACAAACCTGCGCCCGGGATAGGAGTAGAAAGTCCCCGAGCGCGAGGCCATCCAGGTGGGGTCCAGGAGCCTGTACTCCCTTTCCGCCTTTTCGCGCGCCTTTTTCAATTCCTGCGGCGCATGCTCGAGTGGCAACCGCGATCACCTCACCTTTCCCTGGTTCGGCACGACTATAGCATACGAGGCCCTGACTTCCCATGACCCGCACGAGGCATGCTGCGGTATCCGCGGCCGAAGCCCTCCCTAACCGCCTATCTTATTCCCCAGGCGCGGTGCAGTTGGGGGATGACGCGCACGTCGTCGAAAAAGGGTACGGCCAGGCGGAGCAGCTCGGCTGCCCGCTCCGCGGAAATTCCCACTATTTTCCATACCGCTGCGCCCGGGTCCGTTACCGACTCCGCCATGCCCTCGTCCCTCTCCCTCCCCCAAAGGGCCCCCCTCCCGCCCCCATGTCGCGGCCCGTGCGGCCCCCGCGCCCCGCCCCGGGCCGCCACGGATACGGGCTGCAGTACCAGGGGGACGCCCCCCGCCGCACCCATTCCGCGCAAGTACCATTCCAGTTCCTCCGGAGGGGTCTCCTCCTCGATCACCACCTTGAGGAACACGTGGCGCGCGGAGGCCAGGCGCAGGAAATCACGCTGCGCGTCAAGGTAATCGGCTCCGCCCTGCGAGTAGGGCAGCTTCAGGTCCATGGCCACCCAGTCCACCCAGTCCAGGACCATGGCCAGCGCCTCGGGCAGGGTACCGTTGGTCTCCAGGTAGACGGGCATGCCCTCTCGCCGCAGCGCGGGGAGCAGCTCCGCCAGTTCCTCAGCCTGCAGGAGCGGTTCGCCGCCGGTAAGGCTCAGCGAGTGCATGCCGCGTCCCCAGAGTGACGTTACCCTTTCCAACAATTCCGCGGCGTCCAGCGGGTTGGGAACGGTTGCCAGTTTCCGGGTCCAGCCGTACACCCGGCACGCGTCCGCCTCCGACCTCGCCCAAGGCGTGTCGCAATAGGAACAGCCCAGGTTACATCCTCCCAGCCTTAAAAAGACCTGGGCCACGCCGGCGAGCACGCCCTCGCCCTGGAAGGATGGAAATATCTCGCAGACGTTCAACGGCAGTCACCCGTTTCCCCGTCCCTTGCGCGTGGCGAGCGCACTGGGCCGCCCTGCCGGTCCGCGGAGGCTTCTCAGGTGACGGCGCGCACCTTGCAGCGCGCCAGCTCCATCCCCTTTATCTCGTTGACGAACCCCTGCAGTACCTTGAGGATGAAGTCGTCCACGGGGATCTCCAGGTCGTCCAGCCCCAGGGTAGGCACGGGGGTGTTGCGGCTGGAGATGTTGATGCCCGTGTGAATGAGCGTGGATACGGGGCTGGCGGTGGCCACGCTCACCGTCAGCTTGCGGTTCTCCTCCTCGCCCTCGTCCACCTCCACCTCGATGTAGAGGTCGTCGCCGCGGCGGTTGATGAAAAGCTCCGGCTTCAGCTCCTCGATGACGTCTTTTATGACGCAGAGGAGCAGGCGCTGTACAGCCAGGGTCAGGTCGAGGCCGCGCCCGAAGAGCTCCACGATGAAATGGGCCATCTCCTCGCTGTAGATCGCCGCCCTCTTCTTGCGGTCCTCCAGGTCTACGAGATCGTCCACCCCCACCCGGCAGGGGCCGCGGAAAGCGACCACGGAGTCCCCCTGCACGTCGTGCTCGGTGAAGGCGTAATGGGAACGCAGTTGTGTGCCGTCATAGGTGATGCTCTTGCCCTTGATGTATTTTCCCTTCATGGAATCTCTCCCCTTTGAACGGCGTCCCTTTGCGGCGGGCGCATGCTTTCGAAGTATCCCTTTAGCCTCTCCGTCTCGCCTAACCCCTCGGCGGCCGCGAGGATGCGGGCGCAGGATGGGCAGTAACCGCACATCAGTTCCCCCCCATTATAGCACGACCATAGGTGCCGAAAATCGAGGCCGCGGGCGATGGCCATGCCCAGGATTTCCATTTTATTCATTCCCACGGTAAAACTTCTCAGGCGCACGCGGGAGAGCGTGGAATAGGAAAAGGCGCGGTTCACCTCCCTTACGAAGGCGGCCGAATTGTCGGGAAAGACGGCCCCCTCCTCCGCGTTCAGGCCCATGACCACGTACCTCATCCCCAGCGCCTCCGCCAGGCAGGCTCCCATGTTGGCCAGCAGCCCGTTGCGGTTGGGGACCCACAGCGCGCGCAAGAGCTCATCCGTTTCGCCACTCGGCTCCCGCTCGCCCGGCGGCATCACCGGAAGGCCGGCATCCGGCGTGGTCAGGGCATCTCTGGAATATTCACCCAGCCAAGAGGCCTCGATAACCGCGTGCCCTACCTCGTGCTCCGCGCAGAGCGCGGCGGCCTTTTCCACCTCGCGCCGCGCCGCCCTCTGTCCGTAGTCCACGGTGACGGCCAGTCCCACCCCTCCCCGCCGCAGGGCCAGGAGCAGGTTAACGGCCGAGTCCAGGCCCCCGGAGAGGAGAACCAGGTTCTTAGCCGGTTTCTTCCGCCTGTCCCGCATCCCGTCCATGTCCCAACCGCTTCTTCCGCGCCTCACCGCCGACGGCCTGCGCGGCTCCCGCCCCGGCTCAAGTCTCCCGGTAAACCACGCGCGTTTCCGGCGACTCCGACACGCTCACCCAGGAAAGGCGCACCTTGCCCGCCGCCTCCCCGATCCTCCTCGCCAGCTCGCCGTAGACGTGTCGCGCCAGGTTCTCCGAGGTGGGCGGCCTCTCCGTGAAGGGCTCCACCTCGTTGAGGCAGCGGTGGTCGAAGGCGGCCACCGTCTCCTGCAGCCACCCCTTCAGCTCCAGGAAGTCTAGGAGGATGCCCTTCTCGTCCAGTTGCGTGCCGGCCACCGCCGCCTCCACACGCCAGCGGTGCCCGTGCATGCGGGCGCATGGTCCGGGGTATCCGGGCAGCCAGTGCGCGGCGTCGAAGTGCACGCCCGCGGTGATCTCAAAACCTTCCTCCATCCCGTACCTCCGCGTCCGTCCCCAGGCGGCAGCACCCCACGGCGGCCACGAAATCGGGGGGCTGGGGAACCAGGGGCTCCGTGCCGAACTTATCCCCGATGAGCATGCGCAGGGCCTTATTGTACGCCACCCCGCCGGTGAGTACCAGGGAAGAGGCGCGGAAGCGTGCGAGAAGCGGCAGCAGGCGGCGCAGGATGGCGTGGTTGACCCCCGCCGCCAGGCGCTCCCTGGGCACTCCCTCCCCCAGCAGCCCCACCAGCTCGCTCTCCCCGAAAATGGCGCAGGTGGACGAGAGCTCCACGGGATCCTCCCAGTGACTCCCCAGCTCCTCCAGGCTCATGCCCAGAACCGAGCACATGTTCTCCATGAAGCGGCCCGAGGAGGCGGCGCAGCGGTCGTTGGCTGCGAAGTCGGCCAGGCATCCCCCGCTCATGAGCAGGGCCTTGGAGTCCTGCCCCCCCACGTCGAGGATGAGCGCGTCCCGCAGGCCGGTGAGCTCGCGCACGCCGGCCACCACGGCCTCCAGCTCAGGGACCGCGGTTGCGCCCCCGCCCAGGCGCGCTCGCCCGTAACCGGTGACGGTCAGGGGCACGCCTCCCGCCATGCCCAACTCCGCGTAAAGGAGCCTGCCCCCTTCCCTGTCCGGGGACACGAAATTGCGGTAAAAGCCAGCGGTGTCGAAGGGGCCGAGGAAGCGGTATCCCCCGTTCTCCTGTTCGGCGGCCACCTTAACGCAGCGGCTGCCCAGGTCGACCCCGTAATGGGCATCCATCATCCCCTCCCCTTCCTCAGCACGGAGACGAAGTTCTCCAGGCGCATCCTGGTGCGGGCGTCGAGGCGGGACGAGCGGTCCATCTCCAGGGTTAGTATGGGCAGGTCGAGCGAGCGGCGCAGGATGATGTCCTCCACCTGCCGGAAGCAGAAGCTCTGCACGTAGTGGATGAGCCCGTGCAGGCGCCGGCGAGCCGCCTCTCGCCTTATGTCCCTCAACCGGTAAAATATGGAATAAGGGTAGCTGTACCGCCGGTATTTCTCCACCAGGTCCCGCGTGTCGAAGGGCAGGCTGAACTGCCTCTGTGTCTCGTTATAGACGACCCTCGCGCCCAGCGACTCCAGGTAGTCGTAGAGCTCGGGAACGATGGGAGGGACGCCCACGTATCCCAGGCGCACCAGGTCCGCGGCGCGGCGGAAGCCGCCGTCATACATCCTCTCCTCGACCTCCGCCAGGAAGCGGTCCAGCTTGCCGCCGAAGCCCTCCGGGTCGCCCTCGAGGTCGCTGCAGCTTACCAGGTGGAGGTGGTTCTCGAAACCGCGCACCAGGCCTTCCTTCCAGGTCAGCTCGTCCACGCGGCGCGCTTTCCTCCGCACCCTATCCAGGCGGCGCACCTCCTCCTCCGCCTCCTTCAGGGTGGTGCCCATACGCCGGGCGAAGGCCTCTACCTGTGCGCGCAAAAGACCGTAATCTCGCTCGTAGGGGTACGCGAAGGGTATCACCTCCATGCCCTCGCACTGCAGCGTCTCCATCAGGGCGTGGGTGTTGGAGCAGTCTCCCTGGGTGACCGCCACCACCGCCTTCATGTCCGTCATGTGTTTCACCGCACCGTATATCCCTTTTATCCAGGCGCAGAAGGAGCGGGGGAACCCCGCGAGCTCGGCCTCCTCGATCAGTTCACCGCGTTCCGGGTGGGATATGAAAACGTTGTTCAGGTCCGCCGGGACATGTCCGGCGGCATATATGACCTCGACGGGCACCGTGGTAGTAATTCCAATTCTCCCCATGCCCTAATGATAGCATGGGGTCAGGTCTTGAATTTTGATACCCAACGGGGTACCGAAATTCAAGACATGATCCCTTGACAAGAAAGAGGGGGCGCCGCGAGGCGCCCCCTATCGCTTGTCTGGTCAGCCCCAGGGGAAGGTGTCGGTGACGCCCATGAGGTTGGCGCCGATGATCACGCGCTGGATCTGGTTGGTCCCCTCGTAGATCTGCATGATCTTGGCGTCGCGCATGAGCTTCTCCACCAGGTACTCCTTCATGTACCCGTAACCGCCGTGGATCTGCACGGCGTCGGTGGTCACCCGCATGGCCATGTCCCCGCAGAAGGCCTTGGCGTAGGACGACTCCAGGGAGCAGGGCTGCAGTTTGTAGGCCTTCCACGCCGCCAGCAGGTAGAGACGCCTGCCGGCCTCGATCTGCATGGCCATGTCGGCCAGCATGAAGTTGATGGCCTGGTGGGCGATGAGCGGACGGCCGAACTGCACCCTCTCCTTGGCGTACTTGAGCGCTTCCTCGAAGGCGGCGCGGGCGATGCCCACCGCCCCGGCGGCGACGCTGGCCCTCGTCATGTCCAGGGTCACCATCACGTTGTAAAAGCCCTGGCCCATGGGCACCAGGAGGTTCTCCTTGGGCACCTTGACGTTGTCGAAGATGACCTCGGTGGTGTTGGAGGCCCGGATCCCCATCTTGTCCTCATGCTTGCCGATGGAGACGCCTTCGTACGCGCGCTCCACGATAACCGCCGCGATGCCGCCGTATTTCTTCTCCTTGTCGAAGGTGCAGAAGACGGTGTAGAAATCGGCGAGGCCCCCGTTGGTGATGAAGCACTTCTGCCCGTTCAGGATGTAGTAGTCACCCTCCTCCACGATGGTGGTGGATATGGCGGCCGCGTCCGAACCGGCTCCCGGCTCGGTGAGACAGAAGGCGGCGAACTTGGGGTTGTCGGGATCGGCAAGCCGGGGCAGGTACTTGTGCTTCTGGTCCTCGTTGCCGGCGATGAGCATGGGGGTGGTGGCCAGGCTGTTCGCCCCGATGGCGGTGGCCATGCCCGCGCATCCCCAGAAGAGCTCCTCGCTCACCATGGATGCCGACACCTGGTCGAGCCCGCCCCCGCCGTAATCCTCTGGGATGGCCATGGCG
>OGCI01001650.1_pt1 | contig 17705 bp, 21 predicted proteins | sample 1570021 | NCBI WGS metagenome assembly OGCI01 (sample SAMN06264664, study PRJEB24512) | hot springs metagenome | isolation source: Hot spring water | place: South Africa: Tshipise | collected 2015-06-21 | reverse complement strand
CCCTGCGGTTCATATCTACCTCCAGAAATGTCCTTGATTGGTGCTTTGCCTTGGGGCGCCCACCTGAAGCGCGCCAAGAGTCGGTTTTAACCTGCACTAAACAGAAAGCTTCAGGTGGGGTTTATTTGAATCTGCCCACGCAGCTCGCCCGCCCGGAAAGCTGCGGTATGAATGTCGAAGTAAAGCTCTCCCCGGTACAGGCGGTTCAGGTCGTCCAGGCTTAGCTCGAGGCGATCCATAAAGGTAGCGCTTCGACCATCGGGCAGAGCCGTCACCTTGAGCGCCTGCAGCAAGGGGCCGTTTTGTCCCTTGGCCCCTCGGTGCAGGTGAACGGCGCTCGTCAGGCGGGCGTTCAGGGCGGGGTCGTCCACCGGATCGCGGGTGTAGTCGCGGAAAGGACCCGCCAGGTTGGCCACCGCGCCCTGGATGCTCAGGCTGGAACCCATGAGCTCGAAGCGCACCACCGCCAGGGCCGACGTGTTGACCGGGTTTGGCACCACCTCGGCCCCATTCAGGAGCACGGCCCGCACAAAACCGCCCATCCCCTGGGCCTGTACACCCCCCAGGCCCAGCACGGCCAGGCTGGCCCCCATGCCACCTAGAAACAAGCGACGCCGCATCTCAAATCACCTTTACTTGCGGACAAAACCTTGCACAGCCTGGGTAGCCTGCTGAGGGGTGATGGCGACGGCAAAGGCCCGACCCACCGGGGTCTGGGTGCCTTCTACCCGCCCACCCAGGCTCAGCACCGAGTCGCGCAGGATGGCCAGGTGGGCTTCCTCGTTCATGGCGATGCTGGCCGCTGCCGAGAGCACGGCTTTGTTTTGAATCAGGGGGATGGCCCCCAGATAGGCCCCGGTAAAGGCGGTCTCGAGGGCCACCAGGGTCTCCAGCACCTTGAGCCGGTTGGCGGTGTTGAACTGCAGGTCGCCATAGGCAAACTGTGGGCGGGCCACCGGCATGGCATTGAAGGGCCCCCGGATGGTATCGGTCAGGGCCTTGACGTGCGCCTCCTCGTGCTTCAGGGCCTCGGACAGGTAGTCCCGAATCTCACCCGGGAAGTTCACCGTCAGGGCCCGGGTGTAGGCGTCGGTAGCCAGGTACTCGGCGGTCAGGGCCAGGTTGAGCACGTCCAGATCGCTCACGCCCTGCGACTGGGCCAGGGCCTGTCCTACCAGGCTGTGGGCCAGGGCCGTGGAGAGACCGGCGGCGGTCATGACCTTAACGAACTTCCTGCGGGCCAGGTTTTGGGGTTGCTTTTCCATTTTGCACCTCCAACCTGCTGTTCGCAGCCGGAGGGGTGTTTGGATTAACCAGGCCAAACCAGCGGCTTTGTACCACATGCCAGATTCGGTTCTTTCGTTACCGGATGGTGGCGAACGAACCCGACCGAAGTTATCCGCGTAGCGGAGGACAATACCGCCCCTGGGAAGGGATGCGCTCTCTTCGCCGAGGGCAGCAAGGGGTGTGCTCTAGTTCGACAAGCTCAGCAACCGCAGGATTCAAAAAGATAGCCCCTTGGGATTTTTTTGTTTGAGGACCATCCTTTTGAATCCGGCGAGAATCGGCATTTCGGCAACCTTCCTCATAAGGTCGCCCAGGGAAATCGAATATCAGCAGCCCCTACTGGGGTAGACCCAGCAGGGTGGTGGGCTGACGGCTTCCACCCGGGGGCTCGAGCGAGACCGCCAGGGCTTCTGCTTCCAGGGGAAGGCGCAGGCTCTTAAGCGGGGTACGGAAGGTGGGCAGGGGGGTGGGGCTTCCCTGAACCAGTCCCCAGGCCTGGAAAACCTGACCCCGGGGGGGCCAGCGGTCGAGCAGGACCAGGGCCAGCTTATCCCCGCGCTGGATGACCCGTCCGACCACCTCGCCTTTAGGGCTGGCCAGGGCGACCACCCTGGTCTCGGGGTCACGCAGCGAAAGCAACCAGAAAGCACTCCACCCCCCGCTGTAGCCCAGCCCCAGCAAAAGCAACAGCGCCGCAGCCCGGCTCAGCCAGGCAGGAAGGACAAGGCGCCGGGAAGGCCGCAGGCGGGCCATGACCTTTTGCTCCAGACCTGGGGGTATTGGGTCTGGGGGAACCAGACCGGCCAGGTCAGCGGCGGTCTCCTGCAGGGCCTTGGCCTCGGCCCAGAGCTCGGGATAACCCTTGAGGGCGGCCTCGAACCGCTCCCGCTCCTCGGGCTCTAAAGCCCCCAGGGCATACAAGGGCAGGAGTTCGCGCACTTCCTCAGGCTTCACGTAGCTCCTCCTTCAGGCGGGAAAGCGCTCGGCGGGCCCGGGTCTTAAGGGTACCGAGGGGAATATCGAGCTTGCGGGCGGCCTCCTGGTGGGCATAGCCCTGGAAAAATAGCACCTCGATGACCTCTTGCTCCTCAGGCTCCAGGCGAGAAAGCGCCTGGCGAAGCCGGATGCGATCTAAATGATGCTCCTCGTCGAGTCCGGGGCCGGGAAGGTCAAAGGCCTCGGGCTCATCCTCCGTGGGTTCCAGGGCTTGCGGGCGGGCCTCCAGACGGCGCAGCTGATCGACCGTGGTATGGTGGGCAATAGCCAGCAACCAGGCCCGGGCCGAGGCCCTCTTGGGGTCAAACTCCCGGGCATTCCTCCAGATTTTGCTAAAAACTTCCTGCACCACGTCCTCTCGACTGGCCGAGTCAAGGCCCATGCGCCGGGCCAGGCCCAGAAAAGCCCCCGCATAGCGCCGGAAAATCTGCTGCAAGGCGGCTTCCTCTCCTTTGGCCGCCAAAGCCAGCAACGCTTCATCGGAGAAGGCCTCGAGGCTCATGCTCGGCCTATGCTACCATACGTATTTTGCTAAAGTTTTGGTTTTCAGCCTGTGCACAAGCCCACATGGCCTGCTATTCTATCCCATGTGAAGCGTGTTTTTTCCGGCTTTCAACCCACCGGCGACCTGCACATTGGCAACTACCTGGGCGCGATGGTCAACTACATCGCCCTGGGTGAGAAGCTGGGGCAGAACGCCATCTACTGCATTGTGGACTACCACGCCCCCACAAACCCCGCCGCCTACGACAAAGACCTGCTGGCCCAGCGCACCTTCGATGCGGCGCTGGTCAACATGGCCGCAGGCCTCGACCCCAGCAAGGTTATTCTTTTCGTGCAGTCACACGTGCCCGAACACACCGAGCTGGCCTGGGTTTTCAGCACCCAGACCCCCTACGGCGACCTGACCCGCATGACCCAGTTCAAGGACAAGGCGGCCAAGCTCCAGTCGGTTCCGGCGGGCCTGCTGATGTACCCGGTACTGATGGCCGCCGACATCCTGCTGTACAAAGCCGATACCGTGCCGGTGGGCGACGACCAGATCCAGCACTTAGAGCTCACCCGCGAGATTGCCCGCCGCTGGAACCTGGAGTACGGCGAAACCTTCCCCGAACCCCAGGGCTACCTGAACCCCCATGCCCCCCGCGTGCCCGGCATCGACGGCAAGGCCAAGATGTCCAAAAGCGTGGGCAACACCATAGGCCTGCTAGAGGACGAGGAAAGCATCTGGGCCAAGATCCGCACCATGCCCGACGACCCAGCCCGCATCCGGCTCTCCGACCCCGGCGACCCCGAGCGGAGCGTGGTCTTCAAGTTCTTGCAGTATTTCGCCCCGCCCGAGCTGGTGCAGGTGCTCTGCGAGGAGTACCGCCGACGGGGCATCGGGACCCTGGTGGTCAAGCAGCTCTTGATGCAGGAGATGATGAAGACCCTAAGGCCCATCCGTGAGCGCGCCCAGGAGCTGCGGGCCAACCCCGACCGGGTGCTGGGGGCCCTCGAGGACGGGGCGGCCAAAGCCCGCCGCATCGCCCAGGCCACCATGGAAGAGGTACGGGACAAGTTTGGGCTGCTCAGGCCCCGCGGGCGGACATCTGGAGTGCAGGTGCAGCCCAAAGTGGCTTCCCAATAGGCCAGACCGTGATCACCCTGAGCTTTGGCAACTTTAGCGGAACCCCCAGGGAGCTTTCCGAGCAGGTGCGCAAAGGCCGGATCGCGGCCAAAGACCTGCCGGTGCTGGCCCTCACCGAGCAAGCCCTGGCCCAGGTACAGGCCCTGGGGCTCGCCGAACGGAGCGAGCTGCTGCCCCTGCTGGCCGAGCTGGTGCTCTTCAAGCTGCGGGCTTTTGCCAAGCGGCCCCAGGTAATTCTGGCCGAGGACGAAGCGCTGGAAGAAGAGAGCGGCCCGGCACTCCTGGAGACCCTGGTAGCCCTGGAAGAGGCCATCGCCTTCCTCGAGCAGCGTTCCCGCGAGCGCGCGCGCGTGCTGCCGGTACCCCCTTCTCCCCTGCCCAAAGACCGTCGCCTGCGCCCCATGCCTTTGCAGATGCTGGTGCGGGCGGTAGAGCCCTTTGCCAGACGGGCCGAGCTTCACCTCGAGCCCGAGACCTTTGGCCTGCGCGAAGCCTGGGAGCGCATCAAGGGCTTTTTGTGGGGTGTGGGCCGGGCTCTGTTTAGCCGGATGCCTTTTCGTAGCTGGAGCGAACAAACGGTAGCTTTTGCCTCCCTCTTGGAAGCCAAGAAGCAGGGTGAGGTGGAGTTGTGGCAACAGGAGAATTTTGGGGCGCTCGAGGTCGAGCTAAAAACCAACCGCTAGCGCACTTCAATCACCAATTCTCAGGTGGCGTGGGAGTATAATCCTCTCCTACCGCCAGAGAATGTCCCGCCGGAGAGGGCAATACAGCATCAAGCCACATGTTTGTAAGAAGCATATCAAGGGCTGTGGCCCAATCCGTCACTTGGGAATGGGTACATCGGCCTGGAGCTTCATCTTGTCGTCCAGGGTCTCCACCTGAATGGAGAGGTTCTCCTCATCGGGGAAGTAGCGCTTCAACACCGCCAGCAGGTCTTGCTTAAGCTGCTCCACCATGCCCGGACTCAGGTGGGCCCGGTCGTAGGCCAGCACCAGCTTGAGGCGCTCCTTCAGGGCATCCTTGCTCTTGCGCTGCCAGGGCCACATCATCTACCCCCAAAGAGCCGCCGCAAGGTTCCTAAAAAGCCCGGTGCATCGCCCAGGGGAGCAAAGGGCACGTCCTCGCCCCGCACCCGCTGGGCAATCTCCGCGAAAGCCTTGCCCGCAACCGTACCGTTCTTGAGCACCAGCGGCTCGCCCTGGTTGGAGGAGATCAGGACGCTCTCGTCTTCGGGCACAATACCGATGGGCTTGATGCCCAGAATTTCCACCACGTCTTCCACCGAGAGCATGTCGCCGCGCTGCACCATCTTGGGGCGCAGGCGGTTGATGACCAGGTAGTTCTCCCGGATTTCGCGGGCTTCCAGCATCCCGATGATGCGGTCGGCGTCGCGCACGCTCGAGACCTCCGGGTTCACCACCACCAGCGCCCCCTCGGCAGGGGTGGCGGCGGTCTGGAAGCCTTTCTCGATGCCTGCGGGCGAGTCGATGAGCACCCGGTCGAAACCTTCTTCTTCCAGCAGGGCCTTCACGATATGGCGGAACTTTTCGGGGTCGAGGGCTTCCTTGTCCCGGGTCTGCGAGGCGGCCAGCAGGGCCAGCCCCTCGATGCGCTTGTCGCGGATGAGGGCCTGCCGCAGCTTGCATTTGCCCTCAATCACATCGATCAGGTCGTAGACCACCCGACCCTCGAGGCCCATCACCACATCCAGGTTGCGCAGCCCCACGTCCACATCCACTACGGCCACTTTCTCGCCCAACCTGGCCAATGCTGCACCCACGTTGGCCGTGGTGGTGGTCTTTCCAACACCACCTTTCCCAGATGTCACCACAATCGCACGGGCATTCACACCTAATCCTCCAGAGTATACGGCCAGACTGTTTCAGCCTGCTAAGCGCTGATACCAGTATACGAGCAAGATAGACGATATGTCAGGTTTGGTAAAACCAGCACGTGGTATAAAGCCCTACCAAGGTTCATGCTGGGTGGATATTAAGGACTGGTTGAGTCCTGACAAAGCGTTACAATCAAGGTATGTACGAGCCCAAAAACCAAGAAGCAAAGCATGGGGATATCAAACCCGACTGGAAGGATTTTATAGCCCTGGTGATTGCGGCTTACTCCATCCTGCTCCCTCCCCTCCTGCTGATTTTCGGAGCCGCTCTGCTGGTACTGCTTTTGCTGTATGTGGTCTTCTGAGCAAAGTCGGTGAACACACTTGATCCAGTCACCAGCGCCTCAACTCCGGCAAGCAGGTTTTGCACACCCGAGGTTTCTGGGCCCTGCATCAGCCCTGCTGCTTTTGCATCGGAAGGCCAGAGCCGCTGTGCTAAGGCACCGGCAAACATTGTAAGTTCTTGAAAAGTGGGCCCCTTTGGGGCGCTTATAGGCAAAAAGGAGGGTCAATGCCAGCCACGGTTGAAAATCTGTTTGAATCCCTGCCCGAAGGTTACCAGGAACGGCTGGGCCGACCTGGGCAGTACCCCTTCACACGGGGGGTCTACCCCCGTATGTACACCGACCGCCCCTGGACCATGCGGCAGTACGCCGGGTTCAGCAGCGCCGAGGAGTCCAACGCCCGCTACCGCTACCTGCTTTCACAAGGCCAGACCGGGCTCTCGGTGGCCTTCGACCTGCCCACCCAGCTCGGAATGGATCCCGATCATCCCCTGAGCGTAGGCGAGGTAGGCAAGGTAGGGGTCTCGATTGCCTGTATCGAGGATATGCGAACCTTGCTGGACGGCATTCCGCTGGACAAAGTCACTACCAGCATGACCATCAACGCGCCTGCCAACATGCTGCTGGCCCTGTATTTGCTGGTCGCTGAAGAGCAGGGCGTAAGCTGGGACAAGGTAGGTGGCACCATCCAGAACGATATCTTGAAAGAGTACATTGCCCGCGGCACGTACATCTATCCCCCTAGCCCCTCCATGCGGCTCATAACCGACGTTTTTGCCTTCTGCAGTGAGAAAGTGCCCCGCTGGAACACCATCAGCATCTCGGGGTATCACATCCGCGAAGCGGGCGCGACCGCCGCACAGGAGATCGCCTTTACCCTTGCCAACGGCAAGGCCTATGTGCGGGCAGCCATCGAGGCGGGACTGGACGTAGATGCGTTTGCCCCCAGGTTGTCGTTCTTCTTTGCCTCGCACAACGACATTCTGGAGGAGGCCGCCAAGTTTCGTGCTGCCCGGCGCATGTGGGCCCGCATCATGCGTCAGGAGTTTAATGCCAAAGACCCCAAAAGCTGGATGCTGCGCTTCCACACCCAGACCGGTGGCTCTACCCTGGCCGCCCAGGAACCCCTGAACAACGTGGTACGCACAGCCTACCAGGCCCTGGCCGCGGTACTGGGTGGAACCCAAAGCCTGCACACCAACGCCTACGACGAGGCCCTGGGCCTGCCCACGGAAAAAAGCGCCTTGCTGGCCTTGCGTACCCAGCAAATACTGGCCTACGAGTCGGGCGTCACCAAGGCCATCGATCCGCTGGGGGGCAGCTTCTATGTGGAGCACCTGACCGACCAGCTCGAGGCCCAGGCCCAGGAGTATCTCGATCAGATCGCCAAGCTAGGGGGCGCGGTTGCGGCAGTAGAGGCGGGCTTTTTCCAGCAAGAAATTGAGGAGTCGGCCTGGGAGTTTCAGCGGCAGGTCGAGAACAGCCAGCGGATTATTGTGGGGGTCAACCGCTTCAACAACCCCGACTCCCCCCTCAACGAACACACCCCGGTGCAAAAAATCAGCGACGAACTCGCCAACCACCGCAAGGCCCAGATTCAGGCCTTCCGGGCCAAACGGGACGGGCAGGCCACAGGCAATGCGCTGGAAGCCCTGCGCCAAGCCGCCAGAGGCCAGCAGAATCTGATGCCTTACATTCTGGATGCGTTCCGCCGCCACGCCACCCTGGGCGAGGTTTGCGGTGTGTTGCGCGAGGAGTGGGGCGAGTACCAGCCGTCTTACTAAACCCGCCTTTAGCCAGCCTTCACATCCAGCGCTCAGCCAATCGGGCCTAATAGTAAAGGCGATGGCCAGGCTAAGACCTTGGTGGATTTTAGGGGTTATTGCAGCCCTGGCGGGGGTTGGCAGCCTATGGCTGCGTCCTCAGCCCAGCGACGCCCCAAACTCCTACCGCACCTACACGGCCACCGGAGAGGTCGTAAGTGTGAAGACCTTAGGAGCCAGGGGTTGTGCGGTTAGGATCAAGCTGCACCAGTGGGTATCTTTGAGCGACGGCTTCGCCCTGGCCGAGATGCCGCAACGGGGGCAGCTTTATAGCGTGGGGGCCAACCTCGAGCAGTGCATGGCGCTGGAGGTTGCCTTGGCCTCGCTAGCCGGCAGCAACGACCTGAAAAGCCCCCGTCACATTTACTACCAGGCAGCACAACTGCCCTCCGGCGAGTGGCGCATGACCGAGAACCCTTCGGCTCCAGTGGGCTGCGGGGGTTTGTAGCAAGAAATTCTCTGGTTCGCATCTTTCTAAACCCCCCACAAGCATCGGTAGGAGAAGCTCCCACACCCAAGCAACTTTGACCTGAGCCTAGTGGAACGCCTCAAGTGGGGTTTGCATCAGTCCCTCCCCCTCGGGTCGAGCACATCCCGCAAGGCATCGCCCAGCAAGTTAAAGGCCAGCACCGTGAGCAAAATGCCGACGGCGGGGGCGGTAGGGGCCCAGATGGCCTCGGCAATATAGCTGCGGGTCTCGGAGACCATGGCCCCCCATTCGGGGGTGGGCGGCTGGGCTCCAAAGCCGATGAAGGAAAGCCCTGCCGCGGTCAGGATAGCCCCGCCCACATCGAAGCTGGCCTGCACAAAAATGGGCGTAAGCGTGTTGGGCAGCAGATGCCGGAACATCAAGCGCCCCTGGGAGGCCCCCATGGCCCGTGCCGCCTCCACAAACTCGCGCTCCCGCAAAGCCAGCACATTGGCCCGCACCAAGCGGGCATAGATGGGCCAGCTAACCAGCGCCACCGCAATAATGGTGTTGTTGAGGTTGGGCCCCAGCGCTGCCGCGATGGCCATGGCCAGAATCAGCGAGGGAAAGGCAAAAAAGATATCGGTCACGCGCATCAGCAGGTTGTCCCAGGCCCCACCCAGGGTACCGGCCAGCAACCCCACCCCGACCCCGATCAGCACGGCCAAAATCACCACACCAAACCCTACCCGCAAGGAGATACCGGCGCCGTGGGCCACCCGGGCCCAGACGTCGCGGCCCAACTGGTCGGTGCCGAGCCAGTGTTCCACAGATGGGGGCTGAAGGCGCTGAGCAATGTTCTGGTTGATGGGATCAGGGGCTATTATGGGTGCCAGCAAGGCAACCAGCACCAGCATTATCAGCAAAAAAAGCCCAATCAGGCCCCCAGGGTTGCGCAAAAAGCGACGCAGCGGGCGAGGTGGACGACCAGCAGATATAGCAGCCATAGATGCTCCGTCGGGTCAGGCATAGCGGATTCTGGGGTCTAGGAAAGCATATAGCAGGTCTACAACAAGGTTGATAAGCGAATACACCAGCCCCACCAACAGCGTGACCCCCATCACGGCGGGGAAGTCCAGGCTGGTGGCCGACTGGGTCACGTAGCGTCCGATGCCCGGCCAGCTAAAGATGGTCTCGGTCAGCACCGCACCGGAGAGCAGGCCGCCCAGCAGCCCGCCCAGCAAGGTAAGCACCGGCAGCGAGGCGTTTTTGAGGGCATGGCGAAAAACCACCACCCTACCGGGAACACCCTTGGCCCGGGCGGTGCGGATGTAGTCTTGCGAGAGCACCTCGAGCATGGTGGCGCGGGTCATGCGGGCCAGGATAGCCGCGGAAAATAGCCCCAGCACAAAAGCCGGCAGCACCAGATGCCGCAGGGAGTCGCCAAAAGCGGCCCAGTCTTTGGCCAGAAGGGCGTCGAGTCCCATCAGGCCGGTAACCCTGGGTGGGGGAAAGGTAAAGCCGTCCAGCCGCCCCTGCACCGGCAGCAAGTCGAGCTCTCGAGCCAAGACGTGCTGAAGCAGCACCGCCAGAAAAAACACCGGAGTAGCCCCACCGATGAGGGCCAGTATGCGCACCGTGACGTCGGTCGCTTTGTTCTGCCGCAAAGCGGCCAGAATACCAGCCGGCACCCCCAAAAAGAGCGTCACCAAAAATGCGGCTACCGAGAGCTCGAGGGTCGCAGGAAAAAACTCCTTCAAATCCTCCACTACAGCTCTCTGGGTCCGAAGCGAGTTGCCCAAATCACCGGACAGCAAGCGGCCCATATAAATCAGATATCGATCCCAGATATTTTTGTCCAAACCGTAGCGTTGTCGGAATTCCTGAATTTGTTCCTCACGGGCATTGTCGCCCAAAGCGGCTACGGCAGGGTCAATCGGCACCTCGTTGGCAATAAAGAAGGTGGCAAACGTGACCCCCCAGGCCACAAAAATCACAAAGAAAAGGCGGCGGAAAAAGTAAGAAAGCATGGTCAGGGCTTAAGCTACACGGAAAGACTATCCAGTCGAATGGGTTTTTTCGGTTGGGCCCATCCTGGAAGCGCATTACGCGCAGTGTGTATCGGGCTCAAAAAGGCACCAACCCTAGAAGGACTTAGGGTTTAGGGCCCAGGGCGCCCTGCGGCAGAACCCTGAGCCCTAAAACCTGCGCGTAACTACGGAAGCTTGCTGATATTCTCGAAGCGAACCTGGCCCTGGGCGTTGCGCACGTAGCCCTCGACCTTGACCGAGAGGCCCAGCGGAACCGCAGGCTGGTAAAGCACCGCGTAGGGGCCGTTTTTGAGCACATAATCGGTCAGGAGGCGGTAGAGCGCAACCCGCTTGGCGGGCTCGGTTTCCAGAGCGGCCTGGTTAGCCAGCCTCGAGGCCATGGGGTCGTTCCAGACGTTGCGCCAGGCCAGACTGCGGGCATTGAAGTCGGCCCAGGGGGTGGCGTTGCCGTCGGGGTCGGGGAAGTCGGGGCTCCAGCCGACCAGCACCATCTGGTGGTTCTGGGCCCGGTAGGTGCGCAGCACTTCGGCGTTGGCAATGGCCTTAACGTTGGCCTTAAGCCCACTCTTGGCAAAGTCGGACTGAATCTTCGCGGCGATGTCCGCACAGGGGATGCCTCCACCGCAGATACCCGTACTCACCAGAAGTTCGAACTCGAGGCCATTTGGATAACCTGCCTGGGAAAGTATCTGCTTAGCCCTGGCCGGGTCAAAGGTGTAGGGGGTACGAGGATCGTACCCCAGCAGGCCTTTCGGGATGAAGGTTTGAATTTTGGTACCGTTGCCCTGCACCAACCCATTGACCAGCTCATCCTGGTTAATGCTGTAGCGCACTGCATCACGAACCCGGGGATTGGCAAAGGGGCTGCCCTCTTTCACGTTCATGGCCAGATAGTTGAGCCTTAGGCTATCGGCCCTGAAGGTCTTGAAGCGGGGGTTGCCTGCCAGTGCCCGAAGCGCTTCCGGCGTAAGCCCTTCGGCAATATCAATCTCACCCGATTCCAGGGCCGTGCGCAGCACCGCCGGCTCCTTAATTTCGCGCAGGATGACCCGCTGCAATTTGGGCTTAATGCGGGCGTTGGGGTTGGCCTCCAGCAGCACCTGCGAACCCCTATCCCAGCGCACCAACCGGAAGGGGCCCGAGCCAGCAGAGTTGTTGGTGAGCCACTCCTTGCCAAAGTCGTTGCCTTTGGCGTTTCTCTGCACGGTTTCGGAGTCCACGATGCCGCCGATATTAAAGGTCAAAATCGAAAGGAAGGAGCCCGGTGAAGCGGTTTTGGGAATGCTTACCACCACCGTGTAGGCATCTACAGCTCGAGTAGCTCCCGGCTTGAGCTTGGCGATATCGGTAAACAAAAAGGAACCGGGTCCCTTAAGCGCGATGGCCCGCTCAAATGAATAGACCACATCCTTGGCCGTTACTTCATTACCGCTGGAGAACTTGCTACCCCGGCGCAAACGGAAGGTGATGTCCCAGGTATCCCGTCCCCGGTCCACCTTCCAGCTTTCGGCCAATCCCGGCTTGAGCGTGGAGAGGTCGGCCCCCTCGTACTTGACCAGGGTTTCATAGAGGTTGTCGGTAACCAGACCACCGGAGAACTCGTAGGAAACCTGCGGATCCATGGTGATCAGGTCGGACCAGTCCCCACCATAAATCAGGGTCTGGGTGCGGTCCTGGGCCAGGGCACTGCCCAGGCTGAAGGCCAGGATAATTGCCCATGCTTTAAAAAAATTCATGAAGCCTCCTTTCGCTATGTCGCAAACAATACCGATAAACACACTGTAGGTCAAGACGTAAAAATGACACGAAGCAATACACTGGGCCTGATGCCTTGGGAAATCCTGAAAACCTTTGTCTGGCTGGGCTTGACCGCATTTGGGGGCCCGGCCGCCCATTTTGCTGTTTTCCAACGGCTACTGGTGGGTAAGGGAAAGTGGGTGAGCAAGGAGCAGTACTTGAAGATGCTGGCCGCCGTCAACCTGATTCCTGGCCCCAATTCCACCGAGACGGCCATGCTGCTGGGCTATGCCAGGGGTGGAGCCAGGGGACTGCTGCTGGCAGGTTTTGGTTTTATTGTGCCGGCTGCCCTGGTAACGCTGGCTTTGGTAGCGCTGTATCAGGAGGCTGCTTCCCTTCGATTCACGCAGGGTGCTTTCCTGGGACTCAAGCTGGCGGTGGTGGCCCTGATTACCCAAGCCCTTTGGGATCTGCTGCCCCATCCTGGAAAACTGCCCCAAACCTGGCTACTGGCCCTGGCCGGATTCGCTATGGCCGGGCTGGGTCTAGTGGAGTGGGCGGTGGTGCTGCTGGTGGGCCTGGTGATGGTTCTGAGCAGAAGCGCGAAGATGCTGAGTGTGGAGCCTGTTAGCCTGTTCTGGTTTTTTCTGCTGGTGGGCTCGAGCTTGTTCGGCTCGGGCTATGTGCTAATCGGGCTGATGCAGGAAATGGTCGCTCGAGGCTGGCTTAGCCCCGGCGAACTGCTGGATGCCTTAGCCCTGGGTCAGATCACGCCAGGCCCCTTGCTCACCACAGCAACTGCGGCGGGTTACCTGGCCGCAGGGTTCCCTGGGGCAGTGCTCTCAACCGTTGGCATTTTTCTACCCTCTTTTATATTTACCTTTCTGGTGGTGGGCGTCTTGCGCCGCCTGGAAGGGCATCCCCTGGCCGAAGCCTTTCTAAAAGGTGCCTCTGGGGCGGCCCTGGGTCTAGTTGCCTGGGCGCTGTGGCTGCTGGGGCGCGAAACCCTGGTGGGCTGGGGAGAGTTGCTGGTTGCGCTGCTGGCTCTGATACTTTTGTTGCGCAAATTCCCCCCGCTACCCCTCTTGGGGCTATTTGCTCTGGGGGGTGCCCTTTGGAGCATCGGGATGGGTTGACACCCCTCTGTTTCTTACGAGGCATATGCTTTGAGGGATGAAGACGAATCCTGTTTCTTCAAAAAAGAACCGAGGGCGGGTTCCCTCGGTTCTTTCTGAGCCTGGTGGAGCCGAGGGGATTCGAACCCCCGACCTCTTGAGTGCGATTCAAGCGCGCTCCCAACTGCGCCACGGCCCCAAGCGTTGTTTAGTGTAGCTGGGCGCGCCCTCGCTGTCTAGCCTTCCTTAATCCGCACCTCAATCCGACCCCGCCGGTCGCGCACTTCCAGTTTGGCCTTGGCCCGGCCTTTGCGGTACTCCGACTTGTAGCTACCCCCACCAGCCTGATACTTGACCCTGGTCCAGCCCCTGGACACCAGGTCACGGTGATGGTGGGCATACACCTGGGCCACCTGGCTGCTACGGTAGACCACCACAATCCCCTGAGGTTCGGGGAGCCGCTCTACCACCACAATGCCCGGTACCAGGGCAATCCGTATGTCCGCGCTGATGGTGATGGTAGGTGGGGGCGGGGCCTCGAGCGTAACCCGAACCTGGGCAAAAGCTACTGAGCTTAGGGTTAGCGCAATAAGCAAAGCCTTCATGCCCTCTACCTTACCTGCGGATGGTTGGTAGATGTGTGTGAGAGATGTTAACGCAGCCTTCACCTTCCTGTCGCCAGCCTGAGGCATCACAAAAGTAGCTGTAGTAAGGTGTAGTGGATGCGGGTGCATCTGGTGGCTGTGCAAACCGAGGTACAGGCCCTGCCCTATACCAGTGCCGAGGGCTTCAGGCAGTATGTGCTCGAGCGAACCCTGTCCGCTACCCAAGGGCTGCCCGAGCAAGAGCCCCGCCTGGTTGCCTTTCCCGAAACCTTCGCCCTGCCGCTGTTGTTCTGGCTCGATACCCCTCCAACTGTGCGGGAGGCCAGAACCAGCCTGCAAGCGGCACTTTGGCTGCTGCGGCAAAACTGGCGGGCTTCCCTGGGGCCGGGAATCCTGAGCCCTGCGGTGTTCTACCATCTGCGGGCGCCCAAGGTCTGGCCGGTGTACGAGAGGGCTTTTCGGGAAGCCGCCCAGGCCGCCCGTGCCTATGTCGTGGCCGGTAGCATCTTTAGCCCCCTGATGGACTCGGAGCCCGCTCGAGGTCTTCACGCCTTGGGCAAGCCGGTTTATAACCTGTCGCTGGTAATTTCGCCGCAGGGCACCATCCTGGGACGTGTTCCCAAGGTTAACCTGACCCCGCACGAGCAGGGGGCTTTTTTGTCGCGGGGGCAGCCCGGCCGGCAAACCCTGAAAACCCGGCTGGGCACCATTGCCAACCTGATCTGTCTGGACGCTTTTCACGAGAGCCTGATCGAGCAGGCCGATGCCGCCGGGGCCTGGCTGGTGGTGCAGCCCTCGGCCAATGCGGCCCGCTGGGAGGGGCCCTGGAGCGCCGATCCGGCTCAAAAAGAGGGTGAGGTCTGGCTGCGCGAAGGACTGGCCCAAAAGCTCCAGATGCGAGAAAACCTTCGCTATGGCCTCAACCCCATGCTCAACGGACACCTCTACGAGCTTTACTTCGAGGGCAAGAGCGGCATCTACCAGGCCGGCGGGCCGCTGGCCCTGGCCGATAGCCCCGTGGGCGATGCCTTTGTGCGCGCGGCGGTAGAACTGCCCGATAGCGGGCCTTCTTTCTAGTGCTACCCATCCTGGGCGCTGGGCTTTGGGCTAAATTGGGGCCATGCGCCTCTCCAAAACCGATATCTACGCCTTTAAGGTCCTGGGCTACCTGGGCACCCAGCCCCTCGAGCGCTTCGTGGGCAGCGAAGAGCTGGGCCGGGCCACCGGCGTGCCCCATACCTACCTCATGCGGATTCTGGCCGCGCTGGTGGGGCATCATCTGGTGGTTTCCAAAAAGGGGCAGGGTGGGGGGTATGCCCTGCCCCGTCCGCCCCAGGAAATCAACCTACGCGACGTGATCCGGGCCGTGGATGGCCCCATCGCTCCCCTGGCCTGCGTGAGCCTCAACTGGCCCAAAGCCTGCCTGGAGGAAAAGCGCTGTCATGCCCGCAGCACCGTCTGGCTCAAGGTGCGCGACGCCGTTTTGCAAAGCCTGGGCCAGGTCAGCGTGGCCGATCTGGCCGCCGACTTCCAGCAGGGGGTAGATTACTCGGAGTGCCTGGATCACCTGCTGCCCTCGAGCGAGCTTCTCACCCGCCGCACCAAAACGCCCAGGCAGTAATTCCTTTCGTGGATTCCACCCCAACGCGCCAGGTTATTGAAATGGCCCCCGCTTCTGGTTATGATTCAATTTATAGATTACATTTTTTGTAATCTATATTAGCGTAACCTCGACCATCTTTGCCTTAAGCTGTTTTGGGTTAACTGATGCTATGACTATAAAGTTTCTGGGAGGATCAAGATGAGCTACGCCAACCCCGATGTACTGGTTTCCACCGACTGGGTGCTGGAAAACCTAAACAACCCCGAGGTGCGTATCCTCGAGGTCAACGAAGACATCCTGCTCTACGACACCGGGCATATCCCCGGCAGTCAGAAGATCGACTGGCAGGCCGACCTATGGGACGACACCATCCGCGAGTTTATCCAGCCCGACGAGCTGGCCGCCCTGTTCGAGCGCCTGGGTATCTCCAACGACACCACCATCGTGCTGTATGGCGATAAGAACAACTGGTGGGCGGCCTATGCCTTCTGGTTCTTTAGCTACAACGGACACCCCAAGCTCAAGCTGATGAACGGCGGGCGCATCAAGTGGATCCAGGAGAACAAACCCCTCACCACCGAGGTGCCCAGCTATCCCAGAGGCACGTACACCCCCGGCCAGCGCGACCCCCGTCTGCGGGCCTTCCGCGACGAAGTGCTGGCCCATCTGGAGAAGGTCAGAGCAGGCAAGGGCGCTTTGGTGGATGTGCGCAGCCCCGCCGAGTTCACCGGCGAAAAAACCCACATGCCCGAGTACCCCCAGGAAGGGGTGTTGCGCGGGGGGCACATCCCCGGGGCCAAGAGCATCCCCTGGGCTACCACGGTGAATTCCGACGGCACCTTCAAGAGCGCGGAGGAGCTCCGGGCCATCTACGAGAGCAAAGGCATCACCCCCGATAAAGAGGTAATTGCCTACTGCCGCATTGCCGAGCGCAGCAGCCATAGCTGGTTTGTGCTCAAGCACCTGCTGGGCTTTCCCAACGTCAAGAACTACGACGGTAGCTGGACCGAGTGGGGCAACGCGGTGGGTGTGCCCATCGAGAAAGGCCCAGAACGGTAGCCCTGGTTAGCGGTTATCGGCCGTTTTACGTAGCTTTTGCAGACCCCCCTCGAGGTTGTACACCAGCTCGTACCCGGCCGCCTCGAGGTAGAGCCCGGCCAGCTCACTCATCACCCCCCGCTCGCAGACCAGGAGCAGGGGGCGGTCTTTGGGCAGGCTGTGGTTGCCATGCTGGATGTCGTGCAACGGGATATGCACAGCACCCTCGAGGTCGGCGCGGTTGTACTGCTCGGGGGGTCGCACATCCACTATCAGGGGGTTGTCCTGGAGAAAGTTCTTGAGCAGCTCGGGTTTTAGGGTTCGCATAATCCTAAGATAGAACAAAAGGCAGAGGGGCAATTGCCCCAGCCTGAGCACGCCGCGCTAAAAGGGCCACCCCACCTGCAGGCCAGCGGGACATGGCGCAGCTCCGCCCTACAGCTCCAGCAAAGCCTCGGCCTGGAAAAGGTTGATGCCGCTATCTACCAGGGCCAGGTACTTCTCCATGCTGCTCACTTCCTCAACCTGCTCTTCCAGGAACCACTGCAAGAACTGAAAGCCGACAAAGTCGCCCTCCGCAAGGGCCAGTTTAGCCATGGACTGGAATTGCTCGGTTACGCTGCGCTCCCACTTGAGGGCTTGCGAAACCGCATCGGCAGCGCTCTTAAAACGGGTGGAGGCAGCCGGTATGGCCGGAAAGTCGAAGGCCTCGCCCACATCCACCAGGAAACGCACAATCTTCAGGGCGTGTTCTTTTTCTTCTGCTGCCTGCCCGTAGAACAGGGTCGCCCATTTGTCCAGGTTCTGCTGGGCAAAGTAGGTTCCGATGGCCAGGTATTGCTGGTGCGCTCCAAGCTCGTGACCGATTTGTTCCTTGAGTTTCTGAGCAAGCTTGCTCGATATAAGCGGCTGTGTGGCTTTGGACATGGTTCACTCCTTACAGGCAAATCTAATAAGCACCTAACAAGTAAAAGGCTAACACTTCGGGCCCCCAGCAAAGTAATCCCATCCCTAGAAGCAGGCCTCCATCAGCGCCTATCGGCGTGTGCCGGGTGAGGATAGGGTTTGAGCCTTTCTGCGTGTTTATACCATTTTGTTGTAACACTATGCAAAACCCGGTGGTCAGATGCCCGGATAAGTGATATGCTCTCCCCTTGGTATGCCCGCCCGCACCGACCTCAAAAAAATCCTTATCATCGGCTCCGGCCCCATCACCATCGGACAGGCCGCCGA
>OGCI01001649.1_pt1 | contig 17708 bp, 14 predicted proteins | sample 1570021 | NCBI WGS metagenome assembly OGCI01 (sample SAMN06264664, study PRJEB24512) | hot springs metagenome | isolation source: Hot spring water | place: South Africa: Tshipise | collected 2015-06-21 | reverse complement strand
CAACGAAGCAAGGTGGGCTAACACAAACAACGCAAACGGGTTGCGCTCCGCCCGCAGACGCTCCTCATCCAAACTCACTCGTTTTATTCACCCCTACCCTAAAGGTTCCCAGTGGGTATAATAGCCAGAAGCAGTCAGGAGGAGAAGAACATTGATACGGCAATTCATCTACTTGGCGATTATCTTGGTGCTTGTGGGAGTCTCGGCGTGGGCACTGACTTCCAAGCCAGTTCGGCGCGGGCTGGATGTGCAAGGTGGTATCCGCATGGTGCTCCGAGCCGAGGTGGAAAAGCTCACCCCACAAGAACAACAACTTTGGACGCCCGAGCGGATGAACCAACTGGTGGACATCCTGCAAAAGCGTATTGACATCCTCGGCGTGATTGAGCCGACTATCTATCGCAAAGGCGAGACCGAAATCGTGATTGAGTTGCCCGGCTTCACCAATGAGGACGAGGCACGGAACCTTCTGCAGACCACCGCACGCTTAGAGTTCCGCTATTTGAAAGATATCCGCACCGAAAAGAACCCGACGGGGCGCTATGAAATCGTGCTTGCCAAAGATGAACGGGGCGAAGAAATCGTTCGTTTCAGAGATTTGCGTAGTACCGAAGCGAAAGAAATAGACGAAAATAGTGAAGAGTACCGACAGATTATCCAAAGTTCCCCTCTCATCGTGACGGGGGACGAGTTAGAACGGGCGGAGGTGACCCAGCAAGCCTTCAGCCCCGAAGTGCTGTTGATTTTCAATCGTGAGGGGCAGGACAAGTTTGCCCGTGCCTCCTCGCTGTATCTGAAGGAACATATCGCCATTATTTTGGATAACCGCATCATCTCGGCGCCCGTTATCCAATCACCCAACCTGCGCGAGCCAGTCATTCAGGGCAACTTCACGCTCCGCGAGGCGACCCGCCTGCGCGACATCCTCAACGCAGGTGCCCTGCCCGTGAGCCTCTCGCTGGAGTCGATCAACCGCGTGGAAGCGATTTTGGGTGCCCGCGCTTGGGACCGCATCGTACAGGCAGGCTTTATCGGGGTGGGCGCAGTGATGGCGTTCATGCTCTTCTACTACCTCCTGCCCGGCTTTATTGCGGTGCTGGCGCTGGGGCTGTATGTGGTGTTTGCGCTGGCGCTGTTCCGAGCGTTTGAGGTGACGATGTCGCTTCCTGCTATTGCTGGGTTCCTGCTCTCCACAGGCATGGCGGTGGACGCTAACATTCTCATCTTTGAGCGTCTGAAGGAGGAGCTCCGAGCGGGCAAGACGCTCCTGTCGGGCATCGATGTCGCTTTCAAGCGCGCCTTCCCCGCTATCTTCGACTCGAACCTCAGTACGCTGATTATCTGTCTCATTCTCTACAACTTCGGCACGGGACCCGTTCAGGGATTTGCGACCACCTTGGCAATCGGTGTCTTGATGAGCTTCTTCACGGCGGTGACCTGTACGCGCACCCTGCTGTATGTGCTGGTGGGGCTGGGAGTTCACCCCAGCGTGAAGTGGTTCGGCCTGAGACGCCAGTTCGGTAGCTCGGTGGACGAGAACATGGTCGTTCAGCCCGACCGCTTTGACTTCGTCAGCAAGCGCAGGCTGTACTATGCCATTAGCGGGGTAGGAATCGTGATTGGGCTGGTGTTCTGGTTCGGCTTGGGCGGGCTGAAGCCTGGAATTGACTTTGAGGGCGGAAGCGAGCTGGTGATAGAGCGCGTGGCGCCCGAAGGTGCCGAGCCTGCGCCCATCCAAGCGAGTCTCAGCGAAGTGCGCCGATTGCTTGAGACGGCGGGCTTTACGAAGGTCGGGGCACTGTTCGCCGAGAATAACCGCCAACTGATTGTGCATGTGGCGGACTCGACCGAAAACGACAAGGGCAAGATTATGGACGCGCTCAAACCGCTGGGCGACCTGAAGGAAGTGAGCTTCGCCACGATTAGCCCGCGTGTGCGCTCCGAGATTGTCCAACGCGCTTACACTGCCGTTTTGCTCTCCCTGATAGCGATTTTGCTTTACATCGCCATCCGCTTCTCCATCGAGGGCGGATGGAGCGGGTTCAAGTTTGGTTTGGCGGCGGTGGCGGCGCTGGCGCACGATGTGCTGATTATGGTCGGCGCCGCCGCTGTGCTGGGCTACTTCCTTGGCTGGGAGATTAACGCCCTGTTCCTGACCGCCTTGCTCACACTCGTCGGTTTCTCCATTAACGACACGATTGTCGTGTACGACCGCATCCGTGAGAACCTGCGCCACCGCGCTCGAGGCGAGACCTTAGCCAAGGTTGTGAACCGCAGTCTGAACCAGACGCTGGCGCGCTCTATCAACACGAGTTTGACGCTGTTGATTGTGGTGGTGGCGCTCCTGATTTGGGGTGCGGTCTCTCAAGACCTGCGCTTCTTCTATGTGGCGATGCTGGTCGGTGTGATTGCGGGAACCTACTCGTCCATTTTCATCGCGAGTCAGATTATGGTTAGCTGGCAGGGTGCGCAGGAGCGTGCCCGCGAGCGTCAACTCTCTGCTGCGAAGGCAACCGCTGTTAAGCCGACAGGCGAGAGCGCTCCGACCCCGACCTCCGCTTCGTCTGCGCCGGCTTCCACTGCGACCTCAGAAGCACCCCGTAAAAAGCACCGTTCTGAGCATACTGGGAAGCGCAAGCGACGGTATTGAGGAAAGTTTTCTGAGTTGCCCTCACCCCCTCTCCATAAACGGAGAGGGGGAACTATCAGGTTGGCTCCCCCTTCTCCCCAAGCTTGGGGAGAAGGGGGTCGGGGGGATGAGGGTTACGTCCCCATCTCAGCTTGTAAAGAGGAGCGATTGACTCCTTTCTGCCTCACAAGTTCGCCAGTGCCTCAAACACCCGCGCATAGATGCGCACGAGGGTCTTCATACTCTCGATGGCGATTTTCTCGTCGGGTTCGTGGGCGTTGCCATCGCCTTCAAGCCCTGCACCGATTGCCACTAGGTTCGGCATCACGCGCGCGTAGGTGCCTCCCCCCATCGTGGTCGGTTGGGTCTCGGTGTCGCCAGTTTCCTCGCGGTAGACGCGCAGAATCGCCTGTAGGAACGGCGTGTCAGGAGGCACATAGAGCGGGGGGGTATGACGCACATTGCTCAAACGGAAGCCAGTGCGCTCCAGAACGGGCTGAAGCCTCTCTTGCAGAGCCTCCAAAGTCCAAGTGACGGGGTAGCGGATGTTGAACACGCACAGCACCCGCTTGCCGTCGTAGTCAAACACGCCCAGATTGCTCGTGAGCGCGCCCGACGGCTCATCGCTGTGGGCGATACCGAGCGTAGAGCCATCCAACGACTCCGACCAAGCCAGCACGGTTTCCAACCACTCCTCGCTATCGGGTAGGTTCAGCGGTTGGAGCGCTTTGAGCAGGAGCGACACGGCGTTGACTCCGCCTTCGGGGTGGCTTCCGTGCGCCGATTTCCCGCGCGCCACCGCCTTCCAGCCAGCGGGGTCAGCGTGCCATTCCACGTCCTCGGTCTCGTGGGTGGGCTTCAGGGCGAGGTTGACCACCGCCTCCGCATAGTCGGGCACCATATTGTGCCGTTCGCCTCCGTGAGCCGAGAGCACGCGCACCCCCTCAGTGGGAGAAACTTCTTTCTCTAAGTACAGGTTCGCGATGCCCTTTTCGCCATAGATGAAGGGGAAGCCTGCGTCGGGGCTAACTCCCCACACGGGGCGCTCCGGCTCGTGCGCTAAGTAGTGCTGCATACACTGCCACTGGCTCTCCTCATCACACCCGATAATCAGGCGCACGCGCCGCTTGAGAGGCACGCCCAGCTCCTTGAGCGCTCGGATGGCGTAGATGCTGGCAAGGGTTGCGCCTTTGTTGTCGGTTGCCCCACGGGCATAGATGTAGCCGTCTTCAATCACTGCCCCAAATGGGGGTTTTGTCCAATATTTGCCTTCAGGCACGACATCGATATGGCTGAGCGAGGCGACCATCTCATCGCCCTCGCCGATTTCCATATCGCACGCGTAGCCAGCAAAGTCGCGGGGGCGCAGGTCGTACTTCTGCCCCAGTTCCAGCGTGACATCCAGCGCTTGACGCACTCCCTTGCCGAAGGGAGCGTTCGGCTCGGCGGTCATATCATCACGCACGCTGGGCGCTTGCAACAGACGCTGGAAATCGCTAATCATTGTCTCGGTGTGCTCTTCGATCCATCGGATGAGCTCGTCGCGGTTCATAAGTGATAGGATTAGCGCTGTCTGGGGGAGTTCCTGCCTTCTGTCCCCACTCAATCACCCTGAGTATCGGCGACGGGGCTGAGTAGTACAGTCTTGGTTTTTGCCACTCGCTTCCCTTTTTTATGGATTGCTGTTCTTAACCCCCCGTTAAACATCGCGAAGGTAAAAATGAGGTACTTGGAGGATTAGACCGATGAACCGATGGATGACCATTTTGGCTTGCACGGCCTCGTTTAGTGCGATGGCTTTGGCGAACGACCTGACCCCTAAGTTAGTCAACGCAGGAGATTTCTCGGTGCGCATCCCTGCGGGACAATTCACGATTACGGGCGCGCTGAACCAATCAGGTAGCTTCACCTCACGAGGGGCGTCTTTCCGTTTCTTGCCCGACGGGACAGGACTGGACTGGAAAGCACGGATACGCGACTTGGTAAACGCAATCCCCTCAGATTATGAGGTGCGCTTCAACGCCACCCTCATCGCCCCGAATGTCGTCCAGTGGGATATGGACGCAACGCCAAATGTATGCACCACGCTCAATGCGTTCCAAGTATATATCTCCCGCATTTCTGCACGATTTACTTTTCAACTGGAGGACTACACTTGCGCACCAGACCCCATCAACCGCCTGAGCCACGCCGTTTCTGTGCGGATGACGAATGTCGGAGGCAACGACGGCAACTTCCTGCGCTTAGAAGGGTACCTGTTTTGTCAGGCAGGAAACTCCAACTTCCGAATCGACGCGAATGTGTTCAACCTGACGATGGAAGGTTTCAGCGGTGGGTTGCCCAAGAGCTTGGGGAATGTTAACACCGACTGTATCGTGGACGACGCCGATTTGCTGGCGGTGCTGTTCGCTTTCGGGTCTTCGGGAAGCAACCTCGCTGAGGACACCAACGGCGATGAGATTGTGGACGACGCAGACCTGTTGACCGTACTGTTCAACTTCGGTCGGGAGGGCTAATGACCTCGTTCATCAGCGCTGTTCGCCCTCCGAGATAGGTCTCGGAGGGTGGCAAGCCTCAGAAAGACGAGAGGAAAATTCCCGCTCACCGTCCAAAACGCTTAAGGAGTAAACGATGCGTTCGAAAGGATTCACTCTGATTGAACTCTTGGTTGTGATAGCGATTATCGCTATTTTGGCGGCGATTCTGTTCCCCGTGTTCGCTCAAGCGCGTGAGAAAGCGCGTCAGACCCAGTGCTTGAGTAACCTACGCAACTCCGCCACGGCGGTGTTGATGTATGTTCAAGACTACGATGAGACCTTCCCAATGTCGTTCTACTACGCCATCGGTCCGAGCAACCTGCCCTGTGCGATGACGATGCTCACCGTCGTTCAGCCCTACCAGAAGAACGCGGACATTCTGAGGTGCCCTTCGGAACCTGAAGCGTACGACCTGGATGCCTCCTTCCGCGCTTTGATTGTGGGAGGCGAGTGCGGCAGCTTCACGAAAGCAAGCTATTCCTACAACTACGGGCTATTTCGGAATGTGACCTCCACGCGCACCGTGCGGATGATGGCAGAGGTTCAGTTCCCCGCCGAGACCTCTATGATTGCCGATGCCGACTTAGTGCTGTTTGAGGGCACTTGTCGCTCGGCAATCGGTCTTCGTCAGGGCGATGCCCCGATACGCCCCCGCCACAACGAGATGCTGAACGCCAACTATGTGGATGGACACACGAAGGTTGTGCGCGCTCAGCCCCGCGCGCCGCTGACCAACTGTACCTACATCATTCGGCGCGCTGTCAACCAAGACACGAACCGCAACCCCTTCTGTATCACTCAAGGTCCTTACACTCGCCGATGTGGCGATCAAGCCCCTCTCAGCTGTGCCTTCGAACTGCACGGGCTTATCGAGGAGGATGCGCGAGGGCTTTGTCGCCAGTGAAGTCAGCTCAGGGGGCGCCTGATAAGGCGCCCTCCGCTACCCGCTTGCCATTCAGGATAGCGAACTTGAACCCGTGCCCAGAACACGCACTGGCGAACCAGATGCGCCCGTCGGTCGGCAGGGGCTGGATAAGAAACCGCTCGTCGGGTGTGTTGGTGTAGAGGCAGGTCTGCGTGTGCAACACGGTGTCTGCCTCAAGGGAGGGCAGGCGACGGCTCAGATAGTCGCGCAGTGGTTCCAAGTCCGTCTCCTCCATAGGGCGCACGGGCTGGTCGGGGTCTACGGTCTCGCCCAGGTGATGCCAAGCGATTTTGACTCCCGCTTGCACCCCATCGTGGGGAAAGCCGTAGAAATGTTCGGTCGCCTCAATCCACACGGGCAGAAACATTGGCGAGAAGAGGGCATCTTGCTCATCATAGCCGAAGTAGGCATAGGTCTGGCGCGTCACGCGCAGGGGCAACGCTAGCTCCGCCAAGAGGTGGGTGAGCCACGCGCCCACACTCAGAATCAGGCGGTCGACCTGCACGCGCATCCCGTTGGTGAACTCCAAACGAATGGCGCTCGGCAGGGACTCAAAGCGTGCGAGCGGGGCATTTTCGAACACGAGCGCGCCATACTCCTGCGCCAGCCGAAGGCACGCCCGCACACACGCGCTCGCTCGCAGAAAACCCCCATCATTTTGGTAGAGCATCCGCTCGTGGGGTTGGAGTTGGAACACGGGGAAGCGCGCCTTCACCTCATTCGGGTTGAGCCAGTCGTAGTCCATCTGCTCGGTATTGAGGGCGTGCGCAATCGCCAGCAGTTCGGGGTCATCTTGGGCGCCCATCCACGCCACGCCACAGGGCACGATGAGCTCTTCGCCCGCTTCGTATTCCAGCTCACGCCACAAGGGGAGTGCCTCCCGCATCATGCGGGTGTAGAGGGGGTTGGCGTAAGTGAGGCGGAAGATTCGGCTTTCACCGTGCGAACTACCGTGGGTGTGCCCGACTTGGAACTGTTCAAAGCCGACCACCTCGTGCCCTTGTTTGGCTAAATGATAAAGGGCTGAGGCGCCGACGGCACCCAGCCCCACGACAGCCACACGCATCGTTAGCGTCCTTGTTGGGCAGGTTGACCCCCTTGCTGGGCGGCGGGCTGGCTCCCCGGCGGAGGAGCTTGCCCACCCTGTTGGGCAGCGGGTTGACTACCCTGCTGGGGTTGTGCCTGCCCTTGCTGGCGTTTCTTCTCCTCTGCCTCTTGCTGTTTGCGTATCTCTTCCAGCATGCGCGCTTGCGCTTCTTGCTGTGCCTTTTGCTGTTCTTCAAGGGCTTTCTGCAGAGCGTTGGCGCGCTGCTTGGTCTGCTGGGCTAAATCTTTGCGACCCGCCTTCTCGTACAGCTCCGAGATGCCAATCAGGTAGCCAAACTGCATCGGCTGATAGACCAGTCCCGCGGCGATTTCCAGGTCTTTGACCGCCTCCGCAGATTTCTTCTGTTCAATCAGCATCTCCGCGCGGAGCAGGCGCAGGTCAAGGCTCTCGCCACCCTCGTTGAAGAAGCGGTTCATCGCCTCCATCAAGCGGTTGGTATATTCTTGTGCCTGCTTCTCGTCTTTGATTTGCTTGTCTTTTGCCAGTTGACGCAGTTGGTTGAGCGTCAAGATTTGGAGCCACTGCGCCAAGCGCACATTCGGGTCGGACGAGTTGACGATGGGGGTCAGCGCCTGGTCTACCTCGCGGAATACACGATAGCGTTCAGGAACTTCGGCAAACCCCATGTTGACGATTTTGTCGTATTGTGCCAAAATAGGGTCGGCAAATTCGGGCTTGAAGTTCTTTTGAGCCTCGTTCATCACGCGCATCTGTTCTCGGCTGATGCGCGAGTTGATGAACGCCTCGCGATACTGGTCTTTGCGCTCGTTGAAATCCTTGGGCACATCTTGCTCGCGCTTGGCAATCGTGTAGATATAGAAGCCCGACTTGTTCTTATCTTCAATCGGTTCGGTGTATTCGGTCGCTTTGAGCGCCATCACCTGGTTAGCGAACTCGGGGCTGAACTGCTCGCTGAGCATGTCCAGGATTTCGTAGTACCCGCTCCCAGTGATTTGTCCGCCGTTCTTCTTGATGGGTTCAGGGTCGTCAGAGTAGGCTTTGACCACCTCGGCGAACGGCTTGCCCGCCTTGAGCTGCTCATAGGCTTCACGAGCGCGCGCCTGCGCCTTCTCCTTATGTTTTTCGTTGGACACGAAGATGCGTGCGGGGAAGATATTCTCGAACATCAGGCGCAGTTGCTCGTCGGTGGGGTTGTACTTTTCGCGCAGGCTCTGGAGGAACTTTTGGCTGACCACTTGGGCACGCAGGGCGACTTCGGGCAGTTGGGCTCCTATTTGCTCGCGCAGTTGGCGCAACGACGCGCCTCGCTCGCGCAGGGCTTTGTCCAAATCGTTGTCCGTGCCCTTGCCTTCGGGGAGCAGTTGAGCGCGTATGGCATCGATTTGCGACTGGATGAACTGCTCACGCGCCTGCTCAATCTCGGCGCGTGAGGCTTGGAACCCGCGCTTCTCCAACTCTAAGGTCAACGCCAGCTCCTGCCCCACTTGGCGTGCGGTCTGATAGCGCATCTGGAGCAGTTGCCCATACTCGGAGGGGGGATTGCCCTGCGTCTGGTTCTCTATGAGGCGGGCGAGGTCTGCCTCCGTAAACTCCAGCGTGCCGACCTTCATCACCACTTTGGTTTGCCCTATCGCTTCGGTGCGCTGTTCGGTGGGCGAGGGCACATAAGCGAAGAATGCGACCATGCTCAACGCCACCAGCACTGCGATGGTCAATCCAATCGCTTTGAACGCTTTTTTCCTCAATAGGTCTCTGAATGTTCGTACGGTGATATTCGCCATCGTTGTCTCCTATCCGATCATTTCGGTCAGTGCCTTCAGGCAGAGGCGTGAGACCTCTGCCTGGCTTGAGCCTTCCTGCTTGGCATGGGTCTCCAAAGATAGATAGCCGTTGTACCCACTTTGGGCGATGTGGCGGAGGTGGTCTTGGTAGCCAATCTCGCCCTCGCCCACTACGACCCAGCGCACCTCGCCATTCGGCTGACGAATGCCGTCCTTGATATGGATATGCACCACATCGTTGCGGACAGCGTCGTAGCCCTGATTGGCGGGTTCGCCGAGACAGAAAGCGTTGCCAGGGTCCCAAACCACTCGCAAGGCGGGGGTGTTGAAGTAGCTTAGGATTGTGGCGGTCTCTGCGCCCGTGCCCACTTGGCAGGCGTGTTCGTTCTCCAGCCCCAACACGACGCCCGCACGCTCAGCATAGGGGATTGCATAGCCCAGATGTTCCACAATCGCTTGGACGCGTTCGGGAGTCAGCTCGCCAGCACGCCAAAAGGCAAAGACCCGAATTAAAGGCGCTTCAAAAAACTGAGCCACCTCAATACAGCGCTGTAGGAGCTGAATCTGTTCGTCAAGGGGTTGCTCGGTAGCGCCGTGCATCCGCCCACGCTCTTGGGTGCCGAATAGGTCGCACTTGTACACGGGCGAGGCGATGGAGCAGACGCCCAGCCCATAGGTCTGCAGGAGCCGCTTCGCCCCCTCCAACAGCTCGCGGTCGGCGTGGGCGACATTAGTGCCCCAGAGGGTGCGCAGTTCAACGCGGTCTATGGGAAACTCGCGCACGACTTGGAGCGCGCTCTCCAAGTCGCTGGCGACCTCGTCGGTAATCACCGAAAGCTTCATGGGTTCCCGCTCTGGATGGTGTGGGCGATGATAATCGCTTCGGCTATCTCACGCATCGACTTGCGGGTGTTCATACTCTGCACCTGAATGCGCCGATACGCCTCCTGCTCACGCAAGCCGTAGGTGTCCATCAGGATGCCCTTCGCGCGCTCGATAATCTTGCGTGTCTCCAGCGTGTCTTGCAGGTCCTCCACCTGCTGTTCCAGTTCGCGTGCCTCTTGATAGCGTGAGAGCGCAATCTCGATGGCGGGCATCAGGTCGGCTTGTTTGAACGGCTTGACGAGATAGCCGTAGACGCCTGCCTGCTTGGCGCGTTGAACTAGTTCGGTATCGCTGTAGGCGGTCAGCAGGAGGACGGGCGCAAGGCGTTCGCTGGCTAACACGCGTGCTGATTCAATCCCGTCCATTTCGGGCATCTTGACATCCAGAATCGCCAAGTCTGGCTTGAGTTGGCGTACTTTCTCCACTGCCTGCTTGCCGTCGCTCGCCTCGCCCACCACCGAGATGCCGATCTCCTCCAGCATCTGGCGCAGGTCAAGCAAAATAATCGGCTCATCGTCGGCAATCACCACTCTTAGTTTATGCATCCGATTCATCACCTTAGGTGGGATTATACCTCACTCCCGTCCGCTCATCTGGTGAGGGTGTTTGAAAATCGTGGCACGGGCATCCTGCCCGTGAAAAATCGGGTAGGTCAGGGCAGAGTGGGTCTGCTGGGAACGCAGGCGTCTCGCCTGCATTGTCGTTGAGAACCGCTTGGTGAGGGATGCCCATGCCACGGATGCGGGCGGGACGCCCGCGATCCCAGTGATTTTTCGAACACCCTCCCCACGTCTTGACATTCAACACCAGAAGCACGCAGAGCAGTCATCACTATTACTTCCAAGGCGCCTCCCACTACGAAACGGTTCTCACGAAGACTGGTTGCAAATCGTAAAAGTAGAGATTTTAGACAAAATTCAATGTCACTCTTAAGGTCAGGGTTGTTTTCGACAGCGTGCTTCATTTTCTCAAACGCTTCTCGCTCTGAACTGAAGGCACTCATGGTTTCTCCTAAGCCAGCCGTTGTGAACCAGCTTTCAGAGATACATCTCAGTCGCGAGATGAACTCTAATGAACAGCAGGAGTATACCCCACAACGCAGTATAATAACTTAGGTGGTCGCAAGTGCGTTTCAGCGAGCCGATTCTGTTGGCGCTCCTCATCCCGCTCTTGGGGTGGGGCTGGTGGAGGGGGCGCGGGCTGTTGGGGGTGAGCAAGGCACGCCGGCGCGTTATCCTACTTCTGCGAACGTTCCTGATTATGCTGGTCGTCTTAGCGTTGGCGGGCGCGCAGTGGGTGATGACGCCCAACCGCGTCTGTACGATTTTTGTGCTGGATGATTCGGCGAGCATCTCGGACGCGGGGCGCGAGCAGGCACGCCAGTTCCTACGCGAAGCGCTGAGCCAAAGCCCGCCCGAAGCGCTCACGGGGTTGGTGGTGTTCGGCAACGATGCCCAGATAGAGTGGCTCCCCAGCGAGGGGCGTCGGTTCCAACAGTCCTTAGCCCAGCCCGACCCGAACGGAACTGACATCGCGGGCGCCTTGAGGCTCGCCACGGCGATGTTCCCTCCGGGCTACGCACGCCGTATCGTGCTCCTCTCGGACGGCAACGAGACGGTGGGAATTGCCCGCACCACCGCCGAAATCGCGCTCAACCCCGACTCGGAACTCATCCCCGTCACGCGGGTGAACGGCACCACCACCGTGGTCTCCACGCCCACAGGGGGCATCTTCTCAGGGATGGGCTGTGTGATGAATCTGGACGGCTGGACTTGGGAGGAGATGTGTATCAAGACTCCCATCGGGCTATTTATGAACTTCCCTTCGCCCTCTGGCGACGCCTCGCAGAGCGCGGACGCCCGCCTGCGCGATTGGGAAGGGCGGATGCGCCCCATCAACGAGTTTCTGGACAACGCCCGACGCTACCTGAAAGCCCACCGTGCAGGGGGCAACGACGGAGTGCCCGTCCACGAACGCGACCCGCGCTTTGAAGCGATGATTCCCATTTTGGAGGGCAACCTGCCGATTTTCGTGCGTGTGGAGAGCGCGCTGGGCATCCAAGCGGCTATCCGCTGGGCGGAGGAGCAGAAACTGCGTATTGCGATTGTGGGCGGTTCCGAATCGTGGCGCGTGGCAGACCTCCTGCGCGAGAAAGGCGTGCCCGTCATCCTGCTGGGCGTGCATAACCTGCCCAGCAGTGAAGACCGCGCCTACGATGACCCCTTCGTGCTTCCCAAACGCTTGCACGAGGCAGGGGTACAGTTCTGCATCGCCAGCGGCGACGCCAGCAACGCCCGCAACCTGCCCTATCATGTGGCGACCGCCGTAGCGTTCGGATTGCCTCGCGAAGAAGGATTGAAGGCGATCACCCTCTACCCTGCCCAAATCTTGGGCTTAGACCATCGGCTGGGCGCGATTGAGGTGGGCAAGGATGCGAACCTCGTGCTCACCAATGGCGACCCGCAGGACATCCGAACGGAGATCGTGCAGGTCTGGATTGGTGGGCGCGCCATCTCGATGGAAAGCAAACATACCCGACTGTACAATCGGTACCGAAATCGCCCGAAAGAGTAGCCTTTTGGGAACTCTCCCTTGACATTCGGGCGTAAATTAGGCTATAATAGAGATGATGCAAACGCACTACTCGGTACGGTTCGAATCGAACCGTTGGGACACAGGCTCTTGGTTCGGGACGCGTGGGCGTTACCGTTGCCACCTACTGTGGCGTCTTTCGGACCTGGGAGCCTGCGCGGGTTGGTGCGTTCGGCTCCCTATTTTTTATTCTGGGAGGTCGCTACCCTATGCCTGAGGTACTGGTACTGAACCAAAACTATGAGCCGTTGAACATCTGCACCCTGCGCCGCGCCGTCAACATGGTGATGACGGGCAAGGCGGAGGTGGTGCGTACCAACGGTCATTATGTGCGCACGGTCTCCGGCGGGTTCGAAGCGCCGTCGGTGGTGCGCTTGTGCTACCTAATCCGACGCCCTCTGCCCCAAGTGCGGGTCAGTCGGCGCGCTATCTTGGCACGCGACAACTATACCTGTCAATACTGTGGGCACCAGTCGCGCGATTTGACGGTCGACCATGTCATCCCGCGCCGACATGGCGGGGGCGACACCTGGGAGAACTTGGTGGCGTGCTGTCGCCGATGCAACCTCGTCAAGGGCGACCGCACCCCTGCCCAAGCCGATATGAAACTGTTGCGCAAGCCACGCCGACCGAACTATGTGCCATACCTCAGCCTCACCCAGTACGCCAAAGCCATCACGCGGGAGGCGTGGCGCGACTTCCTGCCCGTCTATGAAGACTTCCAACCTGCCCACCCCATAGACTAAGGTTTGCGCAAAATCCAGTAGAGGTTGCCCGTGAACCATTCGCTGAGGAAAGGCATATGGGCAACCAACCCGAACAGCCTCATCACAGGATGACGACTGTTATTGGGGCGATAAAACTCTACCTCAAAGCCAGAGTTGTAGGCAATTCGGCGGTACTCCCTCAAAGGGAGCATGTTCATCCCCAAATCGCGATAGGAGTGCGCCTCGCGCCCAATCCGACGGCTGGTCGCCTTCAACACCCACCGCTGGGGCAAAATCAGATGCGCCCAAGGCAGGTTCACCCCAATCAACCGCTTGACCGTATCGTGGTCGCCGAAGGGGCTGTTCCACAGGGGGCCTATCGCCGCATAGAGCCGTGCGCCCGACTTCATGCGCACATACATCTCGCGCAAGACGCCTTCCAAGTCCATCACATGCTCGAAGGTGTCTTTGGAGGTCATCAGGTCGAAATCGCCCTCTTGCAGGTGCGCGATGTCCAGATAGTGGAACTCCACACGGTCTGCGAGTTCGGGATAGTTGAGTTGCAGGTTCTGCTGGGCGAAGCGGATGAGCCGTTCGTTGAGGTCTAAACCCACCACGCGCTGGGCGCCCGCTCGCGCCATATCGATACAGAGGCTCCCGTGTCCACAGCCGAGGTCTAACACCTTCTTGCCCTGCAAGTCGGGCTGACCCCCCAAGCGGTTCCAGAAGCGTGGGTTCTCCCACTCGCCCCTGCGGAAGTAGGCGACATCTTCGGGCGCTAAGAGCGCGGTAGGCGCGTGTTCAGCCATTCGGTCAGTTCACTTTGGGCGACGGTCTCCTGCTCCCGAGTCTGGAGGTTCCGAACGGAGACGGTCTGGTTCGCCAGTTCGTCCTCGCCGAGCAGGAGCGCGTAGGTCGCTCGGCTATCGTTGGCGAGGCGCATCTGCGCTTTGGGGCTTCTGCCAGTGATGTCGAGGTCGGTGGCGAAACCGGCGTGGCGCAGGCTCTCGGCTAACTGGAGCGCGGGCAATCGGGCGCTATCGCCGAACGCCACGATAAACAGGTCGGGGTGAGGCGCTTCGGGCAAGGGGGCGCCCACCTCGCGCAGAACCATCAGCGTGCGTTCCAAGCCGATGCCGACTCCCAGCGCAGGCGTGGGGTTGCCCCCCAACTGCTCCACCAAGCCGTCGTAGCGCCCGCCCCCACACAGGGCATTTTGGGCGCCCAACCCCTTCGCCAACACCTCAAAGGTCGTGCGGGTGTAGTAGTCCAGCCCACGCACCAGCCGATAGTCACGCACATAGGCGACCTCCAACGCCTTCAGAATCGCCTGCAGGCGCTCAAAATGGGTTCGGCACGGCTCGCACAGGAACGGGTCGATGCGGGGGGCATTCTCGGTGATGGCTCGGCAGGTGGGCACCTTGCAGTCCAGAATGCGCAGGGGGTTATGCTCCAAGCGGTGTTGGCAGGTCTCGCAGAGCTGGTCAAAGTGGTCGCGCCCAAACTGCTGAACCGCCTCACGATAGGCGGGGCGACACTCGGCACAGCCCATCGTGTTCAGATGCAGTTCAAACCAGTCTTCGGGGATACCGAGCGTGCGGAAGAAGTAGACCAGCATACTCAACAGCTCGGCGTCGGCGTACGGTTCTGCCGAGCCGATAATCTCGGCGCCCATCTGGTGCGCCTGGCGATAGCGTCCCTTCTGTACATCCTCGTCGCGGAAGAAGGGCGTGATGTAGTACAGGCGCTGGAGCGGGCTCTGGGCGTACAACCCGTGTTCTATGTAGGCGCGCACGACGGGCGCGGTGCCTTCAGGCTTGAGCGCCAAATCGCGCTCGCCGCGGTCGCGGAAGGTGAACATCTCCTTTGAGACGATGTCGGTCTCGGTGCCCACCCCGCGCCGAAACAGCTCGGTCTCCTCATAGATGGGTGTGCGGATTTCGCGGTAGCCGTAGCGTTCGCACACAGCGCGCCACTGGCTCTCTACGAAGCGCCACTCGTGGCTCACGCTGGGCAAAATGTCTTCGGTGCCTTTCGGTGCGAAATATTTCGGTCTCATTGCGATATGGAGGGAGCAATCTTCTCGCCCAAATACTCTTGGATTTCGGGCGTGTTGTTGAGCACATTCAACAGCGCCATCACGCCCGGCGCCGAGTACATCTTGCCTTCGTAGACCACGACGAAGGTGGGGGTAGAACGAATGCCGAGCTTGGTACCCTCTTCAAAGTCGCGGTAGACCTTGTTGAAGTACAGGTCGCGGTTGTCCACCGCTTCGCGCACTTTCTTGGCGTCCAGTCCGAGGCGCTTGGCAATCTGCTCCATCGTGTTGGGGCTAAGCCCCTGTTGGTTCTTGAACAGTTCGGCATACATCTCCCAGAACTTGCCTTGCTTGCCCGCCTCTTCCGATGCCGACGCCGCATCCCAAGCTATTGGGTGGATTTGAATCAGTGGGTAATGGCGGAACACATAAAGCACTTTATCGCCGAATCGGGGCATCAGGGTGTTCTCCATAAACTCGTAGGCTTGTTTGCAAGCGGGACACTGGAAGTCGGAGAACTTCACAATCACCAGCTTGGCGTCGGGGTTGCCCTTGCGCCAGCCTTGCCCATCGAGATAGAGCATCGTGAGGCGCTCGTTGTCGGTCGCTTGCGCCACGAACTGCGTTCGCTGAGTGGACTGCCACGCGCCGAAGCCGAACCCCGCCACGACCACCAGAAGCGACAGCATCACACTTTGGAGCAGTTCGCGCGTCCAGGTCTTGTCGGCAGGGGGCAGGGCGCGTAACCCGACGAGCGCCGTGAGCCAAGCCATCAGGTTCATCCCCGCCGCACCCAGACACCACCAGCACGGCCCGCCTTTCTCTGTCACTTTCAACACGGCGATTTGGATGTAAGTGAAGTAGGCAAAGGCGACCAGCCCCAGCGTGCTGAGCGCAAGTATCAGCTTCGTATACAGCGACCACTGTTCGGGATACTGTAGGCGTGAGAGTGCCAACAGCCCCAGCATTCCGAAAAAGGCGAACCCCAACGCAGCGACAGGAATCCCCAAGATGCGCGAGTAGGGCGACTGTGCCACAATATCACAACCGCCGCCGGTGCAAGGCAACGCAAAGTCGGATGAGTGCGACACCCATAACAAACCCGAGATGACCATACCCAAAGTAGCGAAGAGAACAATCAGGCGATTCGAAACAATCGCTCCCATAGAAGATGTGCCTCCGAACTGAAAGTATACCCGCCCTGTGTTAGAGGGCAGACACTGGGGTCTACCCCTACAACTCCAACTCCGCTTGACCCACCTCCGCCTGAACCCGCTCCGCCTGCGACACACCCTGCAGATACGCCGTTATCGGCAACACGAACTCCTCACCCTTGAGCAACTGCTCCACCGTGCGTATCTGAAGGCGGGGCAGTTTCTTCCCGCCCAGCGGACTGGTGTAGTATCCTGCCTGCTCCGCCTCTTGCTTCATCGGCGCGGTCGGCTCTTCCAAAGTCACGAAAAAGCCCAGCGTGGCGCCCTCCCGCTCCAGCGTGCCCCGAAAGTCGCGTATCTCCTTCACGCTCACCTTCCCGCTCTTGACCTGTATCAGCACCCGCTTGGGGTGTTGCTTGGGGTCGTCGATGAAGTACAGGATGCCATCAATCCCTGTGTCGGCGCCTTTCTTCTCTTGGAACGGGCGCGCACGGGGGATGAGACCGATTGCCCACTTCTGAAACTCGTCGCGGTCTTGTTTGGCGAGCGCGCGGGCGTCTTCGGGGGTGGTGGGTTCGCCAACGACGGTGTAGTCGCGCCCTTCCTTGAGGTCGAACATATCAGACAGGCGGTACTTGATGAGGGCGATTGCGAGGTGGGTGATGTCGATGCCGAGCCATTTTCGGTTGAGTTTGTGGGCGGCGACGATGGCGGTTCCGCATCCGCAGAAGGGGTCTAAGACCACATCGCCCTCGTTGCTGGAGGCTTGGAGGATGCGCTCCAGCAGGGCAAGGGGCTTCTGTGTGGGGTAGCCAAGGCGTTCTTTGGCATGTGCCGAGATAGGTGTAATGTCCGTGATTGTATCTTGAATAGGATTGCCGGGGTTCATATCCAGATAGCGTTTGTATCGTGGGACTGCTCCCTTCTTGGGCCAGATAATATAACCTGCTTGCTCTAAGGCGTCCAGCTTCTCTTGCACGCTCATCTGTTGGGCACGCTCTTTGCCAACAATCTCTTCCACTAAGCGCTGGGGCACTGCCAGTGGCGACCGACCTTTGTAGGGTCTACCCCTTTCCACGGCTTACCTGAGTCTCCGTGAGTAATCCCTGCCCCTGTGAGGTCTGAGAGCGTGTAGTATCCTCTCTCGTCTTTGTGCCTATAGTTTTCCCGAATGTATTTTTCGTCGTGCTCTTCGTAGACAGGGTTCCAAGTGTAGATATCCGACTTGGTGTAGAACAGCAGAATATCGTGAACAGGCCCCCAACGCTTCGCCCCGCTATGCGCGCTTGTCCGCTTCCACACAATCTCATTACAAAAGTTTTTCGCCCCGAAAATCACATCCAACATCACCTTCAAGTAGTGGCTCGCCGTCGGGTCGCAGTGCAGGTACA
>OGCI01001647.1_pt1 | contig 17728 bp, 17 predicted proteins | sample 1570021 | NCBI WGS metagenome assembly OGCI01 (sample SAMN06264664, study PRJEB24512) | hot springs metagenome | isolation source: Hot spring water | place: South Africa: Tshipise | collected 2015-06-21 | reverse complement strand
GGGTTTCTCACCCCCTCCTTCAGGCTCCCCCCGTAAGCGTGGGGAATCGCCAATCCTGCAGGATAGTCAGGTACAATATGCAATTATTCCCCCAGAGGAGAGGAGGCTTTCACTATGAAACTATCATGTGAGCGAAACCATCTGAACGAAGCACTAAGTGTCGTGGTTGGCGCCGCTGCGTCGCGTTCGTCCCTGCCCATCTTGAGCAATCTGTACTTAGAGGCAGGCGAAGATACCCTGCGCCTCGTCGGGAGCGATTTGGAGCAATGGGTGGAATGCCGTATCCCCGCAATGGTTGCCGAGCCGGGCAAAACCACCGTCTCAGCGCGCCTGCTATCCGAGCTGGTCAGCTCGCTGGGCGGCGACACCGTTGCGATGGAAGCGGGCGAGCGCCATCAACTGCACCTGACCTGTGGCGAATCGCGCTACCAACTGGCGGGTCTGCCAGCGGACGAGTACCCCCCCATCCCCGAGATAGAGGGCGCCACCGAACTGGTTCTGCCCGCACGCACCTTTTTAGAGATGGTCGACTCGGTAGAGTTCGCAGTTTCTAAAGAGGAGGCGCGCCCAACACTCACCGGCATTCGGATGGAGTTTGACGGCAAGCACCTGCGCCTGGTGGCGACCGACACCCACCGCCTCGCCGTGCGCGATGCCGACTTGGAGAATGCGGTCGGTGAACCTGCCAGTGCGATTGTGCCCCTCAAGGCAATCCAACTGCTCCAGAAACTGCCCCACGGCGAGACCATCACGATGCGTCTGGGCGAGCACCGCGCCGCGTTCCTCGGCGAGAACGCCAGCGTGTTCACCCAACTGATTGAAGGGCAGTACCCCAACTATCAGCGGGTCATTCCTCAAGAGGCGTCGCGCCGATGGGTGCTGATGGTCTCCGAGTTCAAAAACGCAGTACGCCGCGCCTCGCTGGTGGCACGCCACAACGGCAACAAGCTCTACTTCAAAACCGACGGCGAGAAACTGCTCATCACCGCACAAGGCGATGTCGGCACTGCCAACGAGCGCGTAGACCTCGTGCGCGAAGGCGACGACCTGGAGGTCGCTTTCAACGCCAAATATGTGTTAGACCTGCTGGATGTCGTCCAGAGTGAGGGCGTCTCGATTGAACTGACCGAGTCTCTGCGCCCCGCCGTGTTCAAGCCCGCTGACCGCTCGGACTACCTGTGCGTAATCATGCCGATGGCGTTGTAGATTGGCACGCTATTGAGCGCGTGCTCATCCTCAAGGTCTCTTCGATGGGCGATGTGGTTCACGCATCGCCCGTCGCGGCCGCGCTCAAGCGTGCCTACCCCCACCTTCGCATCGGCTGGGTTGCCGAAGACCGTCACGGGGGCGTATTAGTCGGTTCGCCCCGTATTGACCGCTTGCATATCATCCCGCATGCCCAACTGCGACGCGGTCTCACTTCGGGGGCGATGTGGCACACACTAAGGCAGATGACCCGCGAAATCCGCGCCGAGCGCTACCAAGTCGCCCTCGACCTGCAGGGCTTGCTCAAAAGTGCGATGTGGGGCGTGTTGGGCGGGGTGCCCCTGCGCTTCGGAGGGCACCGCATGCGCGAACTCACTCCGCTCCTGCTCCGACGAATTCCCCTCCAAGACCGTCCCGACCGCCATGTCGTCCAGCAGTATCTGGATGCCCTGCGGTGGCTGGGCGTGCCGTGCGAGTTCCCCGACCTCTATCGCACTCCCGACGATGCCCACTTGCCCGAACCGCCTGTGGAGTTCCCGTTAGGGGTAGCCCCAGAGGCGGAGGCTTCGGTCGAGAAAAAACTCCAAGCGCTTGGGGCGGGCCCATTGCCCCTTATCACGCTCAACCCCTCGGCAGGGCGCGAATGGAAACGATGGGCGCTGGAACGGTTCGCCGAACTCTCCGACCGCCTCGAGACCGAGCTGGGACTGTCGACCGTGTTTCTTGGAGGTCGGGGCGACCTGCCCCTGGCGGAGCGTCTGCAGTCGCTCAAGCGTCGCCCCCTGCGAAGCCTCATCGGTCAGACCAGTTTGGAAGAGTTGAAAGCGGTGATACGGCGCTCTGCGGTGCATGTCTGTGGCGACACGGGCAGCGCGCACTTAGCCTCGGCGTTTTCGGTGCCTTGCGTGTCGCTCTACGGTCCGACCTTGCCCGACCGCACCGGACCTTACGGACAGCATCATCGGGCACTCCTCAAGCGGGATTTGTGTCAACGGTGTCCCGCTCAGCGCTGTGTGTACAAAGAGTGCCTCCAGTGGATTACGGTGGACGAGGTATTCGCCTCGGTTCAACGGGTGCTTCAGGAGCAGGCGGTGTCGGGTTCTTTGGGAGGCTAAGAAGGAGGGAGCGCCGGGTGTGGGCGTTCCCGGCGCTCTTGGGTGAAGGGCGCGTGCGTGGGAGGGAAGAATTCTAACGGTGCGCCCGCTCGAGGCGTCGGGCGAATCGACGCCCCGCTTCGTCAATACGCCCGACAGCCTCATCAAGCCAGTGGGCTATCCGCTCCAACTGGCTCGGAGCGAGAGGAGGTACAGGCGTCTGCTCAAGCCTTACCAACCCCAACCGATACCCCTTGCCTGATCCCTCTTGCTCGCGGTTATGCCACATCGTCCCAGTCCTCTGACGGTTCTTTAGACAGTTCAATACGCCGTGCAGGTTCCGCGCTGGCATAGTCCCAGTTGTCGCAGTCCAGTCGTCGGCAGTAGAGCATTCGTTGCACTTTGCCATCCGCCATCTCCACATCGGCGATGTCCGCAAATCGGCACTTCATACACAGTTCGGGTTCCAGAAGGCGCACGACCTTCAGTTCGCGTTTTGCCATGATAATCGCCCCGCATCGTTTGAATTGGGCATTGTCTGCCAAGAAGCATTATCGGCGGTTTGACTGCGCGGGTGCAGGGGTAGGTTCCTGTATTCTTGCCAGTTTCCGAGCCAAGCAGGAAAAATCGCTGAGAGGCTCTTTTTTTCACTCACGGGTATGGAAGGGGAAGGCGCCGTTTTGAGTACCTCAAAGCAATAGGGAGCGAGTGGACAAGGTACAATCCTGTTATGCCAACACGCACCAGCGTCCTCAAAACCTACAAGATGTGGGTGAACGGGCAGTTCATTCGCAGTGAGTCGGGGCGTACCTACGAAGTGCGCACGGTACAAGGCGACTTCTTGGCGAATGTGCCCCAAGCCTCACGCAAAGACCTACGCGACAGCATAGAGGGCGTCCAGAAAGCCCAGCCGAGTTGGGCACAACGCACCGCCTACAATCGGGGGCAAATCCTCTATCGGGTCGCCGAGATGCTGGAGAGCCGACGCGATGCCCTGAGCACCGAGCTGACCCAAGCGATTGCCAGCCCCCACGCCGACGCCGAAATCGACCGCGCCATCGACCTCTGGGTGCACTACGCAGGCTGGAGCGACAAGTGGAGCGCCCTGCTCTCCACGCTCAACCCGGTGGCGATGCCAATGCACAACTTCACCCTGCCCGAGCCGATGGGAGTAGTGGGTTTGGTGTGCCCCGAAAGCGCGCCCTTAGCCTCACTGAGCGCACTCATCGCGCCGATTATCGTGTCGGGCAACACGGTGGTCGCCCTTCTGCCCGAAAATGCGCCCACGGTAGGGCTGGCATTCGCGGAAGTGCTCGCCACCTCCGACCTGCCTGGCGGAGTCGTGCAACTGCTCTCAGGGCGCCACTCGGAACTCCTGCCCCACCTGTGCGGGCACACCGCTGTAGATGCGTTAGACCTGTGTGGTGTACCCGATGACCAGCGCGCCTCGTATGAAGTACAAGCCAGCGAGAGCGTCAAGCGCGTCGCCCACAGTCCCAACCCCACGCCCGACTTCTGGCTCAGTGAACGCGCTCAAGGGCTGGATTGGATAGAACGCTTCGTGGAGTTCAAGACCGTGTGGCACCCGATAGGATGGTGAGAGAGTGAACCGCACACGCATCGCAATCGGTGTTGGGGTGACAGTGCTGGTGCTGATTGGAGTGCGCCTGCTCCTGCCCGTTCTGCAGGGCGAGCGCCTTGCCCCCCGCCAACGCACTTTGGAGATGTTTCGCCTCGGCAAAGAGGCGTTTGAAAACGAAGATGTGGACACTCTCATGAGCCTTGTGAGCGACGATTTCAACTGGGGCGGGATGGATGCGCGACGCCTGCGCCTACAACTGGTCAACTTTTTCAAAAACGCCGAACAGCCCCGCGTGGAGTATACGCCCCCGACAATAGAGGTGTTCGGCGGGCGCGTGATTGCGCGCACCCAAATCAAACTGCACTGGCGCGACAGCGGACCCAACGAGATGGACCTCGGACCGATTGAAATCGAACTGCGCCAAGTGTCGGTGCGCAAGTGGTTGGTCATCCCCAGCGAAGACCTGCGCGTGGTGCGCATGGAGGGGATGGCGTGGGACTTCGGCGGGTCCCTGCCCTGAGGAAGATGATGCTCACCCCTGAACTCCAGCAGAAGTATGAACGGCTCAAACAGACCCTGCACGAGATGGGCAGTGTGGCAATCGGCTTGTCGGGGGGCGTGGACAGCACCTTGCTCACAGCGGTCGCACATCAGGTGTTGGGTGAGCGTTGCGTGGCGGTGATAGGCAACTCGGAGGCGTTCCCAGAAGGCGAAATTGAGGAGGCGCTCCAACTGGCGAAGCAAATCGGCGTGCGCGTGCGGCTCGTCACCACCCACGAGCTGGAGAACCCCCACTTCCGCGTGAACCAGCCCGACCGATGCTACCACTGCAAAACCGAACTGTTCAGCGTGCTACGCCGTGTGGCAGATGAGGAGGGCATCGCCCACATCGCCGACGGTTCCCACTTGGACGACCAAAGCGACTACCGTCCGGGCATGCGCGCCAGGCAGGAGTGGGGCGTGCGTTCGCCCTTGATGGAGGCGGGTTTCACGAAGTCCGACATCCGTGCGCTGGCACAGGCGCTGGGGTTGCCGATTTGGGATAAGCCCTCCTTCGCCTGCCTCTCCAGCCGATTCCCCTACGGTACAGGGATTACTCGCGACCTGCTGAGCAAAGTGGACCGCGCCGAACGCTACCTACGCCAACTGGGCTTTCGGCAGGTGCGCGTGCGCCACCACGACACCATCCTGCGAATCGAGGTAGAACCCGCCGATTTCGAGAAGGTGCTTGCCCACGCTCCTGCCATCGTGGCGCATATGAAGTCCCTCGGCTACCTCTATGTGGCGATGGACTTGGAAGGCTACCGAACAGGTAAAATGAACGACGCGATGAAACCGATTCAGGGCACAAACAGGGTATAATCCCGAAGGAGGCAAAAATGAAAACAGTCGGATTGGCAATCGCTATTGGGATCGCAAGCTTTCTGTTCACTGGCTCAGCGTTGACGCAGACGCAAGAGAATTCCTGCTGTAGTGAGAAGAACACCACCACCGCCTCATCCCAGCAGAAGTCCTGCTGTAGCGACAAGAACACGACCACCGTGTCGGCTCAGAAGACTTCAGGCTCCTGCTGCGAGGGAGATTGCAAAGACACCAAAGCCACCCAAGCGCAGAACAGTTCTAAGAACCAGGTGGTGCGCTGTCCTGTGACCAACCGCGTGGTGCGCAACTTGGACAAGGCGCCCCGCATCGTCTATCAGGGCACTACTTACTACTTCGCTAACTGGAACGCTTTCCGCACCTTCCGCTCCAACCCTGCCCGCTACGCTCCCCAAGCGCAGGTGCGCACCGTGTCCGCAACCAACCAAACCCAATCCTGCTGTGCGGATAAGACGACCACCGCCGAGACCGCCAGCAAGCCGTCCGACAAGCTCCTCTGCCCCGTGTCGGGCGAGGAACTTGAGATGGCGAGCGCAGTGCGGTTTGAGTATGCCAGCAAGGTTTACTACACCTGCTGCAGTAGCTGCAAGCGCAAGTTCTTAGCCGAGCCTGAGACCTACGCCAAGAAGGCGGAGGGAATGTCTGCCCTGCAGGGTAAGCCCGCAACCACTGCCACGAATTAACGCGGAGAGAGCAGCCGGCGGAGGATGCACGGGCAGGGTTTCTCAGCCCTGCCCGTCGCTTTTTAGGCATGCGCCAACGCCTGATCCAAGTCGGCAATAATGTCCTCTACATCCTCTATACCGACCGACAGGCGGATGAAGTCGGGCATAACGCCCGTGGACTGCTGTTGTTCGGGGGTCAGCTGACGATGGGTGGTGCTGGCGGGGTGGATAATCAGCGACTTCGCATCGCCGATGTTGGCAAGGTGCGAGTGCAACTTCACATTCTGAATCACGCGCAGCGCCGAGTCGTAGCCACCCTTCACGCCAAAGCCCACGATGGCACCTTGACCTTTGGGCAGGTACCTCTTCGCCAACTCATAGTGGGGACTGGTGGGTAGACCGGGGTAGTACACCCAAGCGACCTTCGGATGCTCGCTAAGCCACTGGGCGACGCGCAGGGCGTTCTGGCTGTGGCGCTCCATTCGCAGGTGGAGCGTCTCCAGCCCTTGCAGGAACAGGAACGCGTTGAACGGCGAAATCGCAGGACCGAGGTCGCGCAACAGTTGGGCGCGCACCTTGATGATGTACGCCATATCGCCGAACGCCTCGCGGAAGTTCAGCCCGTGATAGCTGGGGTCAGGCTCGGTTATCTGAGGGAACTTGCCGTTGTCCCAGTTGAACTTGCCCGAATCGACAATCACGCCCCCGATGCTGTTGCCGTGCCCACCAATAAACTTGGTCGCCGAATGCACCACGATGTCCGCACCCCATTCAAACGGGCGCAGGAGGATAGGCGTGGGAATCGTGTTGTCCACAATCAGCGGGATGCCATGCTCGTGCGCGATGTTCGCAATCGCCTCAAAGTCGTGGACATCCAGCTTCGGGTTGCCGATTGCCTCAATGTAGATAGCGCGGGTCTTGGGCGTAATCGCGCGACGGAAGTCCTCTGGGTCACGAGGGGCTACGAAGTGGACGGTGATGCCGAACTTTTGGGGGAAGGTGTACTTGAACAGGTTGTAAGTGCCCCCGTACAGGCTGGTGGTGGAGACAATCTCGTCGCCCGTGTCGGCAATCGCCAGAATCGCCAGCGTCTCTGCCGCTTGCCCCGAAGCGACCGCCAGTGCACCGACCCCGCCCTCCAACATCGCCATGCGGTTCTCGAACACCCCTTGTGTGGGGTTCATAATGCGCGTGTAGATGAAGCCAGGCGTCTTGAGGTCAAAGAGGCTCGCCGCGTGGTCGACGCTGTCAAATAGATACGAAGTGGTCTGATAGATTGGCACTGCACGCGAGCCGGTTGCAGGGTCTGGCTCTTGACCGCCATGCACGCAGGTAGTCCCGAAACGATAGGTGTGACTCTCCATAGGTGGTTAATACCTCCGACGGCGCAGAGTATACCCCCTACATTCGGAACACGCCGAACTTCGTGTCGGGGATGGGTGCGTTGCACGCCATAGAAAGCCCCAACGCCAGCACCGTGCGCGTATCGGCGGGGTCTATGATTCCATCATCCCAAAGTCGTGCCGTGCTGTAGTAGGCGCTACTCTCTTCGGCGTACTTGTCCAGAATCGGTTGCTTGAACGTCTCCTGCTCCTCCTGGCTCATCGTCTGCCCTTTAGAAGCCAGTTGGTCTAACTTGACCGTCAGGAGCACATTCGCCGCCTGCTCGCCGCCCATCACCGAGATACGGGCGTTGGGATACATCCACAGCATGCGGGGCTGATAGGCGCGCCCACACATCGCATAGTTGCCTGCCCCGTAAGAACCGCCGATGAGGACCGTGAACTTGGGCACTTGAGCGTTCGCCACTGCCATCACCATCTTCGCGCCGTGCTTGGCGATGCCCTCGTTCTCGTACTTCTTGCCCACCATAAAGCCCGTGATGTTCTGCAGGAACACCAGCGGGATACGCTGTTGACAGCAGACTTCAATAAAGTGCGCCCCTTTCTGGGCACTTTCGGAAAACAGAATCCCGTTGTTAGCGATGATGCCCACAGGGAAGCCGTGAATGTGCGCAAAGCCGCACACCAGCGTCGTGCCAAAACGCGCCTTGAACTCCACAAATCGGCTCCCATCCACGATACGGGCAATCACCTCGCGCACCTCAAACGGTTGGCGCAAATCACGGGGCAAAATGCCGTAGAGCTCGCTGGGGTCATACAGGGGGTCTTCAGGCGTCGCCAGCTCGAACGGATACTCCTTCTTGAGGTTCAAGTTCGCAATCAGGTCGCGGGCGATTTGGATGGCGTGCATATCGTCCTCAGCAAAGTAGTCCGCCACGCCCGACAGGCGGGTATGCACATCGGCACCGCCCAGCTCCTCAGCGCTCACTACCTCGCCCGTCGCCGCCTTGACCAAAGGCGGACCACCCAAGAAGATTGTGCCTTGCTGTTTGACGATAATCGTCTGGTCGCTCATCGCGGGCACATACGCCCCGCCCGCCGTGCACGACCCCATCACAATTGCGATTTGGTGAATGCCCCGCGCCGACATCTGCGCCTGATTGTAGAAGATTCGCCCGAAGTGGTCGCGGTCAGGAAACACCTCCGCTTGCAAGGGCAAAAACGCGCCTCCCGAATCGACCATATAGACACAGGGCAGGCGGTTCTCCATCGCAATCTCTTGGGCGCGCAGGTGCTTCTTGACCGTGATGGGGAAGTAAGTCCCACCTTTGACCGTAGCGTCGTTGGCGACAATCATACACTCTTTGCCGTGTACCACACCGATGCCTGCGACCACGCCTGCACAAGGGGCTTCGTTGTGATACATCCCATACCCAGCGAGGGGTGCAACCTCCAAGAAAGGCGTGTCGGGGTCTATCAGGGCGTCGATGCGCTCGCGGGCGGTGAGTTTGTTGCGGGCGCGGTGCTTGGCGAGTGCCTCTGCGCCTCCACCCGCGCGCGCCCACTCCAGCGCCTCACGGTACTGCCTCAGCAGGGTCTCGTAGTGGGCACGGTTCGCTTGAAACTCAGGGTCTTGCGTGCGTATCGTGCTGTGTAAGACGCTCATCAATCGGGAGATTTCGTGAGGCGTGTGAAAACTCCTTGTGTCGGGCAAGCAAGTATGGTACAATCCCTCAGGAGATGAGAACGCCAGCTTATCGGCAACTGTGGCGGCGTTCGAATCGCCCGAATCTGTGCTATAATAAGGCGGAGGCACGATGGCACGCAAGCGGATAGCCTTGATTATACCGACGAACAACACCAGCGCTTCGCTTTACACCACCAATGTGCGGGCGGCGCGAGCGTGGCAAAGCATCCTCAAACTCTGGGGGGTAGACGCCACCATCATCATTGCGGGGAATGTCTCCAAAGCCACTTTCAATAGCCAGTACGATTTCGGAATTGTGCCCTTCTTGGCAGGGGTGACCTCATCTCAATCGGTGTTCAGTTGGATTAGCTACACAGCGGGCGACAAGCCCATCTACTTCTGTGGCTATCAAGTGCCCCAAAACACCGCTGGCACGCCCGCCACTGGCGTTCTTGGCTTAGTGGCACTGGACGGCAACCCCACGAACGCTAAGCTCGCAGGGCGACGCGCTGTGTGGACACAGACAGGCACGAAAGTGCATGTGGGCAGCTGGATTAACACGGTGAGCGGGGTTGTGGGTGCCCTCCGAGTGGATGAGAGCAACCCGAACCTGCAGGTTCTGCTTCGCCCTGACCCCGACCTGCACCCTACCGCCCAGCATGTGTACATCGCTCGCTGGTACAACCGCTACTTCCTGCCCACAATTGGCGGGCTTGTCGACTCCTCACCATGGCTTGTGCCGTGGATTATGGTCAACGAGGGCGTCACTCCTGAGTGGAGCCGTCCGTGGAGTGCCGATATTGACCATATATGCAGTGCAGGCAATATCATCGCGCCTGGTTGGAGCTTTGATATCTACCTCCAGTCCGTTCAGTGGCTTCGCACCTTCTGCAACAACACGGGCTTAGTCGTACAGTGCGGATGCACCACCAACGCCAACAGCAATCTGAGTGGTACGAACAGCTACCTCCACCGCAATGCGCGAAACTTGAACCCCCAGCTAGCGCAAATTCATCAGATTCTGCTTGCCGAGCAGGATGGCTGTTTCCCCTGTGCGTGGCACGACCACTGGTGGCTGGTGGAGGAGACCCTCTGGTACGCCAACGCCACCACACGCACCAACACCTACGGTACTTTCAGCGATTTCAGTTCACCCGCTTCGTTCCGTGCCCACTGGAAAGGCACTTTAGATGAGATGCGCGGGATGGGCTTCGCCGATAGCTGGTGCGGACGCCACCGCTACCTCAACTTCGCAAACAATCAGTTCACCGACCGCTACTTGCGCTTCCTGCGGGAAGAGACACCCGTGAGGGCAGGGCGATACTGGGCGGGCAGTTGCCTTCACGGACGCAACACGCGCATCATGTCCCCTATCCCTTTCTCGCGGAACCCATTCGAGAGACGCTATGGAATTGAGCTCATCGATTCCTATGACAGTCTTTATACCAATATCAACTACGGGACTCAACCCGCTAACCGTGAGACTTTGGCGATAGCCGATGGGTATGGGGCTTCCGGAGAAGACCCCGAACTGCTGTTTGCACGCATGCAAGGGCATCGCTTCGGGGAACTGATGTGGCGCGTCTGGCTCCATAGGGGAGGAATTCTCTACCATCACAACTACGAGATGAGCTACGAGTTCCCCTCGGTCGCTGTACGAACCTACCAAGATATGGGCGCTTGGCGCCAAATTCTGGCAGGCTGGATGCACCTTGGTAGTGTGAGCGATATTATCAATTGGCGCAATCGCGTGAGGAGCATATAGCCAACGATGCAGAAGCCTCCTGCGCCTACAGAAAGCACCCGAGCAAAGGTTTTACAAGGAAGCATCTACTTGGTGATTCGCCGAGGGATCGGTACTATCCTCAGCTTTGTAGGGCTACTTTATCTCACTCGTATCGTCGGTCCTGGAGCTTACGGGCTATTCACCTCGGTTTTTGGCTTAGTTGGCTATCTCCAGATGCTCGTACAGATGGGATTGGGTGTCTACCTGATACGCAGTCCTCTCGACACACCCCGTGAGCACTTTCACCAAGTGTTTTGGTGGCTCCTTGTATCGAGCTTATTTGCAACGCTGATAGGGATAGCACTCTTCATTTTGGTCGGGCAGTTCTGGGTACGCCAAGAGGGGTTCGTACCCGTTGCGGTTGCGATGGGACTACTACTTCCGATTATGGTGCTTCCCACAGTTCCTCTGGCGCTTTTAGAGCGCGATTTAGACTATCGGCGTGTCTCGTGGATTGAAATCGGTTCTCAGGTAGCGTACTATGCGGTGGGGATTGGAATGGCCTGGACAGGATGGGGCGCTTGGGCGTTGGTGTCGGCTTTTGCGGTCAGCCAGCTTGTTCTTTTGGCAGGCTTTTATGGGATTACGCGCTATCGTCCGCGCTGGTACTGGAACAGTGAACTGCTTCGTGACATGCTCCACTATAGCTTCACGCAGGGACTTTCGGGCTGGCTCTATAACCTGCGCACAGTTGCGCCTTCGCTCATCTTGCTCCCGATAGCGGGTAAGGAGGCGGTCGGGTACTACAACCTCGCTTACCGCTTCGTAACCGTCCTGAACTTCGCCAGCGAAGCCCTCGGACGCATAACCTATCCTGCATTCGCACGAATACAGCACGACTTGCCTAAACTGTGCCGTGCAGTAAACGAGGGAATGTATCTGCGCTTGCTAGCGACGGGCATTTTCTACGCAGGGTTTGCGAGTATCGCTTGGATTGCCCTGCCCTGGATGTTGGGAGCTAAGTGGAACATTCAGATTCTACTATGGGTGTTCAGCTTGTTGGCAGTGCCAATGCTCGTAGGGGCAATAGTGGGCATACAGGCATCAGCGCTCCATGTCATATGTCGAAACGGTGTAGTCGCTTTGTCTAATTTATTTTATATTATATTTTATTTTGCTTTTTCTTGGGTGCTTGTCTACTGGCTCGCCAGCGGACTGAAGGTTCACGGTTTTGCACTCGCCTCGTGGTTCGCTATCATCCCCAACTTTATTATTCTTCATCTGGGCTTCAGTCGCTTTATTGGTTCACCGAGCTATCTGCTTGCTTCACTATGGCTGGTTGGGTTTTCCCTCATCCTGTTAGTACCCGTCGTTAGCGGGTGGCTTGCGGTATTAGCGCTTCCCTTCCTAGTCAATCCGCTTAGCTTCCGCACGGTACGACAGCTGATTAGCCAAATACGCGCTCTACGCCAGTCGACACCTACACCCGTTGAAGCCTTCCAGTCCGATCTCACACCCTAAGTTGGTAAAGTGTGCCTCGATCACTTCCACAGGTGAGCAGAAACGGGGCGCCGATGGGTTGTTCCCAAATGCGCTCCATCGTATTGCCACAGTCTTGTCAGTGGAATCCCTATCTGCAGGAGGTCTGCCACCATCTCGGCAAACTGAACCAAACGCCTTAGGCGGTGCGGGGCATACGAGTCGTCTCGGACTTCATCTCATACACCCCCTCCCACCAAACGCGCTTGGAAATCGGCAATCGTACGCCTCAAGCCCTCTTCCAGCGAGACTTTGGGTTCCCATCCCAGCAGTTCTTGTGCGCGCGTGATGTCGGGGCAGCGCTGTTTCGGGTCGTCGGGCGTGAAAAATTCGCAAAATACAATCTCGCTCCGACTGCCTGTGAGGTCGCGAATGAGCTGGGCGAACTCTAAAATCGTGTGCTCTATGGGATTGCCGATATTGACGGGCAGATGATAGTCGGTCTGGGACAGGCGGTAGATGCCCTCCACAAGGTCGGCAACATAGCAGAAACTGCGTGTCTGGCTCCCGTCGCCGTACACCGTGATTGGCTCGCCCTTGAGTGCTTGGGAGACGAAGTTGGGCACCACGCGCCCGTCGTTGAGGCGCATGCGCTCACCGTAGGTGTTGAAGATGCGCACGATTCGGGTGTCTGCTCCCTTGTAGCGGTGGTACGCCATCACCAGCGACTCGGCGTAGCGCTTCGCCTCGTCGTACACCCCGCGCACGCCAATCGGGTTCACGTTGCCCCAGTAGTCTTCGATCTGCGGATGCACCAGCGGGTCGCCATACACTTCGGAGGTGGAACTAAAAAGGAACTTCGCCCCCTTCTCTAAAGCGAGATTAAGGGCACATTCCGTGCCATAAGAACCAACGGTGAGCGTTTCAAACGGATGGTTCACGAAGTCCACGGGGCTGGCGGTCGAGGCAAGATGAAACACATAGTCCACCTCCCCCTCTATTCGCACGGGTTGACGAATATCGTGGTGGAGAAACTCAAAGTCGGGATTGTCCAGAAGATGCTGAATGTTCTCGCGTCGTCCTGTGAGTAAGTTGTCCAGCACGACCACTTGCCACCCCTCTTGAACTAAGCGTTCGGCTAAGTGGGAACCGATGAAACCTGCGCCACCTGTGATGACTACTCGTGCCATAAATGCTCCTTAACCGTCTCGATAGCGTACTAGCTGACCGCGTGCAAAAAGGCGTCGGTAAATGGCTCCCGGAATTCGTTTGATGAGGAGCAGGAGCACACTGGGGGTTCTGAGGAAAACCTGTACACAACGAGAGTAGTCTCGCTGTTTCAACGCATCGACAAATTCTGGGTACAACTCTTGTACCACCCGCCTGCGATAACTGGCAGTCAAGAGATTTGCTTCCCTGGAAAGTCCAATTTGTTGCGCTAACTGGTAGAGATACTCGTATGATTTTTTCATCTGCTCCACTGCCGAATGACGCCTGTGGGTAGAGACTAGGCTTCCGGGACGAACCCGATAGCAGTAGAGAGGCTCAGGCAACACAGCCAATTGCGCCCCCCTAAACAAAATCTCTATGTAGAAAGCGTAGTCCTCCGAGTTGTATATATCCGTCAGAAAGCGTATCTGATGCTCTTTCAAAAACTGGTGACGAATGAGCGGTTTAAAGGAGGGATTAGATTTGATAACCTCCTGTACAGAGTAATAACGTGCGCGATTGGGGCTCCTACCAAAGGTAGACCAGTTAATCCACAGGACCTTCCCATCGGGGGCGACAGCTTTTATGAGGTCAGCCACCATATCGGCTTGCATCGTCTCTGCAAACTCAACTAATCGTTCCAACCGATTGGGTGCAAACCAGTCATCCGAGTCCAACATTGTTATCCACTCACCCTGCGCCTCATCAATCGCTTGGTTGCGCGAATAGCCTGGACCTCGGTTCTGGTCATTTCGAAACAGTTTGATGCGTGGGTCGCTAAGGTAGCGCTCTATCACGGCGACCGTGCCATCGGTGGAAGCATCATCAACGAGGATCATCTCCCAGTCAGTGAGTGATTGAGATTGAACCGACTCGATGCACTGGGCGATGTAAGGCTCGACATTGTAAGTGGGCGTAATGACTGAAACCTTAGGCATCGCTATTCTCCCAAGACTGTTGTTCGACGACCTCCACCAAAATAGTCCCCTCCTGCACAATCTCGCCCTCTTGGGCGTTCAGTTGCTGAACGATTCCTGCGAAGGGGGCGCGGAGTACCTGCTCGGTTTTCATCGCCTCTAGCACCAAAAGCCGTTGCCCTGCCTCCACGCGATCGCCCTTCTGCACGAGGACTTTGGAGATGAGTCCGGGCATCGGGGCAGTGAGCGTGCCTTCCGCCGAGCTGTGCGTTAGAGAACTTCCCCCAACTCGCGGTCGCTGAAATCGGTAGAGGCGCCCCCGATAGAGAATCTGCACCTCGTTTTGGGTCAGATGGTAGGCGACCTGCCACCGATGAGTCCCGTCGCTCAGGGTCAGGTGACCTGGAACAGACAAGAACGCTTCACTCAGGAGGTGGGTTTCACCACTGGGCAGGCTGATGCGCCAACCCTTCCCTTCTGTTTGCGCATCCAGCGTGAGCGTCTCCCCGTGCCACATCCACTGGGTCTTACGCATCCAAGGCTCCTTGTGCGACTTTGATGAAGGCGTTCCGATACTCTTCGGGAACGCCGAAATCTAAACTGTGCGTTTCGCAGTGCAGAAGGTAAGCGGGGGTCAGGTCTAACAAGCACTGTTGGGCGTGTACCAACTGCCATTCCCCTGCTTGAGGGTCGTAGGTCTGGGCAATCTGCTCCTGAACCTCCCAGAAACAGTACGGGAACAGATAGACTCCCCAGTGTGCAAAGAACTGGTCTGGCTCTAAGCCGGGCGTCTGTAGGTGGGCGCGTGCTGTTTCAGGCGTTGGCTTCTCCATCAAACAAGTGAGCTGGTAGAGATTTGCGGTAGGTGTTGGTTGCCCCTGCAGTATCCCGTACGAAGAGACCTTGTTGAGGGGAACGGTGTAAACGGTGTAAACGGGCGCTTGAACCTGCTTATAGAGTTCAAGGGCGGTTAGGAGGGTCTTGGTGCCCCCGACATAGAGGTGGTCGCCCAATGCTACTAGCACTGGCTCGTTTTGGGCGAACTCACGCGCGCACCAGATGGCATGCCCCAAGCCGTAGGGCTTTTCTTGGAGGATCAGGGTAATCCGCGAGGCGAGTTGCTGGAGACGCTGATAGTGGGCATACAGCTCAGGTTTGCGCTCAAACAAGGGGGCGAAGCGGTCGGCACCTCCAGCTAGGAAACTTTCATAGATGGAGACCGTATCAGGTGAGACGACTACCCCAACCCGCTGAATGCCAGCTTGGATAAGCGGTTCTACAATCAGTTGAAGCCCAGTAGTCAGGGTGCTATCGGGGAGAACAAACGGAGACAGTCCCTTGGGCAAAACTGAACTCAAGGGATATAAACGCGTTGCTCTGCCTGCCATCGGCACGACTGCTGTGCGTATCGGTGGCATAGGCTTCTAGGATGGAGGGGAGCTATTTCGGCATAGCCCCCCTGCATCCGATGTTACTTTCCAGCACAGCAGGACGACTTCTCAGAACTGGATACGACAGCTGTTGGATTGGAAGCGGAACCGCTCTTCGCACCAATCATCAACGCAGCAGCTCCAGCACCCAGAAGCGCTGCCAGCACCAAGATTAGACCGATCTTGTTCATAGTTGCCTCCTGTGTTGATTATACCCCATTTGCGCTCGGCTTGAGAATTTCAAGGGCTTTTTCTAAGAACGGACGGATAGCATTCGCCCAATCGGCGGGGGCACGCCCGATGACCGTGATAGGTTCCACATCTAAGGCGGTCGCCGAAAAGATATAGGCGTCAGGCTGTTCCGCCGCCCGAATCACCAGCATAGGTAGCCCAATCGTCTCAGCAAACTGATAAATCAGGCGGTCTTTCTCGGCGGTTATCTCGTTGGCAACATGCGCATTATGCAGGTTGAGGTTGATAGGCAACAGCACAATCCCGTCCGAGCTGATTTCTGGGCTTATCAGCAGTACGGCGTCCATCGCCGAGCGGGCAATCTGGCTGGGCATCTGGGCGCGATAGCCCGTCACGAAGCCAAATGGCATCTGATGATGACACTCAATCGGATAGGAGCCGACCAGCAGGTCTAACGCCTCGCGCAGAAGACGCTCGTGGAAGCTTTGGATAAGCCGTCCTTGCGGGATATAGCCTCGCTCACGGCGCTCGCGCACCCACGCCATCGGCGCCAGCAGTGCCGTCGCAAGGTTCATCAGGGGCGTCGCCAGCTCCATCCGAATGCCCTGATACTCGCTCACCATGTGGATGCCAGCAGGTCCCTCGTACACCTCCAGCCAGAGCAGGTCGCACTCGCGGTAGCACTGACGAATTGCCTCGCTCAGCTGAGGCTCAGTCTCAATCGTTAATAGCGGGCGCTTCTCCAAATCCGAGCGCAGGGTCAATACCCCGAAGCTGGGCTTGTTGAACTCAGGCACATACGCGTTCGGACGATACAAGTTGTGAAACAAGAAGCGCCGTGCAGGGCGCACGATGAGCTCGTAATCACATCCAAAACTATCTATTACTTCTTTTATATACTTATTAACAGGATTCGTTAAAAGCCTGTTCGGTTGATACATCACAAGCCTCCTCTATAACAGGGTTGCCCTGGCCCTCTAAAGATTCGGCGGGCAACCCGATAATTCCTGCGTGCTATGCGAGTCCGATTAGGCGAACTGTTGGTTCAATATGGCAAAATCACGCCTGACCAGCTGGTCAAGGCGCTCCAGGTGCAAAAAGAGACGGGCAAGAAGCTGGGCGAAACCTTGATTGAGTTGGGCTTTCTTACGAAGGAAGACTACTATACGGTGCAGGCACTTCAGTACCAAGTGCCCTATGAGCCACTCTATGAGCCTGCCATCCAGCAGGCGACCCTGCTGAAGCAACATATCCCCCTGCAGATTGCCTCGCGCTATTTCGTCATCCCGATCAAACTGGAGGCGCAGGTGCTTTGGGTCGCCACTCCAGAGCCTGACAATCTGGAGATGCTGGATACCGTCCGCCAAATCACCCGCTTGCGTATCAAGCCCTGCTACTCGCCCGCCGAACGGGTGTTGCGCGCCATCACCCGAATCTACGGCGATGTGGAAGAGGGTGTCGAGACGGTGGAGGTGGGGGCTGAGGACGAGTGGAGCGCTGAGGATGTAGCGCAAGCGCAAGACCTCGGCAACCAACACCCGATTATTCGGCTGGTCAACGAGATTATCCGCGACGCCGTCAACCAGAACGCCAGCGATATCCACTTCGAACCCACCGAACGCAACCTGCAGGTACGGTTTCGTATGGATGGTGTGCTTCGGCTGGCGCGCAACATTCCCAAAAGTATGCAGTCGGCGGTCTCCGCACGCGTCAAGCTCATGTCCGAAATGAACATCGCCGAGCGACGCAAACCCCAAGATGGACGCTTCACGGTGCAGGTGGGCGAACGCAAAATCGATATGCGCGTGTCGGTGTTGC
>OGCI01001646.1_pt1 | contig 17743 bp, 15 predicted proteins | sample 1570021 | NCBI WGS metagenome assembly OGCI01 (sample SAMN06264664, study PRJEB24512) | hot springs metagenome | isolation source: Hot spring water | place: South Africa: Tshipise | collected 2015-06-21 | reverse complement strand
AGTTTTCTTAACGCCTTACCTTCAATCTGCCTTATTCTTTCTCTGGTAACTTTAAACTCCTGCCCAACTTCCTCCAGAGTATGGTCATATTTCTCATCTATGCCAAATCTGAGCCTTATGACCTTTTCTTCTCTCGGTGTGAGCGTTGCAAGCACCTTAGCAACGGTCTCCTTCAGGTTACTCTGAACCACCGCATCCATAGGGCTAATGCTTTTTTTATCCTCTATAAAGTCTCCTAAATGACTGTCTTCTTCTTCACCGATAGGAGTTTCCAGAGAAATAGGCTCTTTAGCTATTTTTAATATCTTTTTAACTTTATCAACAGGCAGCTCGGTCCTTTCTGCAATCTCCTCTGCGGCAGGCTCTCTTCCAAGCTCTTGAACCAATGCCCTTGATTCCCTTATGAGTTTATTGATTGTTTCAATCATATGAACTGGAATCCTTATGGTTCTTGCTTGATCAGCTATGGCCCTGGTTATTGCCTGCCTGATCCACCAGGTAGCATAGGTACTGAATTTATAACCTCTTTTATATTCAAATTTATCAACTGCCTTCATTAATCCTATATTACCTTCCTGAATAAGGTCAAGAAACTGAAGCCCTCTGTTGGTATATTTTTTTGCTATACTAACTACAAGCCTTAAGTTAGCTTCTATAAGCTTCTTTTTTGCCTTTGATTTTTCCTCATCCCCTTCTTTTAAAAGATTTAGATATTCTACAAACTGATATTCATTAATATTCAGTTTAGCCTCATTATCTCTTAGCGTTTTCACTTCTGACTGAATAAGTTTTTTTGCCTTGTTAAAACCATCCTTAGGGAGTTTCAGCCTGTTTTTCGGCAATGTTTCTTCTCTGTATATGACTTCAAAAAGGACCTCTGCATCTCCTTCAGTTAAGCTGAAGGATTCCCTTATCTTATTAACCGCCTGTGTTCTATTATCTTTAAAAAACTTATTATAATCGCTTTCCATTCTCTTTCTGTAATTCTCAATCAGCTTTTCATTAATATCCATCTCAAGTATCATTGCGGTTATTTCTTCTTCCATCTTTTTTATCTTTTTTTCATAATTGCCTTTTCTTGCCTTTTTTAGTTCCTGATATCTCTTTTGAAGATTGTTAAAATATTCAATCACATGACCATAATTGCTCTCTTTAGCCTCTTCTTCTCCTTCATATACCTCTTCCTCTTCTTCTTCCACATCGCTTATAATATCTTTTATTGAGACTTCTCCTTTCTCTAACTGGGTTCCAAGTTTTAAAAAGTCTTCAAAAACTGGCGTATAGGATATAAGTGTTTTAATAATCTTTAGATCACCGTTTTCTATCTGCTTAGCAAGTTCAATCTCTCCGTCTCTGTCAAGCAGACTTACACTTCCCATCTCCTTAAGATATAACCTTACAGGGTCACTTCCTTTACTTAGTTCATCTTCCAGTTCATCATAACTCTCTTCTTCCTCTTCGTCAAAATAAGATCTTGTCGGAATCTGATTTATATTATCAACAACCGGTATATCCATCTCATCAAATATACCCATTACCTCATCTATATTATCAGGATTAAAGTCATCAGGCAGCATATCATTTATTTCATCATAGGTTACAAACCCCTTTTTTTTGCCTCTGGCTATCATTTCATCAAATGCTGTGACATCTTTAATGTTTTTTTTGCCATTCATACTTTTAGCTACTCCTTAGTTTAATTATTTCTTTTTCTTTTTTAATAACCTCATTTTTCTCATAAAGAAGCTTTCTGGCTAACTCATAATTTTTTGTCCTTTCTGCCTCCTTTATCTCTTTTGTAATATCTTCTTTCATTTTTTTATATAACCTCTGCTTTAATAATAGTAAATTGTCGAAGAATACTCTGTGCATATCTCCAATTATAATATTATCACTTACTGAAAGTCTTAGATATAAAAGCTCCTCATCTTTGCTTAGCTCATCCTCTTTTTTGCCGGTTATATGTTTGTTAATGACAGAGATATGTTTCTGACTAAAAAAGTTTAAAACATAATCATCTATGTGAATAATGAACTCTGGGTTTCTCAAAAGAATAGCAGTTATTATATCTTCAGGCGTATTCTTAACCTCTTTTCTTATTATATCATTTTTTTCTTTAAAATTGAAAAAACTAATTATTTCTTCCTTGCTGAACCCTGTTTCTTTTGAGACAGCCCTAATCAAAAACTCGCGCTCCAAAGGATTTGTAATGTTTTCAATATGCTTTTTAATCTGCTGGATAAATGCCCTCTGTCCGTCTATAGTTGACAGAGAATGTTTAATTTTATACATATTTATCAAAAAGTCAATACCTTTTTTGGCTTTCAAGATACAATCTTTTAATATATCTACCCTTCCAGTTGCTATTAAACTATCAGGATCTTCCCCTTTTGGCAGCAAAACAACAAAAGGGTCAATAGACAGATTTAAAAAAATCTCTACACCCCTTGTTGCAGCATTGACTCCTGCATCATCTCCGTCATAAATCAGATAAAAGTTTTCTACCAAAGGTTTTAAAAACTTTATATGTTCTTCTGAAATAGCTGTTCCCAGTGTTGCAATGGTATTATTAAAACCAGCCTGATGCATCATTATGCAGTCCATATATCCTTCAACAATATTCACTGACTTTGTCTCTTCAATATGTTTTTTGGCAGTATTTATCCCATACAGACTGTTTCTTTTCAGAAAAGCAATGCTTTCGTGAGAGTTTACATATTTTGGCAGACTATTGTCCAGAGCTCTGCCGCCAAATCCTATCACATCGCCTTTCGTATTAATTATGGGAAATATAATTCGGTTTCTGAAAAAATCCCTTACACCGCCTGAGGTAGCAGCTATAAGCCCACTTTTTTCCATGTATTTTTTATCAAAATTCTCTTTTAAAAGCTCTTTATACAATCTATCCCAATCAGTTCCCCCAAAACCCAATTCAAATTTCTTTATAGTATCAAGGGTAAGGTTTCTTTTTTTTAAATATTCCAATCCCCTGAGGCCAGCCTGAGTTTTATACAGGTTATTAACGAAAAAACTCAGAGCCCTTTTATTGAGCTCGTATATCTTAGTTATCTCATGAATCCGCTTTTGATATTCTTTATCTTTTACAAAAAGTTGGAGACCCGACTCTTTCTCCAACATTTCAAGCACATCCGTATAATCTATCTTTAAATATCTGCTAAGAAATTCAATCAGATCTCCGCCTACGTGACAACCAAAGCAATAAAATATCTGTTTTGATTCAGAAACAGTAAATGAAGGTGTTTTTTCCGTATGAAATGGACAAAGTCCCACATAATTCTTTCCAGTTTTCTTTAGATTTACATATCTGCTAACGTAATCAACTATATTGAACTTCTCTTTAAACAATTCTTTATCAATTTTCATAATTTATTTTAATTCAACAATGGTGTAGTAGCTTCCGCCTCTTTCCTTAATATTACCTATAGAAAATGATGATACAGCCTTATTGGATTTTAGAAAGCCATGTATGTTTTCTCTAAGCTTCCCTTCACCAGCCCCGTGAACTATCTTCACTTTTTTTGCTCCAGATAAATATGCCCTGTCAATAAACTTATCAAGAATGTTTATTGCCTCATCAACCCTTTTTCCTCTCAGGTCTATTACCAGATAGGATGGGCTATAGTCTGCAAGGAAGTATTCTCTCTTCCCTTCTTTAATTACCTGACCATCAGTCTCAATTTTTCTAATCTCTTCTTTATCTACCCAGATTTTTAATACCCCAGTCAATATATAATATCTATCCCCATCTATATGAATAACCTTACCTTCTTTACCCAAATTAATCAGATATACCTGATCACCTTCTTTAATATCTTCGGTTATCTTGTCTTCAACTGTCTGATATATCTTTTTTAAAAGTGCCCTGCTTTCATTCTGATAAGCTTTATAGTACTCTCGGGACAGTTTAATATTTTTCGGAAGAGCCTTTATATCTCTGTCCATCCTTTCAAGGAGCCTGTTAATCTCTTCTTTTGCTTGAGAAATAAACATATATTTTTCTTCTTTAAAGCTTTTTATAAGCTCCTCTTTTTCTTTTATAATCTGTTGCAATCTTTTTCTCTCGTCATCAAGCCTCTCTTTTTCTTTTAGAATCTCATAGTATTCTTTTTCTCTTTTCTTTTTTAATTCTTCTATATAAATATAATCACTGGAAAGGTTTTTTTCACATTTTTTTATAAAACTCTCATTAAATCCCAAATCTCTTAATACCTCTATGGCAAAACTTCCTGAGTAGGTACCATACGAAATTTGAAATGTTGGTTTTTTTTGTATATCATTCCACAGCATAGCTGATACAAGACCATCAGTTCTGACAGAAACATATTCTTTTACCACATCCAGGTGGGTACCTGCTACCATCTTCCCGCCATTTTTAATAATCTCATCAATAAAACTTATTGAAATTGCTGAACCCTCCTCAGGATTGGTAAAATTACCGAGCTCATCAATAAATACAATAATATTCTCATCAATATTATCTATTATCTGTTTCCAAAGCAGCATCTTTGATGTAAAACTGCTTACACCTTCATCAATATTCTGTCTGTCTCCCATATCAAAACAAAACTTTGAAAATACAGGTAAATAAGACCTATCTGAGACGGGAACAGGAATAGCTGCATGTGAAAGAATTATAATCATTGAGATAGTCTTTATAGATACGGTTTTACCTCCACCATTGGGTCCGGTTATAAGAAATATGTTTTTATCGGGTGGAAAAATAAAATCATTCTTTACCACATCTTTTTTCTCAAGAAATAGGGGATGAAAGGCATTATTCAAATAAAAGCCTTTTTCTTCCATAATTGTGGGAAAGTTAAGGTCATACCTCAAAAGATATCTTACCTTTGCCATTAGACTGTCAATATAACCAAAAAAATTTAATGTTTCCTTTATTACTGATATGTAATCAAAAAGTTCAGCGGTAATTCTAATTAAAATCTTTCTTTTTTCTATTTCTTCTTTTTTCAGAATAAGTATATATCTGTCATTTATCTCTGTTATAGATTCAGGCTCAACAAAAATGGTATCGCCTGATTGGGAGGTATCTTTGATGGTGCCTTTTAAATCTTTTTTAAAACTTATTTTCAGAGGTAATACATATCTTCCGTCTCTTATGGTGTAGTATCTATCCTGAAATATGTGGGGTTGGGCTGACAGAATTTTTTCAAGCTTTTGGTGAATAGTTTCTTTAATATTATCCTTTTCCTGAGTGATTCTCAACAGTTCAGGAGAAGATTCAGGTTTAATCTTTCCAGATTCATTGAGATAAACTAAAAGTATTTTCAATAAATCATTAATTTCCCTAAGCTTTATAAAATCTTTTTCCAACAGTTTGTTTAGTTCTAAATTATGATACTTATTAATAAAACTTACCAGCTCTTTAATATTTATAAATAAAAAACCAACTTCATCTTCAGTTAAGAAATCCACCTTTGCCGCCTTATAAAGGTGATTTCTTATATCATCAATCTGTGGTATGGAGAAACCTGTCTTTCTAAGAAAATCTTTAAGATTAACTACTCTTTTCTGCTCTAAATTAATTTCCCAACGAGAAGACAGAACACGGAAGTCTGTTATGAACTCCCTACCATACTCTGTCTCTGCATAGGTTGAGATATGAGAAAGGACCCTTTTTAGATCCTCATTATCAAATCCTATTAAAGACATTAACTAACCGAGTCTTTTTTTGACCAGTTCATTCACTTTGTTACCTTCAGCTCTTCCGGCAACCTTAGCCATAACTGCTTTCATAAGCCTGCCAAAATCTTTTGAGCCGTTAGCTCCAATCTCATTGGCTATTTCATCAATTATGTTTGAAATCTCATCATCTGAAAGCATTTTAGGCAGATAAGATTCCAAAATTTTCAGTTCTTCTTTTTCTTTATCAACTAAATCAGTCCTGCCAGCTTTTTCCGAGAAATCAATACTTTCCTTTCTCTGTTTAACCAATGTCTGAATTACTTTAAATATCTCTTCATCTGTCAGCTCTCTTCTAATATCAATCTCTTTATTTTTTATCTGAGCCAATAAAAATCTTAGGGTGTTTAATCTTAAAGTATCTTTAGCTCTAAGAAACTCCTTCATTTCACTTTCAAGTTTTTTTTTCAGACTCATAATTTTATCTCCTTTACTTACCTATTACCTTAACCCAGACCTCTCTTGACCTCGGGCCATCCCCTTCTATAAAAAAAACTCCCTGCCAGGTACCCAACTCAAGCTTCCCCTTTTCTATAATGAAAGTGATAGACGGACCAACCAGCACATTTTTGATATGGGCATCGGAATTTTTTTCAAGATGTTTATAGGGTGCATTTTGAGGCACCAGCTCTGCCAGCTTGTTAATTATATCCTGTTTTACAGTGGGATCTGCATTTTCATTTACCGCCACTGCTGCCGTGGTATGGGGACAAAAAACCACACATATCCCATCATGCACACCGCTTTTAGATACAATAGAAACAACATGACTGGTTAGATCTACAATCTCCATCCTTTTGGTGGTTTTAATATTAATCTTTTCCATAATACCCCCCTCATTATACTTTATTTTTAAATTAAACAGTTTTTGCTGTATTTGTCAACTATCAATATTAAACTCCATTATACAATTCCTTTTAATATAAAAATTAGTTCTGTTTAATGTTGACAGTTTTGATTGGAGTTAATAAAATCATTAATAATGCTTAGAGATATTTCTCAAAAAATTAAGTCTTCCAAAAGAATCATTATATTTACCGGTGCTGGCATATCAAAAGACAGTGGTATTCAGACATTCAGAGATGAAGACGGCTTATGGAAAAATTTTGATCCTCAGAAATTGGCAACATTAGATGGTTTTCTTAAAGATCCCGTTATGGTATGGAAATGGTATATATCCAGAATAGAAAAAATAAAACAGGCAAAACCAAATATGGGACACTATTTTGTGGCAAACATTGAAAAAATCAACAAAGCTACCTTTGTAATTACTCAGAACATAGATGGATTACATAAAAAAGCCGGGTCAAAAAATGTTATAGAGCTTCATGGCAACGTAGAACAGATAAAATGCTTAAAATGCACATATAAAAAGCCTTATGATGACACAGACTTTTCAGTGCTTCCCCCTAAGTGTATCTGTGGCAGCCTTTTAAGACCGGATGTAGTCTGGTTTGGTGAGGCTTTACCATATGAATCATTAATAAAAGCGTTCAATTTAGCCGAGCTGGCAGACCTCGCAATAATCATAGGTACATCAAATCTTGTTTATCCTGCTGCCGAAATACCCTTTATAGCCAAAAGAAACAGAAGTTTTATTATAGAAATAAATCCCGAAAGAACAGTTCTCACCCCTTACGTGGATATTTATTTAAACAACCCATCTAAGGATGCCTATGAGATGCTAATATCTTTGCTGAACAGTAATGAAGAAAAAATTTCTTAGCTTAGTCTTTTGCGATGACAAGGGGAATATTTATGATGACCCCGTATATATTGCTGCAGCCAGATCCGGACATGATTATAAACCTCTATCTTTGGATGAATGTATAAAAATTCCATCCGGTAGCGAATTTTTTGTCCTACCTCAGCGTTATCCTATAGCTTACGATAAAAATCTCAATCAGGTAGTCTTAAAAGACAGGTACGCTCTATCGGTTTTTCTTGCTCCAGCATACACCCAGCTATATCTTCCAGCTTTTAAAAAAGAAGAAAACTCAGCTGTCCTCCCTTTATTTGCCTATACAGCCGTTGGTTTTTACGAAGGTAATTTTTATGTCCCTGCTGTCAGAATAGATGAAGATAAGAGGCAGGACCTTACAAAGTTTGACAAGAAAAAGATAATTAAAAGCGCTAAAGATATGCTAAATAAATATTCTAAGAACAGATTAATAAAACATATTATAAAAAACTGTGCTCTCACCTATTTCTGTCCGGCGGCAAGAAACTTTGTGTTGGGCAGATATGAGGCTCCTTTACCTACCTCAAACATTTGTAATTCTAGATGTTTAGGCTGTATATCTCAACAGAAACATTCCCCAATACCCCCAACACAGCCAAGAATGATATTTAACCCTTCTCCACAGGAAGTTTTTGAAACCGCAATGATTCATATAAACAGGGTAAAGCAGCCGATTGTCAGCTTTGGTCAAGGTTGTGAAGGAGAGCCATTACTTGTTTATCAAATACTCTTAGAATCAATAATAAAAATTAGGCAGGTTACAAAAAATGGAACAATAAACCTTAATACCAACGGCAGCCTTACTGAAATACTGGAACATCTTTTTACAAAAGGCTTAGACAGTGTACGCATAAGTCTTAACAGTGCTCAGGAAAAAATGTATAATACTTATTATCAGCCCAAGAACTACACATTTGATAATGTAAAAGCATCTATAAGTCTTGGGAACGCTTTGAAAAAATGGGTATCCTTAAATTATTTTGTTATACCTGGTTTTACCGACTCAGAAGAAGAGTTTGAATCCTTAAGAAAATTAGTAAAAGAAACTATGCCAGATATGATTCAGTGGAGAAACCTTAACATAGACCCCGACTGGTATTTTGACACACTTAATTTAAAAAACTTAACCAAAGGACTTGGTATAAAAAATATTATGATTGAACTAAAAAAAGAGTTTCCCCATCTAAAATACAGTTATTTTAACCCCTACCTTTCTAATTTACCTTAGGTAATTTAGGCATATTGTTAAATATTTTCTTTGTGACATTATGCGAAATCTCTCCTAAATCAGGCTTGAAAAAGGAATAATTTTTCTTTTTTGCTTTTATTACATTGTCAAGAACCGATTTTTCATTTTAGTAACATTATGTTCATTGCCATAGAGCATCCTTAGCTTTTATTTGCCTCTGAGTAAGTACTATATGAAAATCTAATCTTGACAAAATAACCATAAAAGTTAATAATATCGCATATTTAAGGGCGATTAACTCAGAGGGAGAGTGCTACCTTCACACGGTAGAAGTCACTGGTTCGAATCCAGTATCGCCCACTATCTCCTTTCATTTTATCCAACAATAACTCAGCTTTCAAATTTTACAATGGATTAATTTTATAAGACTGGGCTAGTACATAAGCCCTCTCGAACTATATTATTTCATCGACTGTTAAACTTTGAGCTTATTTAATTTGGATAAAAAATCTTAAAATGATAAAAAAGAAGTTTTAATTAATGATGGGTGGTATAGGATTTGAACCTATGACCCTCGGCTTGTAAGGCCGATGCTCTCCCGCTGAGCTAACCACCCTTAATAAAAAAGAGAGGATTATTATCCTCTCTTTGATAAAAAAAGTCAAGTAAGTTTATTAATTAAATTGCTTTTTTAAGCCCCTTACCTGGCCTGAACTTTGGAGCCTTAGATGCCTTAATCTTAATTTCTTGACCTGTTCTTGGATTTCTACCCTTTCTAGCTGCTCTTTTTACTACTTCAAAAGTACCAAAACCAACCAATGCCACTTTGTCACCTTTTTTAAGAGCTTCTGTAACAGATGCAATAAATGCATTAAGAGCCTTTTCTGCTGCTGCCTTTGAAATGTCTGCCTTTGATGCGATTGCTGCTACTAATTCTGATTTTGTCATTATGTAGCCCTCCTTTTTATAAAGTTAGTCTATATATAGCAAGGCTACATAATATTGTCAAGGATTTTTTAATTTTTTTTTCAATTTTTTCAATGCTTTGACGGCAGGTCTTTAATCTTTGAAAAATTTTTATTAACTTTCAAATACTTATGCACTTTCGAGGGTTTCTTCATAAAGCAGTATGGGATTTTCTTTTTTTGTAATTACCTCTTCGCTTATTATACATTCCTTGATATTTTTTTGTCCCGGAATTTCATACATAATATCTAACATGGCATTTTCCATTATGGCTCTCAAGCCTCTGGCACCAGTACCTCTTGCTATTGCCTCTTTAGCAATGGCTCTCAGTGCCCCATCGGTAAACTTCAGATTAACACCTTCTAAATCAAAGAGTGTTTTATATTGTTTGATAATGGAATTTTTCGGCTCAGTGAGAATTTTGACCATTGCCTCCTCATTGAGCTCCTCAAAGGTTGCTACTACAGGTATTCTACCTACAAATTCTGGAATAAGACCAAATTTTAAAAGATCTTGAGGCTGCACCTCCTCTAAAATTTTGCCTATTGATTTATCTTGCTTGGATTTAACATCTGCTGTAAATCCGAGTGATTTGCTACCAACCCTTCTTTCAATTATCTTCTCAAGTCCGACAAAAGCACCTCCACATATAAAAAGAATATCCGTCGTGTCCACTTTAATATATTCCTGCTGAGGATGCTTTCTCCCACCTTTTGGCGGCACATTGGCAATGGTCCCTTCTAAAATCTTCAATAAAGCCTGCTGAACACCTTCTCCAGAAACGTCTCTGGTAATGGACGGGTTGTCTCCTTTTCTAGCAATTTTATCAATTTCATCAATATAGACTATACCTTTCTGAGCTTTTTCAATATCAAAATCCGCTGCCTGTAACAGATAAAGTATAATATTCTCTACATCCTCTCCCACATATCCGGCTTCTGTCAATGTGGTAGCATCAGCTATTACAAAGGGGACATTAAGAATTTTTGCAAGGGTTTGGGCTATAAGTGTTTTACCTGTTCCGGTTGGACCTATAAGAAGTATATTGCTTTTCTGAAGCTCCACATCATTTTTTAACGATGATTTATATATAATTCTTTTGTAATGGTTGCTGACGGCAACAGATAGTATTTTTTTTGCCCTCTCTTGACCAATAATGTATTCATCAAGAACCTTTTTAATCTCAGAAGGTTTCGGAACACGAAAATCTTCTTTAATACTAAATCTTTCTTTCTCTTCCTGCTCTTTTATTATTTTATTGCATAGGTCAATACACTCATTACAGATAAAGGTATTTGGACCTGATATTAGCTGTTTAACCTCTGACTGCCTTTTACCACAAAATGAACATCTGATTTCTTCTCTGTTCACAGACTCCCCTTTTATTTTCTTTCGTCTATTACTTCATCTATTATACCATACTCTTTAGCCTGATGGGAATTCATATAAAAATCTCTATCTGAATCTACTTGAATCCGTTCCAGGGGCTGACAGGTATGCTTTACCAGGATATTATGAAGAATATCTTTTAATCTTAATATCTCCTTTGCCTGAATAGCAATATCACTTGCCTGTCCCTGAGCACCACCGAGAGGCTGATGGATAAGAATTCTCGAATGAGGCAAAGCATATCTCTTCCCTTTTTCTCCACCGGCAAGTAATACTGCCGCCATGCTTGCTGCCTGCCCAACACAGATGGTTGATACTTTAGGTTTTATATACTGCATTGTATCATATATGGCTAAACCAGCCGTTACATACCCTCCGGGAGAGTTAATGTAAAGATAAATATCACTTTCAGGATTTTCCGACTCAAGAAAAAGCATCTGTGCTATAATTACATTTGCCACTTCATCATCAATAGCAGAACCTAAAAAAATTATTCTATCTTTAAGAAGTCTTGAATAAATATCATAAGCCCTTTCTCCTCTTGCTGTCTGTTCAATAACTATTGGTGCATATGGCATTTATTCCTCCAAAACCGTATTGTTAGTGACTAAAAAATCGAAAACCTTGTTTTCAATCTCTTTTAAGTAAATATTTCTTTTTGCCTCAGGTCTGTTGTAGTATTCCAGCAGTTTTTCTTTATTGTAGGATTTTTCTACCATTGCATTAATTAATGAGTTTAGCTCCTCATCCGATACATCTATATTTTCAGCTATTTTAACAGCTTTAATTATATACTGTCTTTTTAAGAAATCCTCTGCCTGTGCTTTATAGCTTTCAAATATTTTGTCCCATTCAAAGCCCATTTTGTTCGGATCAAGACCTGCCTGTTCTATACTTTTCACAAATGATTGAAGCATCTCAAATGCAACCTCATTTTTTAGCCCTTCAGGTATTTCAAATGGATTTTCTGAATATATCTTGTCAAAAACTTCTTTTTTAAATTTCGCATCTACATCTTTTTGTTTGGAGCCAATTATTGCGGCAGAAATCTCATTTTTTAATGATTCAATGCTGTCTTTACCAATTTTTTTTATAAGCTCATCATCAGTTAGTAGCTTTTTCTTTTTAATCGCATTGATCTTTATTTTTAGTTTAGCCTCTTTACCTCTGAGCTTTTCATTCTCAATATCTTCTGGATATACAAAAGAAAACTCTTTTTCATTACTCTTTTTAAGACCGAGTATAGCTTCCTTAATCTCTTTAAATACTGTATCCTTAGATAAATCCACCTCCTGATTTAAAGACTGCCCCTGTTCCTTGCCTTCCAGATTATAGTTCAGCACATCAAAGCTTACCACATGCTCGTGGCTGGCAGTTATATCTTCCGGAACTTCCTCATATTCAATATGTTTCTCCTTCATCTCTGAAATTTTTGCCTCGATCTCCCCTTCATCAGCCGTTACCTTAGGCTTTTTAAACTCAAAGCCTTTATATTTCTCAAGCTTAATCACCGGATGGGTCTCAACAACTGCTTCAAACACAAACCCATCAGCATTAAACTCCTCTTTTTCGATCATGGGTCTTACGGCAACATCAATATTATTTTTGTTTATTACCTCAAGAAGCGACTCATTTACTGACTTATCAGCAAACTTTCTTCTGGCTTCATCCAGATATAGCTTCTCAACCAGCGACATGGGAGCTTTTCCCTGACGGAACCCTTTTATTTTAGCTTTTTTAGCTATTTCCAAGAGCTCCTGATTAATCTTTGCTGAAACTTCCTCCTTAGAAATCTTAACCGTTATTTTTTTCTTAACAGGACTTAAATCATTAATCTCTACGTTCACCCAATCCTCCTGAAATTAAAAAAATGCGAGGAAGGGGAGTCGAACCCCTACGGTTTTACCCACTGGGTTCTAAGCCCAGCGCGTCTGCCAGTTCCGCCATCCTCGCTTTAATCAAATTATTATATTTTTTTTAGTAAAATTTTGAAATAATTTTTTGATTAAAGGTTTTATAATAAACGTTTATCAGAATAAAGTTATTCTTATAAAGTCAAAGTAATTTGGAATATCTGACTAAAATTTGATTCAGGGAGTTATAAATTGGTCCATATCACTCCCCAAATCCTGAAAATTTAATTCTCAAATCTTACATCATCAAAATTTATATGTCCCCAGCCTCCGCTTGAAGAATCTATTAATCTTATCTGGGAAGAGCGTCCCATATAGGAGGACACATTCCACCTGGCGCGGGTCATAGTTTCATTACATCTGCCTGTAGAACTCATAACAGGATACCCGTCAACAAGCAGTTCAACTCTTACTGTATTTATATCACATCCACCACCTATAAGAAATGATATATAAGGAGTTGTTATGGTAAACTGCCCGGATGTCATTGTTCCCTGAGGTCCATCGCCCTGAAGTTGACCTGCCGTTTCATAGGGCTTATTTCTTTTTTCATAGCTGCCTATCCAGTAACTCCCTTGATGATTAGATGGCTGTCCCATATGCCTTGCTGTTGGGTTATCTCCGTTCGTTGGCTGGTAATTAAATGCATCACCAGTTGTGGTCCATCCTCTAAGATCACCTGTTTCTAAATCCCAGGTGATATGGACCGAAGGCTGATTTCCATTATAAACAACAGTAAATGGATATCTTGACATAACCTTGTTCCCACCATCGGGGCAGTTAAAATAGACCCTTACTTCATAATTACCTGCTCCCGGATTATTAAAGGAGTTGCTACCGTTTTTTCTTCCACCTGTGTAAAACCATTGACCATAATTGTCATCAGGCACACCAGCTTTAACAACTATAACCAGTTTTAGGCATAGTCAGGTAGATCAGAGAATTCAATAGTAATGGGTTCATTTACGTCATAGTTTATTTTTATAGTTCTTGCATATATATGCTGTTTTGGACCCGGGTATTACCAATGGTTTTACAGAATCAACAGATTTTTTCAGGCTTTTTGACCGGTCCAACGGAGCCGGTGGACTCCTTAAGAGCATATGTTGAACCTGAAATTAATGATGTGCCTGTTATAAACCATTTACCACCTTTTTTGTCAAAGCTGCTGAACTTAATGGTTGCCTGTCCTATTGTGTTATAAAATACCATCTCCTTATCCTCTATCCCCCATTTAGCTTCATCATATCCCTGATATCCGTTAATTTTGCCGCCTGATTTCAGCTTTATCTTAGCAAGCGTAACTCCATCCCGCTGATACTCCCAAACTGTATCGGTAAGTTCAAAATCCGTAATCGGCAGATAACTTATCTGTCCAAAAGAACTGTTAAAAGAAAATGTCATTAAAATCAATGAAAAAAAATAAGATTTTTATATTTTTCATAATCCCTCCCTTATTAAAGATATAGCTTTTTTTCTGATATAGTCAATGAAGAGGAGTGTTATTATTTTTTTCCAAAGGGACAGGCTTTTATACAAAAGCCGCAAATGGTGACACCCACATCTTCTAAGGCTTTAAACTGAAGAAGTTTGCTGTAACATCTATTCAAATCCACAGCCTCGTTACGGTCTTTATAAAAACTCTGGGTGTTAACATTTTTAATTGCCTGTGCGGGACAGGCATTGGTACATTCTTTACATTTGCCACATCTATTTTTAACTGGCTCGTCAGCTGTAAGGTTAATATTAGTAAGCACTGAAGTCAATCTAAATCGGGGACCTATTTTTTCATTAATCAGTAAAAGACTTTTACCCTGCCATCCAAGCCCTGCTAATCTGCCAATAGCTTTATGAGATATGAATCCCAAAAGTTTTTTCTGATCAACAGTCTGAGAAGCTAAAATTGATTTTGCTTTAAAGCCTTTTTCTATTACCCAGTTTTCTATATTAAGGGATATATCATCCAGTTTAGCATTTATTTCTTTGTATAACCGTGCATAATCGGGAGTGGGCGCAACGGTAATATTGTCTAAAATATAATCATCAAGCTTTACGGCAACTGAAACTGCAAAGGGATACTCTTTGAAAAGATTTTTATTAATATTTAACTCATCAGATTGATAATTAGATAGGTCAGCCACACCCACTAATGAGGCACCCAATGACAGAGCAAATGTTTTTAAAGGATCTGTGAAATCCATACTATGCTTTTAACATGCCTACAATCCAGACAAAATAAAAGAGGACTACCACTAATCCTATTTTTAATGCTATTCGTGGATAAAATTCACCTTTTGCACCAAAAGCCTTGAATATAAAAACTATAGTAAATCCGACCCATCCCATAAAACCAACTACGGTCAGGAAGGCATAAAACTCATTTATCATAACACCCCCTAAACCTTTTTTATATTAAACAATCTGTCAAAAAAAAGGGCAATAACCCTAAATACTGCTTCGTATACAATTCTTCTTGACAACTTCGATGTCCCCGAATGCCTGTCAATAAATATTATAGGCACTTCTACCATTTTAAAACCCAGTTTATGACAAAAATAGTTAACTTCTATCTGAAATGCATATCCATCGGAATGGATGTAATGAAAAGGTATTTTTTCAAGCACTTTTCTTTTAAACCCTTTAAAGCCACCAGTACAGTCTCTGATAGTAACTCCAGAAAATGTTCTAGCATACCAGTTGGCAAAATAACTTAGCATTAGTCTTTTTATAGGCCAGTTTACCACAGAAACGCCATTAAGATATCTTGAACCAATAACTACGTCGTAGCCTTCGTTAAGTTTAGATAAAAACTCATGAATTTTATCAGGATCATGGGAAAAATCTGCATCCATCTGAATAATATAATCGAAGTTTTTAGGATGTTTTAATGCCCATGAGAAGCCATCTATATAGGCAGTTCCCAACCCCATCTTGCCGGGTCTTTTTAGAACAAAAACCCTGTCATTGGTCCATGATAGCTCCTCCACATAGTTTCCTGTGCCATCAGGAGAGTTATCATCTACCACAAGTACATTTATATCATCTCTCAGAGATAACAGAGCAGGTATTAGTTTTTTTATATTGTCAATTTCGTTATATGTGGGGGTAATAACAAGTACGTTCAACCAAAACTCCCTTTTGGTAAGATTTTATAAAATAACTGCTTAGATATTTATGCCTCTTTTTTCCATTCTGTCTTTAATCTTCGCTTCGAAATACCTTATAGCATCATAAACTGTTTCTTCATCAAGTCTGATTCCCATGGCAGGCGTTTCGAAAAATCTTTTTGGAATTTTATAATCTTTAAGGTTAAAACCTTTTTTCATTTTAAAGGCAAGTTTTTTTAAATATATCTCTTCTCCCAAGTTGATAAGGTCATCTACACTAAATTCCAGATCCAGTGAATTTACACAGTTTTTCAATGTCTCTATATCATAAGCTTTTCTCGCAAAAAGGCAGATACCTGTACAGTTAAAGGCGGCACGGAAAATCTCTTCCTCATAAAGTTTATCCACCACCTCAGCTATGTTGTTGAAACTTCTCATATGCTGATCAAGGGAATATCCGGCATTATCGGTATGTGCATTTCTTATACCAACAATATGTTGTCCTAAAAGATTTCCATAACCGGTATGGTAACCGGCTAAAGCATTTTTATAAACAAGCAGAGCAAACTCTCCTCCGCCGTATCTCTCTGTAAGTTTATGAATACCCTCCCTTGCCAGTAAATAAAATTCATTATTTTCAGAAACCAGATTTTTAAGAATTGTTTTAAAACCCTCATAGTCACCAAAATCTATGTTGTCAATAAGTAACTGATTTTTGTTGATTAATCCCTTTTGAAAAGCCTCAATAATCCAGCTAAGGAATACTCCTGTATATATGGCATCAAGTCCATACTCCTCCACCTTCTCCATCATAGACAGCAAAAGTATCCTATCACCAATACCGATTAATGAACCAAGTGCATAAATCAGCTCATAATCATAGGCTATATCAACCCTTTCCCATTCTTCTTCTTTGTCAAATCTTCTACGTATGGTGGCAATATGAATACAACCAAGTGGACAGCCGGCACAGGCAAACTTTCTGGTCAGATTATGTTCAGCTAAGCTTTCTCCTGTAATCTCGGAAATATTTTCAAAACTATTTTGTAAAAGATTTTTAGTAGGCAGGGCTTTAAGCTCATTTAATACTATTACATTTTCTGATGTACCAAGTTCATGATATTTTTTCATTAATCCGCTAAGAATATTTTTATGAATATCTTCAAAAAGCCCTTTATAATAGTTAAAGTTTTTGATTTTTAAATCCTTTTTTCCTGAACCCGAAACAACTAAAGCCTTTATATTCTTTGCACCAAACTGGGCACCAAGCCCCAATCTGCCGAAGTGTCTGTAAGTATCAACAACTACAGAAGAGAAGGCGACTTTTTTCTCACCTGCAGGTCCTATTCTCAGTATACTTCTTAATCCCGCATCAGATTCTTTATCTCTGATATAGGTAGCTGTTTCTGTAGCTTTCAGGCTTTTCAGATGTTCAGCTGTCTTAAAAAACACCTGTCCATCCTTTATGACTAAATATTTTAAAGATTTAGCCCTACCTTTAATAACAATGGCGCTAAGTGAAGAAAGTTTCATTGCCAGAGAAAGCCTTCCACCAGCATGGCTCTCGCCTAAATTATTATTTAATGGCGAATAAAACAACGCCATGCTTTTAGTTGCTACAGGGAAATAAGGTGCCAGAAAACCTGCTGATATAACGATAGGCTGAGCTTCATCAAGCGCTTCTTTGGCTGTATCAACCTCTTCAATAAATAACTGA
>OGCI01001645.1_pt1 | contig 17752 bp, 16 predicted proteins | sample 1570021 | NCBI WGS metagenome assembly OGCI01 (sample SAMN06264664, study PRJEB24512) | hot springs metagenome | isolation source: Hot spring water | place: South Africa: Tshipise | collected 2015-06-21 | reverse complement strand
TTAACCCGCAAAGGCTATGATGTTGAAAGTGTTCCTAATGGTTCTGCGGCTTTGGAGCAAATCGAATCTTTTGACCCCGATGTCATTCTCATTGATGCCGCTTCCATGCGCACCAGTGGCAAGCGCATCTGCCATGCTATCCGCCTGCACGCCGGAGATATCCCCATCCTGCTCATCGTAGACCCGCAATCTGGGGGGAAAAATCCCCGCGAATCGCTGGCAGATGTGGTGCTGACCACTCCTCTCTCCCTGCAGAAGTTGCTCAACCGTCTGCGCCCCCTCGTTCCCGCGCAAAGCAAACACGTCCTTCAGGCAGGTCCCATCTGGCTGGACCCCGCCCAGCGATTGGTGCGGGTGGGCAACCGACAGACCAGTTTAACCCCCCGGCTGGTCACCATCCTGCGGATTTTGATGGAGCACCCCGGCGAGGTCATCGAACGAAACAGCCTTTTCCAGCAAGCCTGGAACACCGATTACACTGAAGACACCCGCACCCTGGATGTGCACATCTCATGGCTTCGCCGCGCCATTGAGACAGACTACCGCCACCCCCAGTTCATCAAAACTATTCGCGGCGTCGGCTACCGGCTGGATATCGAAGAAACCTCTCCTTATTGATTCATCGGGCTTTTCTCAGCGCCTGCGCAATGGCGCGAAGATGGTCCGGCGTGGTGCCGCAACACCCACCCACAAACTGCGCGCCAATCTGAACCGCGCGCCGGGCACATGCCCCCATTTGCTCCGGCGTGACCGGATACACGATTTGCCCCTTTTCGTCCAGCACTGGCAAACCCGCATTGGGCTTGAACCAGAGCGGCAAGGCGGTGACAGCGCGCATCTCCTCAAGGACTTGTAAATTTCCTTCCAAACCATATCCGCAATTGACCCCCAATGCCAACACCCCGCTCGATTCCAGAGCCCGCGCCACCTGCGCCGGACGTTCACCCGAGAGAAGGCACCCATGCGCATCAAAGGAAAAGGAACAAACCACCGGGATCTCTCCCACCGAACGGCAGGCATCCACCGCAACAAGCGCTTCCCGCAAATCCATTTGAGTCTCGATCACCAGCATGTCCACCCCAGCCTGTACCAGCGCCAGCGCCTGTTCCCGATAAAACACGCGGGCCTGTTCAGGGCTCAAGGACCCTACAGGCTCCAGCCATTCCCCCAGCGGACCCAGAGAGGCGGCAACCCAGACGAAATCACCCCCCCGGGTTGCCTGACGTGCCAGCGCCACTGCTTTTTGAAGAGTGGCTTCAAAACGATCCTCCACGCCTGCCTGTCGCAACCGGAAACGGGATGAACCAAACGTATTGGTCAAGATGATCTGCGCCCCCGCCATCAGAAATTCTCGATGAAGGCGCAGGACTTCATCGGGGCGCTCCAGCGTCCACAGGTCTGATGGAACGCCCAGAGGCAACCCCCGCCGTTGAAGATTTGTGGCTGTTGCTCCGTCCAGAATCACCGGAACATGTTTTTGCCATACCTCAGAAAAAGAGTGTTTCATCTCCAGCCTCAACCATTCCCGCAGAGAGTCGGCTTACCGGTATTGTATGATAAAAAAAACATCTTTCATCGGTATCAGGACAATTTTCTGTAAGGCAATCGTAATGGGCATTTTGCATAAATCAGATATAATTGAAGCAAGCCCCAACCTCAACGAGGCGCTATGGCGTTAAAAGGAAACCTGCGCGATTTTACCATTACCCAATTGCTCAATTTGATTAATCTGGCTCAAAAGACCGGACTCCTGGTCATTGAAGGACCCGGTGAAACAGCCCGGATCAATTTCCGGCAGGGTAAACTGGCTTATGCCCAACTGGGCAACGAGGACGGCAGTCTGGCATCCATTCTGTACAAGACTCGCAAAATCTCCCAGAGCCAGTACCGCCTCTTGCTGGAACGCGCCTCCAGCATGACCGATAAAGAACTCGGTTTGCTTCTCATCAACGCCGGTTACCTGACGCAGGATGACATCCTCACCAGTTTGCAGACCTATTTCATTGATGTGGTGCGCCGGTTGTTCACGTGGGTTGAAGGCTTCTTCCGCTTCGATCAGGATGTCACCCCACCGGATGGCAAAATCACCATCCGCATGGATCTGGAAAACCTGATCATTGAAGGCGCAAGGCAGTTGCGCGAGTGGGAGCAATTGCAGGAAGAAATTCCCAGTCTGGATATGGCGTTGAAATTTACAGACCGCCCCGGCACCAACATTCAAAAAGTCAACCTCAGCCTGGAAGAGTGGCGGGTTGTCTCGTATGTCAACCCCAGGAATACCATCCGGCAAATTGCCCGCGCCACCAAGATGAACGACCTGGAAATTCGCCGGGTGGTATATGGATTAATTCAAGCCGGGCTGGTGAAAATTGTCCGACCGGAAGGTGCGCCGGCACCCCGCCCCCCTGCACAGCAAACGGTGCGCCAGTTCCCCACCCCGGACAAAGAAGAACAGAAATCACTGGTGAATCGGTTGATCAACCGGATTCGCTCCTTATAATCCTTTATTCTATTCATCATGGAGTTAGGATAAGCACTCATGCAAACGGTTAAGATGGTAGTCACAGGTCCCTTCAGCGCTGGCAAGACAGCCTTCATCCGGTCGGTCAGTGAGATTGATGTTGTCTCCACCGAGCGTAAAATTTCTTCGGATGCCGAGCGCGTCAAAGAAACCACGACCGTCGCCATGGATTTTGGACGCATCACCGTAGATGACGATCTGGTGCTTTACCTGTTTGGCACACCGGGACAGCGGCGGTTTGATTTCATGTGGGAAATTCTCTCAGAAGGGATGCTGGGCTTTATCGTCATGGTAGACAGCACCCGTCCCGAAACCTTCCGCGAAGCACGCAGTATCCTGCAAACCTTCCGCGCCTATGCTCCCACCCCATACGTGGTTGCCGCCAACAAGCAGGACCTGCCCGACGCCTGGGACCTGGAGGATATGCGCCTGGCGTTACGTCTGGAACCCAAAGCCAAACTCCTCCCCTGTGTAGCCCACAAGAAGGAATCGGTCAAGAACGTCCTGCTGGAACTGCTTTACTCCATTCTGGCTGAAATGGAAGAGGGCGGGAAGTAATTCCTGTTCCAAAGGGGGGACCTTGTCATCCATCACTACCGATCAGGGCATCCTTCACTATGAAGTGTATGGGCGTGGACGTCCCGTCATCCTCTTACACGGATGGCTGGGTTCGTGGGGACTCTGGCAGGAAACCATGACCTTTCTGGGACAGTATTACCGCACCTATGCGCTGGATTTCTGGGGATTTGGCGAATCGGGCACCAAACGCAACACCTACAACGTGCAGGATTTCATCAGCCTGGTGGCTCAATTTATGGATCAACTGGGTATCCTCTCTGCCCCGCTCATCGGGCATTCCATGGGCGGCACAGTGAGCCTTTCGGTTGCGATTCAGTATCCCCATCTGGCACAAAAGGTCGTGGTGATTGGTTCGCCCATCGCGGGTTCTTCGCTGGCATTACCACTGAAGTTTGCAGGGTACCGTCCCATCGCTTGGCTGTTGTTCACCTTCTTCCCCCTCTTCCGCGCTGCCATGCGCATTGCCTCCCCCACCATCTGCAAAGATCCGCGCTTTCCGGATATGATGGATCGCGACCTCTCCCAGACGACGCTGGAATCCTTCCTGATCAGCATTGCCACCCTGCGGCGCACTGACCTGCGCCCCCGTCTGAATGAAATTCGTATTCCGGTGATGGGAATGTACGGAGACCGTGACAATATCGTCCATCCCCGTCAGTGGGAGCCTCTCAAAAAAGGCGTTCCCCATGCCCGCATTGAGCGCTTCCCCAGAGCAGGGCATTTCATCATGCTGGACGAACCCAAAGAGTGCATGAGTAAGATCAAAGAATTTCTGGATGCCCCGGCAGAGCCCATCCCTCCCGCAGAGTCATGAGGTTATGGAGACCATTCTTTCATCTGAAATCCATCAAATCCTGGTAGAAAGCATGCATGAGGTATCTGGCATTGAGCCGCAAGAGGCTTTCCTATCGGGTAATAAAAAATTTTTACAGGCCTTGGAACGTGTTCTGTACGACCGGTTTGGCAGTCTGACAGGTAAGGGCATGGCAATCCGCATGGGCAGGAGTGGATTCCAGACCGGTCTGCGCCGCTGGGGAGAGACACTCGGGTTGTACTCACTGGAGTATCGCCTGTTGCCTTTCAATCGCCGCGTCAAGGTCGGACTGGAACAAATCGCCCGTTTTCTGGAAGAACAGGCGCCCTTGCGGATGAGCATTTGCGAAGAGGACAATTTCTGGGTGATTGAAGTCACTCAGAAACCTGCATGCGCTGAACATTCAAACACAATCACCTGCTACCTGCTCACCGGAATGTTTCAGGAATTCATGCAGTGGGTGGGCAGTGGACGGTTCTTTCCCGTCCGCGAAACTTTGTGCAGGACAAAAGGTGCGCCTTGCTGTCGGTTTGAAATTTCCCGCAAACCGCTGGAATAATTAAACGAGCATGTTGAAAATCATCCTTCGGAACCCCCAACATATCGTGCCGTTCAACGAACCGGCGCGCGATTTACGCATTCAGAATAAACCGCTGTGGCTGCTTCAACGGGATGTGCTTGCCCCATACACCACCCGAGAAATCGAACTCCCCCCCGGCGCGCCCCTGCCGCAAGTCCACGAGCCCTGCATCGTCTATCGGGATAATTTGTTTTTTGATGCTCCCTACATGGAAGCCTTCATTCAGGAAGCCCGCAAACGCGGGAAAGCCGTGCGCGCCGCCTTCAATGCCAGTGATCCCTGCTTTCGAGAACACATCCTTCCTCTCTCGCTCTCTTATACCCCGGCGGGAAATCTTTACCTTGCCGATTTATGGTACTATCCCAACGGTCCAGAGCCTGGCGCTGAGCCGCTGGTGATTGACCTGCTCTCCCGCGAGATTGGTTACTACCACATCCCGTTGTATATGGCACCCTCGCAGGGAGACCTGGTTTATCAGGTGCCCTTGCGCAGTCTGATGGCAATCGACTCCTGGGTACACATTTTCATTGCCGACGAGGTGTTTGGATTATTCGGGCGGGGAGCCCGTTTTGAGGAACGCCTGAACCGCGATGTATGGTTCAAATTAAAGGTGTTAGGAACAGCCCTGTATGAAGGGCGGCAATTACTGCGTTCCTCAGCAGTGGTGCAAATCGGACGCAACTGCGTCATTGACCCCGACGCCATCATTCACGGTCCCACCACGATCGGCGATAATGTCACCATTGGTGCCAATGCCGTCATTGAGAACTGCATCATTGGCGATAATGTTAACATCTCCCAGGGATGTCAGTTAATGCTTTCGGTTGTGGGCGATGGCACTTTCCTGCCCTTCCGCGCCTCGCTGTTCATGACCACGGTAATGGAAAACAGTTTGATCGCCCAAAACACCTGTCTGCAAATGTGCGTGGTCGGACGGAATACCTTCATCGGGGCAGGATCTACCTGGACGGATTTTAACCTGCTTTCGGCTCCCATCAAAGCCAGAGATGGGACGGGCGCCCTGCGCAACTCCAACCGCATTGTACTGGGTGGGTGTGTGGGACACAACTGCCGGATTGGCGCGGGAATGCTGGTGTACCCTGCCCGCACCATCGAGTCGGACGTAGTGATCTTCTCCACCAAGGAGCGGCGTGTGATTGATCGCGATCTGTACTATGAAGACAGCGACCACCTGCGCCTGCCCAATGCTCACCTGCATCCCCGACTGTACCCCCGCCCCGGGGAAAAGGGGAGTGAAAGCTGGTAAATTGCAACCCCCGCAGGAAGAGCGCCTGCGGGGGGGTTGATTTTGGGGAAAGGGATGGACTATTCCTGAACCGGAAGAGCAGAAGGCATCCCGGTCCGCTTCATTGCAGGTTGATCTTCCAGATGCACCACCGCCGGAATGGACAGCGCCACCCCTGCCATCAGCAGACAGGATGCTCCGGCAATCCAGAACCAGAACCGGATGCCCAGATGATCGGCAACCGGCGCTGCGATCATCAGCCCTAACGGACTGGCGGCAGAAGCCAGGGCGCCTACCAGATTGAATACCCGCCCCTGCATTTCAGGAGCAATCTTTGCCTGCAAAAGCGCAAACAAAGGACCATTGGTGATGGGATTCATAAACCCGGCAATGCCGATTCCCAGCAGGGCAACCCCAAACATCTGAGCAGGCGCCGAGCCCAGCACAATGACCCCCAGCCCCATTCCGATCAAGCCAGCCATGGAGGTGTGCACTTTACGCTTGAAACCGCCCCAAACGCTCAATACAAGCCCGCCCAGAATCACCCCTAATCCTTCCGCCGAGTTCATCACCCCAAGGTGCATGGCTTCTCCATGGAAAATTCGCGTGACCATCAAGGGCATGAGGCTGAACGCAGGGTTCATCAATAAATTCACCAGCGTAGCCAGCCCCAGCAAGATCAACATACCGGGCCAGTGGGCGAGATAGCGGAAGCCATCGCGCACATCGCTCAACAGCGCGCGAGGAGTCAGAGCACCTTCAGGGCGGCGTTCGGGCTGCGGAATGCGAATCAATGCCAGCGTACCGACTGCCACGGTAGCGGTGAGGATGTCAATTGCCAGCACCTGATAAATGGGCAGGAGGCTCATGAGAAGCGCCCCCAGAGGCGGAGCCGCAATATTCAACACCCCGTTTAAGGCCTGATTCAAGCCCGCTACCCGCGAGAGGTGCTTTTCTGGCACCATGAGCGAAGTGGATGCCTGCATGGCAGGGAAGTGGAAAGTGCCGCCCAGCGCCCGAATCAACATCACCACCAGCACATGCCAGACCTGCACCTGCCCCAACCAGAACACCAGTACCAGCCCTGCCGTCACCAGTGCAATCAGGCTATCGGCAACCAGCATGATGGTTTTCCGATTCCAGCGATCCACCAGCGCCCCCGAAAATGGTCCAATGAAAATACCGGGCAACATGGAGAAAATGGTTGCTGTTGCCAGAACAGTGGCAGAGCCGGTCTCGCGAGTAAGCCACCACACCAGCGCAAACTGCACCAGAATGGAACCCACAATCGAAAATGCCTGCCCCACCCAGATGGTAAAAAAGGGGCGTTTCCAGTTGGAGTCTTCACGAATATCTGTCATCACACACCTCAACCACAAAGAGCATCAAGAAAGGACCCGGTCAGGGTCATACAGCAGAACGCAAGACCGGGTCTTCCTGTGGGGAAGGAGATTGCTTTAAGAAAGGGGAGGAAACGGTAAGGATTTTTATTCCAGATACACTTCTACGTGCTCGCCATCTTCCTCATCATGGACGTCAACGATTTGTCCAATTTCGCCCAGTTCAATCATGCGCATCAAGTCTTCCATGTTGAGTCCTTCAACCTCAGGGGCAAATTTACTCCCCATCTTCAAACCAATGTTGATCATCGAAACCGGCAGGCGCACATTCACCCGGGCACGACCGGTGTTGGTATCGGTGACGCGCACATGCAGCCAGCGGGGCTTGCGACCGGAGGACAAAGGTGGTTCGGGAGCAGGAGGCACTGGAGGAACACCCGGGCGTCCCCCGCCGGATGTACGCTCACTTTCTTCCAGGGCTTCCAGCAGTTGATCGGCTTCTTCTGCGGTGATTTTGCCCTCAGCCACCATTTTCAAAATCTTCATGCGTTCTTCATTTGTCGCCATGACTCACCTCTCCATTAATCCTCTGCCACTTCACTTTCGCGTTTACTCTCTTCGCGAATGCCCTTCAGCCGTCGTTTGGCTTCCTGCAAGGTGATCAAGCCCTTATCAAGATCATCCAGAATACGCTTGCGCTCCTCAGGGCTGAGTTTGACCGGCGCAGGTTGTCCTTCCTCGCGGCTGGGCTCATAACCCATTGTGCGCAGAATTTCGTTCATGCGGTTACGCAGGGTCGGATAGGACAGTCCCAGTTCTTCTTCCATGCGATTGAATCGCCCCTCACAACGGATGAAGGTTAGAATAAACTGCATCTGTTCATTACTCAGACGGGTGAACGGCAACAGCCAGCGCAACTGCTCGGCAGAAAACGCTCCCTGTAGCCCTCCACCGGTAGATTGAAAATGACCTTCGATCGTGGTTTCACATGAGGGGCAGGTCAACCGCGTCACGATCAACTCTCCGCCGCATACCGGGCATTTGGTCAACATTGGGTTCATGCGTGCACCTCCATCCTCAATCCACTCCCATCTACTTGAAATTCATTTTGACAACTTTGTTGTTTCTAAAGAGAGTATAGCACATAATTAAATTTTGTCAATAGAATTTTGAATAATTTTAATAAAAACTTTTATTTTATTGAATTCCCCCAAAAAAAAGAACCGCCTGCAAATAGCGGGCAGTTCCGAAAATTCGCGAATCAGGTCTGGATACAAGGTTTTCAATCGTGTTGAAGTCGCTCCAACGCCAGCATCCCCAGTGCACACACCGCCATTAACAGAGTGGACATTGCCATGGCTTGACCATAATTCATCGCGCCGGGTTGAGAGATAAAACGGTAAATGGCAACCGGCAAAGTGGGGGCTTCGGGACGCGCTAACAGCGCCGTTGCCCCAAACTCCCCCATGGACACTGTAAAAGAAAACACCGCCCCGACCAGCACCGCCCGCCCGACAATGGGCAAATCCACATGCCACCATACCCGCCATGGAGAAGCGCCCAGCACTGCCGCCGCATCTCTCAGGGAGCGCGGAATGGACGCCAGCGCCGGTTGAAGCGTGCGCACCACGAAAGGAAGCGCTACCAGGCTGTGGGCTATGGGAATCAGCAACGGAAAAGAGGCAACATCCAGCGGCGGGCGTTGAAATGCCACCACATACCCCAGACCCAGTGAAACCGCTGAAGTGCCCAAAGGCAGCATCAGCAGGGCATCCAGTAGCCTCCGGCTTGCCCCCCGCCGATTCAAAGCATACGCTGCCGGAAATCCCAGCCCCAGTGAAATCCACATGGTGGCAAAGGCATAGCCCAGCGAATTCACCGCCGCTTTTACCGGTGGAACATAAAACAGCGAGCCACGCCGATTAACGAACAGTTCACGGTAGTAATCCAGAGTCACTCCCGTCTGGACTGTTCCCCGTTCTCCGCGGCTGGCTTCCAGACGCACCAGCGAGCGCGTCACCAGCGCCCCCAGTGGAAAAAGCACCAGAACGATCAGCAAAAGCACGGAAAACGCCACCGCCAGACGCTGTACCCGGGTGCGCGGAAAGTAAATACCCTCCCCCTTAACCCGCGGGGTCAAACTCACCCCGGCGCCAGCGGTCAGATGCTGACTGAGTGCCAGCACAGCCAGCGTACAAAGCAACTGCACTGCCGAAAGCACCGCCGCCAGCGGTAAATTCAGAAACTGCATGGTCTGGATGTAAATTTCCACCTCCAGTGTGGCAAAACGCGGTCCCCCCAGCAACAGCACCACGCCAAAACTGGTAAAGTCAAAGAGAAACACCAGTAAAGTTGCACCGGCAATGTGAGGGAGAAGCAAAGGAAGGGTGACCCGCCAGAAAGTCCGCCACGGCGAAGCCCCCAGCGTACGCGCCGCCTGCTCCAGGCGCACATCCAGCCCTGCCCATGCTGCACTCACCACACGCACAATCACCGAAAGGTTGTAAAACACATGCACCGTTAAGATGGCTCCCAGGGTGTTCAGGAAACGAATGGGTGGCTCTGAAACCCCCAGGAAGGACATCAGCCAGAGATTTAACCAGCCGCGTGGACCGAGCAAAGCGGTGAACCCCGCAACGACGACCACAGTGGGCAGGATGAAGGGCAGGGTCATCAACACCCGCAGGAAACGTTTGCCGGGAAAACGGAAACGTGCAAACACCCACGCCATGGGCAAACCCGGCAGAAGGGTCAGGAGCGTTGAAAGGCTAGCCTGATACACCGTAAAACTTAAAGGGCGGGCAATCTGCCGCCAGACCGCCTCACCCATTCCTTCCAGCCACCCGGCTTTGCCTGCCAGCGCCAAAATTGCGCCTAACGGATAGAGAAAAAACACCCCCAGAAAGAGCAGGGGGAGAATCACCCACCCTGCTCCGAGGAACTTTCGGAAGGACTGCGCAAGAGCGGCGTTCACCGCAGAACCGCCTCAGTCCATGCCTGGATCCAGGCTTCCCGTCTGGCGGCGATCCGTGCCGAATCCAGCGTGGCGGGCTGTTCAGCAACCTGCGCGTACCGGGTAAAAGCCTCGGGGAGCACCGCCTCCGGATTCACCGGGAAGACGAACATCTGCAAGGGCATGTCTTCCTGGAAGGTCTTTCCAAGCATGAAATCCACAAAAGCCTCAGCCAGTTTCCGCTGAGGGGTGCCCTTGAGGATACCGACAAACTCGATTTGCCGGTAACACATTCCCGGAGCCGTGAGGGAAGCGGTAGGCGCATCCTCCAGAGGCTTCTCAGCAAAAATGACCTCTGCCGCCGGGCTGGATGCATACGAAACCACCATGGGCTGAGGACCTTTTCCTGATGAAGCGCTGAAGTAGGTATAGTAGGCGCTTTCCCAGTCGCTGGCAACCACCACCTCATTGGCGCGCAGGGCTTTCCAGTAGTCCAGATATCCCTCTTCTCCAAAATGCGCAATGGTGGCAAAGAGAAACGCCAGCCCCGGTGAAGAGGTCGCCGGATTTTCCACCACCAGTAATCCGCGATACTCGGGTCTGGTCAATTCCTCCAGCGACTGGGGAACGGGCAAATTCTTTTCCCTGAAATAGGCTTTATCGTAGTTGATGCATACATCCCCATAATCCACCGGTAGAGCGCGATTGGTCGGATCCAGTTTAAATTCGGCAGGAATTTTTTCCAGCAGAGGGGAAGCATACGGCTCGAAGATATCCTCATCCAGCGCGCGGGAGAGGAACGTGTTATCCACCCCGTAGAAGACATCCGCCTGGGGATTTTCTCTGGTCAGCACGGCGCGGTTGAGGGCTGCACCAGTATCTCCGGACTTGATGAAGGTGACCTTAACCTGATGCGCGGCTTCAAAGGCACGCACAATATCCTCGCTCACCGCGAAAGAATCATGCGTCATCACCCGCAACTCAACCGGCTGCCCGGCAGGAGAGACGGACGTTACCGCCGGAGTTGCTGTCTGAGGTGTACAGGCGGTAACCCCGATCAATAATACCAGTATCCAGAGCCAGACTATTCGCAACATCATGAACCTCCTGTATCAGAATGAAAATGGATGCATAACAATACCCCCTGAGACAGGCGTACCCGGGCTTGATGATCCACCATCTCATTGCTGATTCCCCGCGACCGCTCCGGGTAAAGCGTTTCGCCGCGCAGAGGGTAACGCAGTCCTTCCGTCCAGATTCCCTGCGCCACACCAAACAGCGGGATGAGCGAAACCGTCTCCCCCGGTACACCCTGCCATTCGGCTTCAGAGTCGATCAGGAAGGCTTCAACCTCTCCATCTTCCAGGCGCACATCGAGGTTTTTCAGCACAGGCAAGCCCAGCAGAAAGAGATTTGCCAGCGTCTGATCCACCCTGCCTCCCAGCGCGCAAAGGATGCGGATATGGCGATACCCTCGCTGGACTGCATACTGGAGCGCCAGTTCCAGATCGGTTTCGTCTTTTTCCGGTGGGTAACGGAGCAGAAGCACCCCCTCCTGTTCAAACTGTTGCAAGTATTCGGGGGAAAGGGAATCGAAATCTCCGATAACCACATGAGGGCGCCAGCCCAGACGCAAACAGTGATGCGCTCCCCCATCAACGGCGATGATGACATCATCGGGCTGGCGAAAACGGCGCAGGGCATCTTCCTGACAGGATGTGCCCGAAACCACAATTAAAGCGCGTTGTGAGACCATCAAAAAAGCCCTCCACTGGCGGAGGGCAAGGGAAAATCGCTGAAAACAACTCGCTCGTCCCTCCGCCGGCATTACCCGGATCAGGTTCTGCGGGTCGAAGACCGTTTCTGTCTTCCTCTCAGCCCGGTGCGCCGGGCTCCCCGTTTTGCACTTTCAGTATAGTTACAGACGCCTGGATTGTCAAGTGTGTGTATTCAAAACAATTTCGCGCGAAGGATATTTTTTTTAAAACTCAAATTTCCAGCGATTCTGTTGACTTTTTCCAGGAGAGGGTGTAACATATCCTAGAAGGTTTTCCACAAACTCAGATGAAAATACCCTTTCGGGTCATTTTTTGAAGAGGATCAGGGCATCTTGTGGAAATCTGGTTGTCTATTCAAGACAGCAAAACTGCATTGAGTGTTTTTCCGTTTCAATTTTGAATTGGCAAAATGGCAAACCTTTTCCATTCCCAGACACAGGCGAAGATTTTTAAGGGCTGTTTTCTGTTATCCTTAACAGAAAATACTCCCTGCGGATAATGGGAGATGGAAACCTTTTTGCTTTCTACTCCCTGATGAAAGGAGGTGATGGACTCCCGAGAAAATAGCCGAATCTCTCTCATCTAAACAATTCAACCATTTCTTAACTTGACTTCAAGAAGGAGAAAGAGAACATGAAACGTTTGACCTGGTTTTTGTCTGCATTGCTGATGCTCAGCATGCTCCTGGCTTCGTGCGCCCCTGCGGCAACCCCCACCGCGGCGCCCGCTGAGCCCACTGCCGCGCCCACTCAGGCTCCTCAAGAGGAACCCACCAAGGCGCCGGAAGTGCAGCCCACCAAGGAACTGTCCGCGGCTGAAATCGCCGCCGCCCTCCCCCGCAAGGAGACCCTGTACTTCAACGGTCAACAGTGGGGTCCGGTGGTGTGCTGGAACCCGTATTCCTCATCCTGCAACAACGCCATGGCGATTTCGCAGGGTGACAATGCCCGCGTGACCATGTTTGAGACGCCGTACCTGTACAACATGCTGGACGGCAAGCAGTACCCCCTGCTGGCGGATGGGCCCTGGTCCTGGAACGACGCCATGACCGAGATCACCTTCAAGATTAAACCCGCCGCCCGCTGGAGCGATGGCACGCCGGTGACCGCTGAAGACGTGGCTTACACCTGGTACGCCCATGTGAAGTACAACACCTCCACCGGCGCTTCCAACAAGGACTACATCGAAGCCATCGAAGCGGTTGATCCTCAGACGGTGGTGATCAAAGCCAAACTGGACGCAGACGGGAAAGCCGTCAACCCGCTGATCGTTGCGGCTTACGTGAGCAGCAACTACGTTCTCCAGAAGGCGTGGACCCAGAAACTGGAAGAGCGCACCGGTGGCGATCCGGCGAAATTCCTCACCGATCCCGCCGAGGATGTGGTGTACTCTGGTCCCTATCACAAGTTCTACACGGATGAAACCAAGGTTGTCCTCGTGCGCGATGACAATTACTGGGGCAAAGATCCCTCCATGTGGGGCAAACTGCCGGCTCCGAAATACCTCGCCCATGTGATCTTCAAGGACAATGCCGCCGGCACCACCGCGCTGAAAGCCGGGGAAGTGGATGTCAGCCAGCAGTTCAACTCCAACGTCCAGGATCTGTGGCTGAAGGACGGACTGCCCATCTCCACCTACCTGCCCGAACCGCCCTATAACATCGGCGCCAGCCTGCCCACCGCTTTCTACAACCTGCGCTCTTACGGGCTGGATCAGGTAGCCGTGCGCAAAGCCATTGCCATCGCAGTGGATTACGACACCATCGTGGCGAACGCCATGACCAATCAGTCGGCAACCTTCAAGCAGGTTCCGCGCTCACTGATGAACCCGACCCCCGGCGAACAGGCCCTCTATGACCGCGAAGCCGTCAAGAGCCTGCAGTGGGAAGGCAATGACATCGAAGGCGCCAAGAAACTGCTGGATGAGGCTGGAATCGTGGACACCGACGGCGATGGCTGGCGCGAGTACAACGGCAAGAAACTGCAGTACGTCGCCACCTGCCCGAACGGTTGGTCTGACTGGCAAGCCGCCATCGAGGTGGTTGCTGCCGCCGGTAAGAAGATCGGCATTGACATCACCACCAACTATCCTGAATGGTCGGTGTATCAGACTGTGGTCACCAACTGGCCGCTGCCCGAGACGGGTTACGACATCTTCATGATGTGGAGCGCCGGCGCTGGACCCACCATGCCCTGGGGCCGCATCCGCAACCTGCTGTCCTCCGAATTCGCCGAGACCACCAACAACTGGACCGGCAACTGGGGCGGCTACAAGAACCCCGAGGTGGATGAACTGATCAAGAAGATCCCGACCATGACCGACCAGGAAGAAATCAAGAAAGCCTACACGCGCCTGGTTGAGATCTACCTGACCGACGTTCCTTCCTTCACCCTCATGTATCGCCCGCAGTCCTTCCATACGGTGTACGAAGGTGTGTGGACCAACTTCCCGCACCAGGGTGACGGCACCAACCCGCCCGTTCCACCGTTGAATCTGACGGATGGCTGGAGCATCGCCGGTCTCTATAACCTCAAACTCGTCAATCCGTAAACAATCATAACCTCAGGAACAGCCATGTTCTGTTAACCCAGAACATGGCTGTTCACTATATAATGGATATGTAATGAAATGAGTGATTGAGTGAGTGGTGAAAGAGGAGGCCCTGTGTCAAAGAGTTACCTGCGGTATTTTTTGAACAAACTTGCCTGGTTGCTGGTCACCGCTGTGTTTGCGTTTATTTTGAACTTTACCCTTCCCCGCCTCATGCCCGGCGACCCGGTAGCCGCCATTACAGCCAGAATTGCCCAGGGTATGTCCAATACCACCGGCATGAAAGAGGTTTACGAGCGGTACGCCGAGCAATTTGGCACCAATAAACCCATCCACGAGCAGTTCCTCATATACATGAAGAACATTCTGCAGGGGAATTTCGGGACGTCTTTCAGCCAGTATCCCAGACCGGTGGCAGATATTATCCGCGCTTCCATCGTCTGGACGATTGCCCTGCAGTTTCCAGCCATCATCGTGGGGTGGATCATTGGAAACGCCCTGGGAGCGATGGCGGCGTATCTGAAAAAGGGCTTTGATAAAGTCCTTATGCCCATCAGCATTTTCGTGAGCAATTTCCCTGCATTCGGCATGGCGATCATCCTGATGGTCATCTTTGCGGTGAACCTGAAATGGTTCCCCACATCCGGAGGGTACGGATACAACCTGATCCCCAATTTCAGTTGGGAGTTCATCTGGTCGGTTATTGTTCACTACCAGTTACCCTTCTGGTCCATTGTGTTGATCATCATCGGGGGGCAAGCCATTGGCATGCGCTCCATGTCCATTTATGAACTGAATGCAGATTATGTAAAGTATGCGCGCTTCCTCGGGATTAAAGACCGCGTGATTGTGCGCTATGTCTTCCGCAACGCCATGCTTCCTCAGATTACGGGTTTGGCGCTTTCCATCGGCACGATGGTAAGCGGCGCGCTGGTTGCGGAAATTGTCTTCAGTTACCCGGGGCTGGGTTACACCATGCTCAACGGCGTCATGGGACAGGACTACCCGCTGATTTCAGCAGTGACGCTGATTATCACCATCATGACACTGATTGCCAACTTCCTGATAGAAATTCTCTACGGGATCATTGACCCGCGCATCAAAGCCGCCCAGGCGGAAGAACAAGGAGGATAGCCATGATCCATACCCTTCGACAGGTCTTTCGTTCCGGAAAATTCGTAACAGGGTTTGTCATTTTTGTCAGTTTACTGCTGATTGTGCTGATTTACCCCCTGCTTGTTCCGGATGATCCGCTGGCGATTATTGGTTTAGGTACGTTCTTCCCGCCCGGAATTTATGTCAACGTGTACGACTCCGTGAACGTCTCTCCGTACACTTTGAACCTGCCTGATGCCACCACCAAACGCATTGCCGACAAACTGGGGCCAAAAGAGCGTCAGGACATGAAGGAATTTTTACTGGCAGCAGGTATTCCCGAAGAGGAAATAGACATTGAAGACACCGCCAAACTGCTGGATTTATGGGAAAAGAACTATGACCCCAACAAGAACATCGAGGGAATGACCCTGGCGAAAATGCGCTATTACCAGCGGCTTAACAATTCGCTCAAAGGGTTACTGGCAACAGAAGGACTGATTGTGGCTCTCCCCAACGCTCAAACCGGGCAGTTAGAACAGGTCAAGGTCATTGAACAGTCCGATTATGCCAATATAAATGAAGTGCCTAACGTGCGCGTCCTGCCGCTCGGAACCGATAACTTTGGCCGCGATGTGTTGACCGAACTGGTTAAAGCCGCAGGGGTCTCCCTGCAAATCGGTTTTGTGGCAGGATTGATTGCCACCCTCATTGGTCTGGTACTGGGATTGCTGGCAGGGTACCTTGGCGGCATGGTGGATGATATCATCATGTTCTTTACCAACCTGCTGATTGTCATCCCTTCGTTCGTTCTGCTGATTCTCATTTCCTTCAGCATTGGACAGGATAAACGCGGCGCCATAACCATCGCAACGGTGATCGGGTTCACTTCGTGGGTGTGGACGGCAAGAGCCGTGCGCGCGCAGGTACTCTCCCTGCGCAACCGCGACCACGTCAACCTTTCCCGCCTGTCCGGACACTCAACAGTTTACATCATCCTTAACGACATCCTGCCCTACATCATGTCCTACGTGGTAATGGCGCTGATTCTGCAAATTTCTTCCGGCATTCTGGCAGAAGCGGGGCTTTCCATTCTGGGGCTGGGACCGCGCACCACAGAGGTGCCAACCCTGGGCTTGATGATGAACTGGGCGATGATTTATCAGGCGCACGTCTTAGGCAAATGGTGGGCATACCTCCCCGTACTGGTGACCATTGCGCTGATTACCTTCTCGATGAACCTGATGAACACCGGTCTGGATCAGGTGTTCAATCCTGCATTGAGGGAATAGAGGTTGACATGGGAAAAGTTATTCTGGAAGTTCGAGAACTCTCCACAAAGTACGTCACCCGCTTTGGGGAAAATGTGTATGCCGTAGACCGGGTCTCCTTGAAGGTGGAAGAAGGCAAGTCCTTAGGGATTGCGGGAGAATCCGGGTGTGGAAAATCTACCCTTGCCCTGAGCCTGATGGGATATTATTTTGCCCCGCTTCATTACATCAGCGGCGATATCATCATTGACGGGCAAAACATCTCCAAAATGCACCCTGATGAAGTGCGCCGAAAAATATTGGGAAAAGAAATTGCTTATATCCCACAGGCGGCAATGAACGCACTCAACCCCACGTTGAAGATCATCAACTTCATTGAGGATGTTATTCACGCTCACGATCCCAAAGTGCCCAAGAAAGAAATCCACGATATGGCTCGGCAGCGCTTCGAGGAACTGGGATTGCCTGCTGAGGTACTTCAAAAATATCCGGTGGAACTATCTGGCGGGATGAAACAGCGCACGGTGATTGCCACCTCAGTTATCCTTTCGCCGAAAGTCCTGATTGCCGATGAACCCTCTTCGGCTCTGGATGTGACCTCGCAGAAAATGGTCATTAAGATGCTGAAAGACATGATGGAGAAGGGACTGGTCAAGGCGATGATCTTTATCACCCACGAACTGCCCCTGCTCTACAATGTCACCGACGATATCATGGTGATGTATGCCGGACAAATTGTTGAACAGGGGACAGCTCAACAGGTGGTGTTTGATCCGCTGCACCCTTACTCCAAAGGCTTGATGGGCTCCATCATCGTACCCGAAAGCGGAGTGCGGGATGTGAAATTAACCGCCATTCCAGGCGCCCCGCCCAACCTCAAGCGTCCACCTCAAGGATGCCGTTTTGCCGACCGCTGTAAGTACGTGCAGGCAGAATGCCGGGTGCAATCCATTTATATGCGCGAGGCTGCCAACAACCGGGCTTACCGCTGTATCTTTCCTGAGGAACAATTAAGAAAGGTGTAC